>Ga0257106_1000066_pt1 | contig 60801 bp, 40 predicted proteins | sample LP_taG_3_FD_190177 | JGI IMG/M metagenome (GOLD analysis project Ga0257106, IMG submission 190177) | Marine microbial communities from Northeast Subartic Pacific Ocean, Canada - LP_J_2011_P26_10m | ecosystem: Environmental > Aquatic > Marine > Oceanic | place: Canada: Northeast Subartic Pacific...
TAATTCGATTCGTGTAACGTGACGATCAGCTTAAAGTCGTGACAGTCCCCGCACACGACGCGGTGAATAGATTCCAAGCCGGACAGAGCACGAAACCTGTGCAAATGCGCATCGATGACTAGAACAAATGATGTCAAAATGAATTTTGAGATCAGTAAAAAAAGGCGTTACGACGAAAACAAAACTCTTTTCAACATGTCGCGCGCGTAATGACGACGACGACGCAAAAAAGAAACCATTTTAAAAGAAGAATACCATCTTGACACTCGCTCAGAGCCTTTTTGTCTCTCCATTTCAACCTATACTCTCTGCTCACGTTCGTGAACGACACGTTGGGCGTGATTTGAGTTGGCATGTGATTTGTTTTTTTAAATGCGCGAAAAAAAAAAGAGATTTTCACAATACTACTACTCCAAAAAATCTCTTTCACATGTTCTCCAACGCTTCCTCTAAAGTACCGAACGCGACAGACGGGGCACCCGGAGTGCTCTCACTTTTCGCTTTCTTCACCTTCTCGTCGTCTTTTGAGTCGTCGGTGCTACTGCTAGTAGTAGTAGTATAAAACACTTTTACTGAATTCAAACCTAAACTTTTGCAGACGTAGTCGCTCGTTTCTTCGAAGACTCGAAACTCGTCAAAGACCGTCGTGTTCTCCAACGCACTCGCGCCGTCTTCCGCTAACGCGTTGACTTCGTCCATTTTGAATTTAATAAACGGCATCATGACTTTAATCGCGCCTTTGAAGTTCCCATCCGCGACTTCTTGCAACAATTCGGTGGCATTTTTCAAAGCGTCCATGACTTCTTTCGAGTCTAATTTCGATCGCGAGTGTAACTCTTTCATAATTTGCAAACACTGAGATCTCCAGCCGATGAACTCTTTCGCGACGTAGATTTTCATGTCCGTGACGGTTGTTTTCACCGTCGCTTTACCTTTCTTCGGCGGCGCTTGGACTTTGGCGATCATTTTACGCCAGTTGGAAATTTCCTTGTTTACGTGCGCGTTGGCTTTCATGAGCGCGACGTCGACGTCTTTGGATTTCGACGGGAATCCGGCGTTGACGACGTGCTTAGATTTCTTCTTCAGAACGTTCTTCCACACGTGCTCGCATGTGTGCGGACATATCGGCGCTAAAAGCAGCGTTTGCACTTCGACGAAGAACTCGATCAAATCCAATCGCATTTCCTTTTCGCCGACGGCTTGTCGATATTCGTCTCTCGCCGCTTGCAAGTTGTAAAAGCCCGTTCGCAAGGCTTCGCGAAACATCATGTTTTCGTAGTACTTTTGCGTTTCTTCGATAGCGAAATTGATGGAATTTTCAAACGCGCGGTCGGCAAAATCATCATCATCTTTTCCTTCGTCTCCTTTTGTCCTAAGCTTTTTGCGTTCGTCTGAACTTTCGTTCATCATCGATTCCATCCAATCGCACTCTTTCGTCAGGCGCAAGATTGCGGCGTTGGCGGTTTCGTCGGAAAAGTTGGCGTCTTCGACGGTATCGCCGGCATCCGCTAACGCGAATCTCACGGCGTCCGCGCCAAACTCTTCAATTGCTTGGCCTAAGGTTTTGAAATTCCCGGTGGATTTACTCATCTTATCGCCGTTTAATAACAAGTGGCCGTTGCATCGGAACGCTCTCGGCCACCTGTTTTCTTCACCTTCCGGCCAAATCGCCGTGTGCGAGTACATGGAAAACGTCAAGTGGTTTTGGATTAAATCTTTCCCCGAAACTCTCAAATCGAACGGGTACCAGTAGTTAAACTCCGCGATGGCCTTATCCAAAACATCTCTTGGAAATATCGATTCGCTCGGTTTCTCCGCGCCTAAGAAAATGCAGTCCCAGACGGCGTCGGTCAACTTGGAAGGTTCCACGGACCCAAATTTCTTGCCGTACATGTCGTAATCGCCTTGAAACAAGTGCGCGACGGTATAATACGCCATGTATATGGTCGAGTCAGATAAGGATTCGATCAAAAATTGATCGTCCCACGGGACTTTCGTACCTAAACCGAACGATCGAGAACACGCCCACTGTCGCAACCACCCTAAAGTGTGTTCAAAATTCTTCTTGGACTCCTCGTGGTACGTATTCATTTGGTTCAAGCACTTCTCCGTGACGTCTTTCCAATTCTCTTCGCCGTATTCCAAATACCACTGGTCGGTTAACGCCACGACGCACTCGCCGCCGGATCGAGACATGACCATTTTTTCCGGCTCGGAATAAATCAAACCGGTATTCGCCTCGACCATTTCTTGCTTAATAATCGGTTTCACTTCCTTCACTGGTTTCCCTTTATACTCGCCGACAATCATGACGCCGTCTGTGAAGCCTTTCAAATACGTTCGATGTTTCGCTTCGTCCAACTTTTGTCGATCGTTTTGCGATTTGATTTTTAACTCTTCGCAAACCGCCGGCGCGGAGGCGTCGCCGTACCCCGGTATGTTGATGATTGGAATTACTTCGAACGGTACGACCCACTCGTCTTTGACGTTAAACTTCGCTCTTAACGCTTCTTTCGATTTCAAATCCGATAAGGCCATAAAATCATCCGGAGAATCCGACGGGACCGAGGTGACCACGCCGGTACCTTTGGTCATGGAAATCGTCAACATCGGCAACACGTAAATTTTCTCCAACACCGCGTTCGGCGCTTTGACCGAGCATCCCATCAATTCCGAACCTTTCATCGTGCACAACAACTTTGGTTTGCCTTCCTCTTCGAATTGTTCTTGGTACGATAAATTCAGCGCGGCTCTTTCTGCCATGACGAAAACTTCTTTTGATTTCAATTCGTACGCGCCGTATTCGCCCTCCGGTAAGATCCAGCAGTTCGTTTGTCCGTACATCGTCTCCGGTCTCAAAGTCGCCGCGGCTAAGAACACTTGTTTTCCTTTCAACGGTTTCAAGCACTCCAACGTCTCAAAGTTCTCCTCTAAAACTTGCATTTTTATGAGCAAATACTCTTGCGGCCCGACGCCTTCGCCCGAGGCTCGATCGTGATCCGCGCACGGTTGCTTGTCAATCGGCGAGTACACCGCGTACCTTTTCGCCTTGACAATCTTCCCGAGTTTTTTCAGCGTGTTGAACTGCCATCTCACGAAACTATCGTAGAATGGATTCACATCGGTCGTAATGAACGACCTTCTCCAATCGACTTGACATCCTAATAAAGCGACGTCTCTCTTCGCCAACGGCGGAAAATATTCCAACCAGTGCATGGAATCCGCGAAGGACGGAATCTCCTCGTCCGATATCCCGCTCGCTTGCATGATCCCCCACTGCGTGGCTTGCTTCCCAGTCTTCGCCGCCGCTTTCGATTTCTTCGCCGCAAACTTCGTCGGGTCTTTAAACTCCTTTTCTTCCTTCTCTAATCCCTTCTTCTTCGACGCCTCGATGTCCTCCGCATCCGCCTCGATCGACGGAAATATCGGCGGGTTCCCGTACATCTTAATTTCTTTCTCAATCTTATCCGCGCACGCTTTTATCGGCATCCCCGTGCAGTGAAACCCAAACGGGAACAGAACGTTCTCTCCTTTCAATCTGTGGTAGGCTGATGCGAATTCTAGTTTCGAGAGCGAGAACGCGTGTCCCAAGTGTAACAAACCGTTCATGTAAGGGTAAGGGAAGTTGCCAAAAAACTTAATTGTCTCATCCTCTTTTGTTGACGCGTTGACTTCGAACACTTTGGATTCTTGCCATTGTTTTTGTGCGATAGATTGGTAGTAAGTGAGTTGGTCTCTTCGTGCCGTGGATCTTATTTGTGTTTGCTGTTGTTCTCCTTGTTCTTCCATGTTTACGAAGAGTTGCGGTTTAGGGCCGATATTTTCCCTTAAATGTGTGAATACAAAACCACTTTAAAAGAGGCGCTTTTATAACTCTCTCTTTTACTCTCTACCGATACACGTAAAAAGTACCTCTCGTATTCTCTCTTTTTATGTACAAAACACGTATTAAGTCGCGTGTTAAGTGTGCGTTTAATGCACTTATGGCGCGCAAAAGTGAAGGAAAAATGGGAGAGAAAAGCCTTGTTGTAACTAGGGTTTAACACCCTAAACAAAAAACAAGGGAGAAAAAAGCTTCAAATTTGCTTCATTTTTGTGCGCATTAGTGCTTGATTATATAACACCTAAGACGACCATGGTCCGGGACGTGGACAACCACGGGCACAAAATCTGGTCCCCGTTCAGTTCTGGTGGTATTCATTCTTCTTCTGTTGACGGGAATACGAGTAAGAATACGTTCAACGATGCACAGAAAATGGAATTCGTGTTGCACGCAAACATCATCCATTCGGTACGAGTTTATACTCTATAGTTTATATGCGTAGCATTTCTCTCTCTCTTATGTGTGTTCTCTTTTCTGACGACTTCTTTTGTTATTCTTTTTAAAAACACGAACAGGAATACTTCCAAAACGCTTTAGTGCTGACGGAAGATATCGACGATTTGATCGATGAGATTTATAACGAGGTAAGTAATTAATTGGTTGTTGTTTTTCGATCGACGAGAGCGGATGATGACGTATTATGATCCGCTTAATGCGTTTCAAGTTCGGGGTCGTCTTATTCTCTCTCTCTTTTACTCTCTCTTTGTGTGTCTTCGTCGTCGTCTGAATCGTCTCGTACGATGTGCTTATTATTAACGCAAAACTCACTCGTCTTTATATCTCTATCGTCTCACTCAAATCAAATGTATAATAAACAGGTATCGGACGTGGAACCGTGGATGTCCGGCAACGCTCGAGGCGCCTCGACGGCGTTTTGCATACTCTACCGAATCTTAGCCATGGAAAATGTACCGCACTTTAAAGTGAACAAAATGATTTACCACCAAGATTCCGTGTACATACGATGCATCGGTTTGCTGTACGCGAGGTACAAGTTTTACAACGACGAGGAAAATTTGATGAAATTTTTCTCCGAAGACGTGTTTAAAGATAAAAAGGAGATAAGTTTTGCGCCGTCCGTGAACGGGAAGAAGTTGACGTCTTTTTCTCAGTTCGCGATAGATTTAATCTGTTCTCAGGAGTACTTCGAGACGTTGTTCCCGAGAATACCGGAGGTTTTGAAGCGTAAAATGCAGGCGAAGATTGAATCGTGGTTGGACGGCGCGAAAGTGGAAGCAAAAGGTGGCGGCGGCATCGGCGAGTGGCGGAGGAGTAAAGGCGACGGAAAAGGGAGAGTCATGTCCGTGAAAGAAAGTTTGAGCGTGAACGTCGGTCAGAGAGCGCCGCATTTGGCAAACGCGAGAGAACGAGGGAGAAGCGGCTTCGATCCGGAATCCTCCGCCTCTCGCGGCGGTTTTGGCGGCGGCGGAGGAGGTTATCGTAATAAACATAGTAGCAGTAGCGGAAGGGGGGGTAGTTTTCATCATCAGCGCGACGATAGAGGAGGAGAAAGAGGAGGAGGAAATAGAAGAAGGGACGGGAGCAGAGACCGGTACGAAAACAACGACTACGGTTCCAGAGGAGGAGGAGTCCGAGGAGGAGGAGAGCGAAGAAGAAACAATTCAGACGACGACAAGTATTACGACGACGACTACTACGGAAGAAGAGGAGAAGAAAGAAGAGAATTGCCGTACGCGACGAGAGAGCTCCCGTATAAACGCTAGTAGTATAAACACGAGCGGTTTTACGAGAATTCACCTACGTACGTACGTAGAGAAAAATGTGCTCCAAAACACATGAGAGAGAAGAGAGAGCTTTTCCGGGTGTAATAAACGCGAACACTAACAATAGCATCTATTCGATGAGAGAATCATTCAGGTTTTCGTCCTCGCTTTCCTCGTTTGATGTTGACATCATCCGCGTTAGAAAAAAATTCACCTATTTGCCTTCACAACAAAGAACAGCTCTTTACGCTCAAACGGACAAACAATGACATCTTTCCGCCCATTCACATCCTTCGACCTCCTCAAATACAACCTCGTCAACACCGACGTATTAACAGAAACCTACGGCTTATCCTTTTACCTCTCTTATTTAGCGCAGTGGCCGGAATATTTCGTCTGCGCGGAGACTTTAAATCACGAAATCAGCGGGTACGTCATGGGAAAATCCGAAGGAAAATCAAATCTCTTCCACGGACACGTCACCGCAGTTACCGTCGCCCCTCCGTTTCGAAGACAAAAATTGGCGAATAAATTGATGGAAACTTTAGAACGAGTGACGGAAACGTTTCACGATGAAGCGTTTTTTATAGATTTGTTCGTAAGAGAGAGCAACGAAAATGCGATTCAAATGTACCGGAAAATGGGCTACTCCGCTTATAGGAGAGTGCTCGGATATTACGCCGGGGCGGTTCAATCGCCATCATCGAGCGACGATAACAAAGACGAAACGATTAAAGGGAGTAAAAAAGGACGAATTTTAGGGGAGGACGCGTTAGACATGCGGAAAAGTACGAAACGAGATGTGCGAAAAGTGAGCGTTGTTCCCGCTCGGAGGTTCGAGCAACATCCGTGGGAGATCGAATGGCACTGACGATACGTATGCGTTTTGAAGCGCGGTAAATGGTGTTTGGTCGCGAAAGGTCTCGTAAAACGTCTAAAGTCGGGAGACGACGTAAGAGAGAACGATTAACACGAGACCGACGATTTCATAACGCGATATTTAAAAAAGAACAGCAGTAGTAGAGTAGTAATACTAATCGTAATAGCAACAACGATAGCGAGAGGAATAACAACAACGCCGTGGTAGCGTCGGCGTCTTCGCTTCAGAGACGCAGACAGAGAGAAGTTGTGTCCTACCTCCCTAGCAGAGAGAGAAGAATATAAAGACACGCGAACCAAAATATCTCTCAAATGTAATAATACCTTTCTTAAAGTTCAACTGTATTCAAACTGTTCAACATTAATCCAACGGTATCGCCGAACGAGCGAATACTTGACCACGAGAAGGTCAATTCCTCACAAGTAACCTAAATGCATCGCACGCTTTCAGAGGCCAGTTTTCTCGAGACTCCTGGTCGTACTCACGCGCAAATCTCTACTGCTGCTCTTAGAGCAACCCCCTGTGCTCCTAAAAGAGTAGCATTCGCTCCTAAAACGCCTTCTGTGTGCATTCGAAGGGTGTTCTTGTTTGCATTCGTTTCCGTTATCCACTTTCCTCCGTTGTTCCAATTCTCATCCGCGTTGGAAACATCGAGTATAAACGAGATGAAAACGAAGTCCCCGTACCACGGCGTCTCCTCGGACGAACAAAAATACTCTCAGTTACTATTCCAAAACGTTCCGGGGTTCACTCGATCCAAGTTAAAACCGGAGTATGCATTAATTGCGCACGAGTCCAGAGTCTATGGTTCTTTGTTCGGATGGACGAATACGCTCGGCGCGTACGTGGTCTCCCCGGGGATGCATAAAGCGACGATTTTAATGACCATGCTCTCTATGAATACAAACGCAAAATCGTACGTACCGTCACCAGGCGCGTGGCGGTTTGCGTTTGTTCTTGATGGCACGTGTTCGATTCGGTATCGAGACGAAGACGCCGAGGCGGAGGTGACGCGAGAGGATTTGAAAGCGGGCGAGTACTTTTATTTCCCGATGAATTCCGAGCACGAGATATACACGGATGAGAAGAGTCAGTGCGAATTGGTCATGTACGAAGCGTTTACGAAACCGAAATTGAACGGTAAACCGGATGAGTTTCCTACGGGGCAAAAAGTCATCGTCGGCGAGACGGACGCTTTGCCGAACATCGAAACGCCCGGGGAGATTTTTAGGTTGAAGAAACTGTTGCCGCAAACGCTCGAATACGACGTGAACTTTCACGTGATGGATTTCGCGCCGGGAGAGACGTTGAATGTGAAAGAGTTGCACCATCCGCAACACGGGTTGGTCATTTTGGAAGGACAAGGTATTTATCGCCTGAACGAGGATTTTATGCCGGTGCAACAAGGCGACGTCATTTACATGGGGCCGTGGGTGACGCAATGGTACGGCGCGCTGGGGAAGAACAGGACCAGATATTTGATTAGTAAAGACACGTACAGAGATCCGCTGAGAGATTCGAACCCGTGATTTCTACTACGATCAATACTAAGGTGATTATCAAGAAGAAAATGTGGAAGTTGTTTGTGTGCGATTATATAGTCGCTACTAAACTGCTTTTACTTGTTTATCTCTATCTATAACATATCTATAATATATCTCTATCTCTATCTATATATATATATGCTACACCTATAAGGTATGGTAAAAACTACTGTATTATGGTATATTACTTCATCCACTCGTCTTTGTTGTTATCTATATTATCGGTCGCCGCATTCGCCAACGGGGACGACGCCCGTCCGCCGATTAAGTTCTTCAAGGCGCCTCCAGCGTTTTTGTTTGTGCCCCCTCCGCTTCGAGTATTCAATCGTCTGCTTCGTAAAGCCTCTAATTTTGAGGAGGTCTGGTGATGCGCGTGTAACGACGCGGTATTTCCGTATCCAACTTGCGTTTCCATGTTCAAAGTCGACGACGGATTCTCTCCCGCTCCGTTGAAATTCTTGCCCGCGCTACCGAGCGCGATGTTCAACGTGTTCGGTAACGTCGCGCCAATGCCGCCAACTTTAAAGTCAGGCAAAGCCACGTCCGAGTTGTCATCAAAGCCACCGTCTGTCTCTTCGTTGGTGTTGTTGTTCTTGTTCTTTGCCGGCGACGGCGATTTCATCATGAGCATGTTCAAATTGGCGTTGCGCGTGGTAGCAGCCTCGTTGTTGTTGTTGAAGAGATTCATCGGCAACGGATTCGCCGAGTTGTTGACGTTACCATCGTCATCCTCGCCATCGAACATCGGCGATAACAACAACAAAGATTTTTCGCTGTTTTGCTTCTTCTTTTGCGTAGTTGTCGACGTCAACGGTAACTTGCGTTTACCGTCGATCGAAGGCTGCGTCGGCGAACGGTGTTGCGAGGGAGGGTTTCTTTTGACCCCCACGCTACTGCTCGATTTCAACTGTTGTTGTTGTTGTTGTTGCGAAGGCTGGTGCTTCGATGGAGTAGACTTCTTTGCCGCCGCCGCCGTCGCGATGGTGATTTTTTGTATAGGAATCGCCGCTACGTTTTTGTTGTTGCCGTTGGTATGCTGAGAAGAACCGTTTGGAGTTTTCTTGGCCGTGGACGACGGTCCAGGCGTGCGTTGAAAGCGCGAATGCATTTTTAAGTGCTCCAAAGACGACTTCTTGTTTGTCGTTTGCGTCGTCGCCGTCGAGTGAGTCGTCGTTTTCGTCGTCGCGGAAGGCGTTTTCATCGCGCTCGTTGGAAGCGCTTGGTGTTGGTGAGCTACGACGACCGGCGGGGGCGGCGGCAGCTTTTGAAAATAGTCTTCTTCGTCCATCGGCGCGCCCATTGGCGGCGCGATATCTTCTTCTTCTTCGTCTTCTTCTTCAGCGTAAGCAATCTTCTTCTCTGCCGTTTTTTCCACGGTCTTCTCGCCGCCGCTGCCGCTGCCTCCTCCTCCTCCTTCAATCGATGGATCCGATCTTTTCTTTGCGTCGGCGGTCGCGTCGTTTAATGTCTCTTCGCCTTGCGTTTCTTCCAACATCGCGCCCGGTAACGGTGGTGCAAACCTACTCTCATCAACCTTGTGCCCTTTTCTCGCGCACTCTTCTAACCACTCTTTCGTGACGACTTTTTTATTCCAGTTCACGCCGGCTTTATACTTGGACCCTTCCGCTTTAGAGACCACCACGTGCGTATTCTTGCCTTTTTTCAAATTCTCCGTACACTCGCAGCCGCAGATTAAGGAGAGCATTCGGATTGCACTTTTCTCTCGTTCGGTGTACGACGACGGGGACAAGACGACACCTTTCATGCTCGAAAATTTTCCGTCGTGGTCCATGTACGGTTGGTACGCTATAGACTCAGACGGCTTGAAAATTTTGCCCTCCAAAGAGACGCCTTCGAGAAAGTGCGGCGCGACGAAACGCGCGCTGAAGATAGCATCCGGGGTTTCTCGAGCAGCGCTGGCAATATCCGACGCTAACGCCTGCAGTTTCTTCTTCTCGCTCATCGAGGGTAACGCCGGGCAGATGATAAAGTCCGAGGAAGCTAACGTGGAGGTTGAACTGCCCCGTAAATATTCGCCGCCGAGAAGACTGATCAAGTTCAGCGCTACCTCTTTCTCTCCGATGCACAAGCCTTCGAATAAACTCAATTTCACGTTCGCTAAAGGATAAAGCTGCGATTGTTTAGAAGAGTGGTCGCTGGATTCATTTCGCGAATTGTAACCGTTTCTACCTAATAACAACGCGTCGTCCTCGTCCTCGTTATTCACCAAAGCGGTTTCGCCAATCGCCGCGCGAGTTTCCGGTATTTGTTCCGTCATCGTATTATTTTTATTCTTGTTGTTGTCGCGACGAGACTGCTGCTTGTCGTTTCCTCTTCTGACGACGATATCGTCGGCGGCTGGCGCGTGTTGTTGCGTTTCTATATCGTCTTTCTTTACCATCGCGGGTTGTCTTCTCAAAGGATTCTTGTCTTTATCGATGACTTTCAGAGGACTCCTCTCCGGAATTCTTCGCGGAGGCGATGTATTATCGTTCTTGTAGTTTGTCCAGGACGTTTTCTTATCATCGTCGAAGGTTGTCACGGGATCGTTGCAGAAGGTGGGAGCTGTGATAACTTCCGAAAATCTCTCTTTCGCCACTCGAAACCTCTTTGATTTTGGCATCGTCCTTCCTTCCTCGCTACACTTTTTCAACCACTCAAACGTTACGCACTTCTCACGATGAGGTCGCATGTACGTTCGTAAAATGAAATCAACGTCTTTTTGGCACTCCAAATCGTCGTTGATGACGACGTGTGTGGCGTTTTGCGGATTCATGGCGACCGTAGCTCCTCCGGCTCTCAAAATTTTATGCGCCAATCGCGCGTTCTTCGCGTTCGGCCTTAAAATATCGTTCGGGTCTACTGCCGTACCACCCGCCGCCGCCGTTGAAGTGCTATTATTACTACAACTAAACCCAACCAAATAAACTTTCGTGCTAAACAAATAGTGTTGTCCCCACGGCGTTTGATCTTCGTCGTACTCCTCTTCCAACTCTTTCGTCAACTCTTCTTTGGTCGGCAAAGGTACCGCCGGCTGCTTTTTAAGCATTTCCAAGGACGAATCCGTTTGTTTGCTATTCGATATGCCGTTTTTAACGTCGTACTCGTACTCGTTCAACTTCACGCCTCGTTTCACGCAATCCTCCACCCACTTTTTGCTCAAAACCCACATGTCCCACATCCTCGCGTGTCTGTATTTCGCGCCCGTCGGTTCCTCTCCCGCGCTCGTTTGTTTCGCAATCAAATGCGTCACCACGTCCTTCTCCAAATCCGCGCTAAACACGCCTCCATTCTTCTCCACCATCTCTTGAATACCATTCCTCTCCTCCCACTGAAACCCAGTCACGCAGACCACGCAGTCCGTAAAAAATTTGAACGGAAATTTCTCGTACTCGTACGTCAACTCCTCAGACTCGGCGCACGCGTCCATCCACACTCTCGACACGATTGGAATGTTCCTTAAAACTGCAATTTCGTACTTCGGAGAGTGCGAGGTGTTGGCGATTAAAACGTCGAACTTTGTGTTCGCGTCTTGGAGTTGGATGACGGATAATTGGCATTTGTTCGCTTTCCGTTTCATTTCCTTCTGTTTTGTGTTTAAAAGTGTTGCAGAGAGAAAAGTTCATCATCAGATACGTTTCAAAACCGACTTTGTACGCGAAGCCTTCGCGCGCGACCAATAAAAGAGAACAACGAAAAGAGAAACACCAAAACGCAGGGGTCTCATTGTCAAAGTTTTCGGTATTTTCATCGCGTAGTTAGCGCGAACAAAAGCGCGTCATATGAAGTAAAAAACGTACCGTTTCCTCGTCCTCGAATCCCGTCAAAACCACCGTCAGAACGCCTTTCTTTTCTTTCATTGCATTCATTTTATCTCAAAAAAGGAGCAGTACTTTTGCGTTCACACGTCGAAACGTTTTGTCGTCGTCGTCGTCATTTTGTTGAGGTCGTAAACTCTCTCTTCTCTGTGTGTATATACGCGCAAAGAGAGGAGATCAATGAAGAGATTTTTCAAACAAATCGATTCAAAAATCCTTCAAAGATCAGACAAAAAGTGCTCAGATTGAGTTTACGAGAAATTTTCGAAGCGCGATGATGTTTCTGAGCAGCGATGTAATACTGCTGATGGGTGGTGAAGGGTTTACGTGTGTTTATGTGTGTTATTTCTCTTAGTATTCTTTCTTTCTCTCTCTCGAGCGTTTTCACTCTATTACTCGTACATTGTTATTTCCTGCCGCGCGCTGCCGAAGACGACATCATAATAGTCTTCTCTAAAGTTTCTATTCGTTTCATGAGCGCGAGTGTATCTCTTCGTTCCTTCTCTAAAGCCATTTCCGCGGCTTTTAATCTGGTCTCGACGTGAGCGAAATTGTTCTTCGTCCATTTCAACTCGTCCTCGGAGAAGCGTTTCAGCTTTTCGTGATTGCGAAAGCTCGTTTGGGAGTGGTCGTGGAGTTGTTTTTCTAATCGAACGTGTTCGTGTTCTAAAACGCTTAATTTCGGGAAGAGTTTTTGGGTCACCGTGAACAAATGGTTCGCGCAATTGTCTCGCACGTGCATGTCGAACGTTTTCTTCGTGATTGGTTCCATCGGCGAACAGCAATCGAGTTTCTCGTACGGACACTCAAACGCTCGATTTTCGCACCGGTTCATCGCGTGCAAATCCACCTGGTTCCTTTTCAAAACAGCACCGCACTTTAACGGACACTCGACTTCAAACAAAGGGCAGACTTTCTCGTCGTGCCTTTTCCTAAACTTTTTACTAAACCGTTCGTCGCACCTCTCGCATTTGACTTCGACCCACTCGCACTGTGATTCCTCGTGCTCTCGTATCATCCGCCTTAACTCCTCCGCGTCTTCCGCTTCGCATTCAAACAGGCAACTCGCGACGCCTTTTTTTCTATCGTACAGTCGCAAAATTTCTTTGCTCGTTTCTTCTCTCGATTTATCATCGTCTGCTGCTAAAAACATCTGACCGAGGTCGAACGTTTTCATCGCGTTCGTTTGCGTTAAAGACGTTTCTTTCAACCGGCGAACTTCATCTTCAATCTTTTGCTTGCTCGTCAGATCGGTAAAGAACGATCGATTTCGGTCTCGAAAATCTTGAATTTTACGTTCCAGAGTCTCTAATGAAAGATGTTGTTCATCCTCCTCGTTTTTGAGTATTCTTAGCAGTTCTTTCGCGTGTTCGGGCAACGCGTCGTGCGGTGATTTGATGAGCGATTTGATGCCAGATTGCGCATAAATGGCGCTATAGCAGATGGCGTCTAACATGCGGTCGGCTAAGGTTTTGGAGGAGAAAACGCAGCAGCTTTTACATTTGTACGATAACGCGCTCTTCTTCTTTTGCTTCGTTTCTTTTTCGTCGTTTGATGAGATCATGTTTAGGCGTCCAAAAGTCTAACGACTTTTAGTAAAAGGCGGATGATTTTACGATGATAGTAGACGCTGCTAATGTTTTCGTTTAATGTGTGATTCGATATGTATTCGATATAGTAAAATTACACTCTAAGAATTTGCAAACTCTGACTAAACGCGATGGCGATCCAATCCGGTTGCGTCGCCGACCATTGCAACTGGTTAATTTCCGCGCCGGCTTCGTACGCCAAGACGGGATCTAAGCCGCCTTCGGAGAGTTGATTGATGGCGCTTAAATCCCAAATCAACGCTTGCGCGTCGTCTCCGGCGGAACATATGTGGCACGAGGAATGCGGGGCCCAGGCTAAGGTGTTGACGGAACTCGCGTGGCGTTTTAACTCGGCGACGGGTAACGTCGGGAATCGAATGTCGATTATGGCGACGACTTTCGAGTCCATGCCAAAGGTGGCCATGTATCGCGGGTCTTGTTTGTTCCAGCCTAAACGGAGTAAAGGGACGCCGATTTCTGGGTTTTCGTAGATGATGGTCGAGTGGTCTTTATCGCGTAAATCGAAAACTCTGACGGAACCGTCCGCAGAAGCAGAGGCGAAGACGTCGGGACCTCCCCAGGCGATGTCGTGGACTTCTTTATCGTGCGCGATGAGCTGCGTGTCTACGCACTCTCTTTCGATATCCCAGACCGTGCACGTGGTGTCGATGGACGACGTCCCGACTCTGTTGACGTTCGTTTCGTTCCAATCGAACGAGGTTAACGGCGCGCAAAACTCAGAATTTTTATTATTCGCCAACAACGCTCGGAGTTCTATTTTACCGTCTTGTTGTTTGTTCGATGCGTTTTGTTGTCGTTGCTTTTCTTGTTGTCCAGACGTGGACGGTTTCTCCGTGTTCGTATCTCTCCCGCCGCCGCCGCCTTTCTTCAAGTTTCTTTTATTATTGTTGTTGCTGATGTTAGTATTCCCATCATCGTTCTCTCGTTCCTCTTCCTTCTCGTTTGCCTTCTCTTTCGCCGTCCCTCCGACGTCTTCGTTAATCTTCCAAATCCGTAAAAAATCCCCCGTCGTGGCCATTAAATCTTCGTGTTGGCACTCTTTATCGGGAATGAACATCAGTTTCGTGCACGGGTACGGGTGATCGAATCGTAAGTCTGTGTCGTTTAAAAATTTCCCGGTTTCTTCGTCCAGCGTGACGATTTCGACTTTGTTCTCGTACTCTTCTAAAAACGATCCGATGCCCAGGCGTAATTTTTTATCGTTTCGAACCTTTAGTACATATCACGTGTTTAGTATGTTTATCACACGAAAGAGAGAGAGAAAGGAAGAGCAAGTTGTTGTCAGTTGAAATGCGCGAGAATGATCTGACGTATAAAGTATAAAGTAAACAACATCTCGTGGATATAATTTGGATCCCATTCCAAAGAGAATAAAGAGCGGCTCCCGATTGGAATTCCATCACATCATAAACACAAAGAGCAAGAGAGAAAAAGAGCGATATAAAGAGCTTCACACATATAAAGAACAAAAAGAAATTCTTACCGACCAATTGCACGCGTAAATCAACCACGGCGCTTCGTAGGTGTAGATTTCCGCCTGCTTTTCTCCTGGATTCATATCGAATTTAGATGTTATCTGACGGAAGCTTTTTTGTGTGTCGAAAACGTCCGTCGAGTGAAGATTTTTATTAAAAATACGAGTAAATTTAAGTGAATTTATTCGAGAATTGACCATCTTTGACGCTCTTTAGATGTACGTAGAAGTGAATACAAAGAAACGAAACGCACATCAAGTGATACACACGGAAAAGAGCTTTCGAATGATGTCGTTTATTCTTCGTTCTCGTTCGAATTGAGCCGGTTTTTGTGCGTCGAAAACGTTCGTCTCTCGAGAAAAAAAAGTCAAGATTTTTATCAAAAGTGACAGTTGGTCTCTCTGTATTTCTTCAATTTTATGCCGTTAAGAGCCGCGATATATATACACACAGATATATATACTCTCTGGAGGGGAAAGAGTCGCTTACGTCGCGGAGATGATGATGGGGGTAACGACGAGATCGCGGAAGAGGAAGGTTGGGCAGAGAGACGTGTGGGATTTAATCGTGAAGAACGACGATTTAAGTTTTAAACACATTCTCCCGAGATTGAATGGAACGGATTTGAAATTCTTGTACGAGGTGAATACGGAGACGAGAGTTTTGATTAAGAGATCATCTCGCAAGAGGGAGTTGAAAAAGAAGTTTAATATTGGAGACATGTCATCGATATCGACTTTGTAAGTAGCGTGGGAGAATCAATCGTTGTGGCCGTGGGATTGGAGCTATAGTTGTTTCTGTGAAAGAGTTGCTTACACGAAACTCGAGTTACTCAAGTGGATACGAGAGGAGAAAAAGTGTGATTGGAATCTAGGGACGATTAATGTGGCCGCACGTATAGGTAATCTGGAAATGGTAAATTATTGCGTTGCAAAGGAGAGTCCTATTAATGGGTGGGCGTGTGCAAATGCGGCCGGAGGAGGTCATCTCGAGACACTCAAATACTTACACGAAGAAGCGAAAGCGCCTTGGGATTCTTGGACTGCCAGGTGCGTGGCTGAAACTGGTCATCTTCATATACTCGAATATCTTGTTGAGTGTAAATTCGATAAATATAGCGAATGGGTGTGTACGTGTGCGGCTGAGAGCGGCCACTTGGACTGTTTGAAGTACTTGCACGAAACCGCCAAAGCGCCTTGGGACTGTGAGGCCGTATACTGCGCACGCATGAACAACCAAATCGAATGTTTACGATACCTCCTCGACAACAACTGTCCTCTCCCACCTGGTTGGCGATACGAACGCGGCGAGTTACACAATTGGTAAAATCAACACAACACACACACACGCACGCACACGCACACATACGCTTGTAAAAACACACATCACACAGAGAGAAAACTCCTCATAAAACGTAAAGCAAAAAAGAATGTGAAACTCTTACTACACACACGTTATACCTGCGCTGCTTGGATACGGAGAAAGAATGCGAGCGAGAGGAAAGAGCGACGACTACAATAGTACTTCTTTAGACCTCACCTCGCGATCAAAAACCATCCTCCGTGCGTTCGATCGGTTACAAAACGAACCCGTTTTGAGCGCAAAATTTGCCAAAATTGGAAACGCTTTTAAAGGCGAGAAAACGATCAACGTGCTCCTTTTAGGCTGCGATCGACGCGAAGGCAAGAACGACAGGGAAACTGAACGGATATTTACGGACTTGGGTAAAGAACGCGGCGTAAATTTGAGCTTGTTTGGACCGAATTTAGTTTTCGATGATGATGATGAGAATTTGACAAGCAGAGGGAGAAGCAACGAGAGCGGCGAAGACAACGATGAAAATGAAAATGAAGAGGAGGAGAAGACAAAGGGAAAAGCGGCGCGAATAAACGTCGTCGAACGCGAGCGGTGTTTATTTCACGAGAGAAACAGAGAAAAGGACGAAATAGAATACGATGTGGCGTTTGCGTTTAACGCCGGCGTTTGGGGGTACGATTCCTGGTTGGAGAGCTTTAAATACGTGTTGAAAAGATACCCGAACGCGCCGATAATCGTCTCGGCGTATTCGATGAAAGAGTGCGAGTTGGACGAAGACTGCGTGAGAGAGGGGTTCGGGGAAGACGAGATTAAGTTCGTCTGGGAAGCGGAGGGAAACGAGGAGTGCGCTGGAGAGAGGACGGGAGGCGAGGAGAATGGGAGCGAGAATAGCGCGTGGATGTGTTTCGTTTCGAGTCGTTCGTACGGTGAGTAGAAAGAGATTTTACGTAGAGTAACTTTTATTTATCTCGCAATGTTATTAAAAGTAAAAGTTATTTGGTCCCGTATTACGTGGTACCGGTATTTGAAGAAGATTGAGTAGAAACGTCGTTCTCCGCGGCGACGGGGCAGCTCGTTTGCAATCCACTCAATCGAGCCATAAACTTGGCGTGATTTTCAATCATTTTCCACGTCGACGCGTCGCTCGTTCGAACGCCGAACCGACCGGGACCGACATTTTCATCGTAAAAGTGCCAAAACATCGAGCCGCTGATTTTGTTCTCCTTGGCGAGTTTCTCGGTCGTTTCGAACGCGTTTTTGAAATACAAATCTCGCTTCTTCATGTCCTCTTTTCTTTCTTCCGGTGATTTCCCGACGATGATACCAAACTCTTCCAAAACGAATGGTTTCTTTCCGTTTACGAGTTTCGCTCGGTTCAAAATGAATTGCTTTTGAAACTCGGGCGTTTCGACGTCCCAGGCGTCCGGCCAAACGTGTATCCCGGCGTAATCCACGCACGAAGACTCGACGACTTGCGACAAAAAGTCTTGTCCTTCTCGTCCGGCCCAACGACCACCTCCTTTCCCTGGGTTCATGAAATCCGCGTCGCGTCGTCTGCTGTCGTCGCTAAATCCCTCGTAACCAACTGCCACTAAATGGTTCGGCGCTTTCTTCTTCAGATATTCGCACGAAGCTTCGATCCACCGTCGCATGTCCTCTCGCGACTTGCCTTTCGCTCTCGCTTCGTTGGCTAGATTCCACGCCATAATCGTCGGATCGTCTCGGTACTGACGCTTCGTGATTGAATTCGTTCTGTACGCCAGGTAATTAATCGTTTCCTTGTAGTACTTCTGCGCTTCCTCGTCCGTAAAAAACTCGCTCTGATCTCGACACGTCCTCGACCATTCGCAATACTCTTTGATCCCGCCCGTGGCGTACCAATTATCCGCGAGGACTAAAACGACTTTAACCTCTCGTTTCTCGCACTCGCTGAGGAAAAAATCCAAGCCTTTCAACGCTCTCTCGTTCCACGTCGTTTTCGTCGGCCTTAAAGCGTAGCCTTCCGTGATTGGATGCACCCAAATCCTCACCACTTTCAAGCCGGTTCTCACCGCCACATCGAGCTGGTTCGTGATGTGTTCTATGCCCAACTTCGGCGTCCATCGGTACGGCGGTGGCGCGTTTGAAGCCGCTTCCACCACCTCCCACTGATTCCACCCGGCGAACGTGAACGGTTTGTTGTTTAAAATAAAGGAGTCGCCGGAAACTCGAACGAATTCGTCCGTGGGTAAACACGTGGAACGAGGTGGCGTTTTATTTGTCAGCAATCGAAGCGTTTCCGAGAAATCATTTTTCTTCTGATCCGCGGAAACATTATTAACGACGAGGATGAAGAAAAAGAACAAGGAGGAGGAGAAGAGACAAAGGTTACGTCGAATCATTTTTGCGAAAGTGTTTTCGAGTCGTTGGACGCAAAAGCCGCTTGGAAATGATGTCGTTTTTTATTCATCGCATCCCACATGCGGTTTTGCAACAACGAGGCTCGGGGTAAAAAACGAATTCATTTTCTTTCTTTCTTTCTTTCTTTCAAACACACACAAACGCGTACGTAGTTTAAAGATATATATGAATTGAATGTATTACACAACCGTATACAGTACGTAGCAGTTGTCATAAAAAAAGTATTGCTAAGCTAGGAAACACCCTCTAAATTTATTATATCCGACGATGATATAAAACGTAATAATCTCTCTCTCTCTCTCTCTAACCCGATTGCGTTATGCGCAAACCGCGATCGATGATCATCAATACTACTACTCTTTTATTATTCATCCGGCTTCATGACTCTCTTCTCGGAGACGTACATGCCATCTAAAAATTTACGAATGTCCTTCTTCTTCACCAAGCACGAATCGTGGATCAACGCGCAGCTCTTGGAAACGTTGTCGATGTCGTTCCCAGTCAAGACGATTTGATCCTTCACGTCGCTCGATCGTTCCGCTTTCACGCCCGGCAACATCTTACATTTTCTCGGTCTCTTCTCGCCCAAAAAGTTACGAATTTCCACCATGTCGCCCTTCTTTTCGTCGATGTTGATGTTAATCGGAAAGTGCGCGTACACCGCTCTCATCTTGTACTCGAACCCGTACAAAACGCCGTCGAACAAGTTGCTGATGTTCGAGCACGTCGATCGCAACGCCGAGGTGATTTTACTCGTCGGAAAGTACATCGCCGCGACAACCTTGTTGTTTTCCTTGTCGTGGTGTAAATCAATCTTCGCGACGTGGTTGAAATCTCTCTTCAGTTCGCCTCTCGGCCCCGAGACGGTGATTTTGCGGCCGCTCATCTTCACCGTGACGCCTTCCGGAATGTCGAGCGTACGCTCCGTTTTTACGAGTCTCATCTTTGTTTTCTGAATAATGTGATGAATAATAATAAAAGGTTGAACAATAAGAGGTTAGTATTAAAGAGAAAAGAAGAAACCATAATATCAAAACATCAGATTAAAGGAGGAAACAAGACCCTCAAGCCAAAGGCTCTTCCTTCAAGTCCTAAAAAAGAGAAAATCCAAGAATCTCATCCCTCGTCGAAATCGACGCTCAAACTCGCCGTCGCGAAGCGATTAAAACGCGATTACGCGTTCGGTGACATACAACGTCGTCAATTCTTTCAACAAAAACCGTTTTCATCCGAAAAGCGATTCAAAACGACGTTCGCGTTTGTCCTTTTCGCGACCAAATTTCTCATTTTTCGCGGAGAAAAACGAAATGAAATGATTCTCATCACATATACGCGCGTTCGAGAGAAAGAGAGACTCCTCCTCCTCCTCCATATCCTCTCTCTGGTAACAAAAGTATCGCATACTGCAAGTCACAAAGCGCGAGCACAAAAAAAACGTTCGCAACACGTACCTCTTAAACGTCTTAATCTTCTTCTTGTAAATGGCGCTTAAAATGCGAGAGATACGAGACAAAGAGAAAGAAAGAAACACAAGCTAAACCCTAACGCACATATAAAACCCTAAATTTAAAGTGAAGCGAAAAGTCAATTAAATTAATCTGTTCACAAATCTGCCCTCATATTGTCTTCTGACGCGCGCGCTCGGAACAACACGAACCAGAGTTTCACCCAGAGCTACGTTTATTGCTCATTTGAGAGCGTGTTTTTGAACTCTAGTAGAGATTTTTATTCGAGTAGCGTTATTATATATATCTAGAGTGCAAAAGAACTGAACTCAGAAATCCCCCGGCGGCGGTTCTGTTTGTGTATCTTTCGTTTACGCCGGCAAAGAGAAGAAGACAAAGAAGACAAAGAAGTTTATTATTACACGCACGCGATAATAACATCATCGAGAGAGTGAAAGCTACGCGCAAAATCATCATCATCGAGAGAAAGATCGTCCCGTAAGAATAAGAATAAGAATAAGAATAAGACTGCCAAATGGCAAGCAAAGAAGACCAACGAGAAGAAGCGTTCAAGGCGAATCCGGAACATCCATCGGATGGAGATGTTCAAACGCCTCTCGTCTCCTCCCGCTTGTGCATAAAAAACCTCCCGAAACATTACACGGAATTGAGGTTTCGAGAGCACTTTTCAACGATAGGAGAAGTGACCGATTGCGTGATTAAAACTACGCACGGCGGTACCGATAACGACTCGAGGAGCAGTTGGCAGCGGCAGCATCGAAAGCAGCAGCAATCTCGATGTTTGGGATTTATTGGGTACAAAACGGAAAAGATGGCACTCGTAGCGCAGAAATATTTTCACAACACGTTCATCGATACGAGTCGGATCGATGTTTCCTTCGCGGCGAGTCGGAAAGAGCGAGCGGCTTTAAGCGAAAGGGCGAGTTGGTCGAAGTATTCGGCGGGGACGAGCGCGAACGAGAGATTGAAAAGAGAGGAAGAGAAGAAGAATAAAAAGAAGAATAAAGAAGACGAGGACGACGGTAAAGAGGAAAAGAAAGATCCGAATCGATTTATCGGCGTCCGGGAGAGAATTAAGATGGAAAAAGCCGCAAAACTGAAGATGAAGAAAGAACAGTTCGTATCGCCCGAGGAGAAAATGTTGGAGGAGAAAATGCGAGAAGATCCGAAATTGAGAGAATACATGGCTTTGATGTTACCGAAGAGTAAATTCGCGGCGAAATTTTGGTCGGACGGGTTAGTGCACGAAGAAGACGAGTACTTGTCCTCCGGAGGTCCCGCGCAGCAAACGAAACTCGCCGACATCGAAGATACCGAAGGCGGGAACGCGAACGAGGATTCTGACGACGACGAGTACCAGGATTTAGATAACGACGATAGTAGTGATGATAATAGTAATAGCGACGATTCGTCGGAAGGAGAAATAGAAGATTCCGATTCAGACGACGTTAAGAAAGACGACGCGGTTTCGGACATGGAGTATTTGAAGGCGAAGAAAGGGAATTTTAGCAGCGATTCCGAGGATTCCGAGGAGGAAGAGGAGGAGGAAAATTCTTCGGACGACGACGACGACGACGAGAACGACAGCGAAAAGAGTAGCGACGATGAAGGAAAGGAATTTTCCTTGGAGAACGACGACGACGTCGATAGTACGGAGAAGAAAAAGTCATCAAAGAAGTCGAAAGATGATGAGAAAGCAACAATAAAAGAAGTCGAAGTCGTCCAAGCGTCGGACATGGAATCTTTACAAGAAACCGGTCGCGTGTTCCTTCGCAACCTTCCGTATACGTGCACGGAGGAGGAAATATTCGACCACATGCAATCTCGCGTCGGAAAATTGACCGCAGTGCACGTCTTAGTGGACAAGTCGACGAAACAGAGCAAAGGATTGGCATACGCGACGTTCGCGTTGCCGGAAGATGGCGTGAAATGCATCGACGTGTTAGACGGTGCTATTTTCCAAGGTCGCATTTTACACGTGTTACCGGCGAAACGAGCGCCGACGAACGCGGAAAAGAACACGTTAGGCGGCGTCGGGAGGATAACTTTAATAAACGACAACAACGGGGAAGACAACGACGACGAGAACGACCCGAACAACAACTCTTACAAGAAACAAAAAGAGCACACGCGCAAAGCGGACGCGGCGGATAAAAAAGCATGGAACGCGCTCTTCATGCGTCAAGACACCGTCCTCTCCGCGGTCGCCGCGATGTACGGCGTGGACAAAGGCGACTTGTTGAGCACGGAAACCGAAGACGTCGCCGTGCGGGTCGCCCTAGGTGAAGCGCAAGTCATTGCAAACACGAAAAAAGAACTCGGCGATGTCGGCGTGAACGTCCACGCGCTCGAATCTGGAGCGGCATCGAGAGAAAATGTCAAAATCGCGCGTTCGCAACATTCGATTTTGATTAAAAATTTACCGTACGAATCCGAAGAGGCAGACTTAAGAGAGATGTGCGAAAAGTTTGGCACTTTGAGTCAGTTGGTGTTACCATCGACACGGACGATTGCAATCGCGGAATTTCTAGAGAGCAACGAAGCGCGAAGAGCGTTTCAAGGGTTAGCGTACAAGAGGTACAGACACGTTCCGTTATACGTCGAATGGGCGCCGAAAGACATTTTCAAGACATCGAAGAAGAACGAACTCGGGGATGACGACGACGATGATGATAGAACAACAAAGTTCAACAAAGAAACCTCTAATAAAGACGATGTCGAGGAGGATCCGGAAGAAAAGTCTAAAGTTCTCTTCGTGAAAAACATCGACTTTGCCACCACGGACGAGAGTTTTCTTCAATTCTTTGAAAATCTCTGCAAACGCGCCGGCGGGAAGAACAGAAGACTCGTCTCCGCCAAAATCGCCCGAAAACCAAACTCGGACAAAAGTAAATCTCTTTTATCCAAAGGATTTGGTTTCGTCGAGTTTGAATCGCACGAAACCGCCTCGATATGCTCGAAATTAGTCTCCACCGGCGTCGGGAAGTTAGACGGTAAAGTCTTATCGATCGAGCTTTCGAGGCAGAAAATGTCTCGAGAAACCGTCGAGGACGACAACACCAACGCGCTCATGATGAAAAAGAAATCCAAAATACCAAAAGGCAAATCAGCGACTAAGCTCGTTCTTCGGAACGTCGCGTTCGAGGCGACCAAACGCGACGTGCAACTATTGTTCAATCCGTTCGGCGTTCTGAAATCCGTTCGCGTGCCGAAGAAATTCGACGGATCGCACCGAGGTTTTGCGTTTATTGAATACACGACGCAAAGGGAAGCGACGGACGCGATGGACGCGTTAGGGAACGCGCACTTGTACGGGAGGAAGTGCGTGATTGAACGCGCGGACGAAGACGAGACTGTGAATACGATGGATGATTCGAACACCAACGCGGCGGTCTTTGGCGAATCAAACGTGGAGAAGTTGCGGGAGAAAGCGAAAAGGCAAATAGACGGAGGATTGAACCAGCGGTCTTCGAAAAGACAGCAGCGCGCTTAGAAGAGTAAGAAAGTCGCGCGTTTTGTATAATACTAATTACTGTACCTACTGTAGCTTTAATAACATCTTAATCTATTTCTTTGACCTTAGCCTTCTTCTTCGTCTCGTAACGTGCCGAGCAAAATCGTCGCCGGCCCGGATTGGCCGTTTTGCATCACCGCGGATTTCAAAACGTCTTTAATCGTTTCGCTTTCCATGATGCTTTCTTCGTCATTCGCATCAATAGTCGTCTTTTTCGTCGTCGTCGTCGTTCGTTTCACGGACTCTTCCACGTGCGATCCTAGCAGTTGCTCTCTCAACGCCGCCTCGTACGCGACGTCAAAATCTTCCGCTTGTAAATCGAGTTCGTTTTGAACGACGTCGTGTTCGACTTTTCTCCTCAAATCGTCCGTGGGATTGTCGTGAAAAGCTAAATCTTTCGCGAATTGCTCTAAAAACTGTTCCGACTCCGGGTCGTCCATCAAAGCGTTCATTAAATCGCGTTCGAACGCGTCGGCGTCGAGTTCCGGCGGCGCAATTTTTTTCTTCACCTTGGAATAACTATTACTACTATTATTACTACCGTTGTTGTTGATGTTGTTCGCGCGTTGCACTTCTTCCGCGCCTTTATACGTCGCTTTCGCGTTCATAAACGTCCCGAGTTTTTTCCCGACTCGTTTCACGTCCTCGCTGAATGCTTTCTCTTTCTCTCGCCGTTCGTCGTCTTTGAGATCGTCGTCGAAATCGAAATCGTCGTCAAAGGCGCTGGGTCGTCCTTCTTTGTCGTCGTCCGAGAGAGGATGCAATTCGCGCTCCGCCGCTCTCGCTAAAATTTCGTTGTCTAAATCGCGCATGCCGTCGCGCATCCACTGGTCGCTTTCCGGTTCGAGGTTTTGTACGTCCTCTTCGTCTTCGTCCTTTGTTTCTCCAACACGTTCTAACGCGTCTTTGAATTGCAAAATCGCCGCGATTTCCTCCGCATTGAATGTCTTCGCCAAATCCTCGTCCTCTAAACTATCATCTTCGCTGCTCATCAAAAGCTTTTCCAACGCAATCTCCATCCCGACCACTAACTTCATCCCGATATCAAACGCGTTGTGCAAATCCGCGTCGGTTGTTTTCGCAATCACATCCATCGGATACTTTCTCGGCGCGTCGAACTTTGCTCGAGCGAGTTGCGCGTACGCGCATCGAGAGAAGCGTAAAGTGGCGGAGTCCATCTCATTCATCTCGTCTTCTTGGATGATGGAACTCTCCTCCTCTTCGTCCTCCTTTCCCGCATTTGATTCGGCGGCGGGATTATTAAAGTTCAAATTGCGAAAGTCTTTCGAGCTTCTTACGTCCGTCGGCGTCCGCTCGTAAAACATGCGAGTCGCCAATTGAATGAACGTTTGTTTTTGCTTCATCGATCTCATCCCAACGTATTGCAAAGCTCGCCGAACGCGTTTCGGAAGTAACGCTCGTGCGAGATGTCTGGACGTTACGAACGCCTCCTCGGTTTGATATTTTTTCATCTTGTGCTCTTTGAGATGCGCGTCGATCGCATCGCCTAACCTGTACTTCTTTTGACCAGAAGCTTTAATCAACGCGTTCAACGCGTCCAAATTCGTCTTCAGCGCATCCATTCTGTCTTCTATTTCTTCTTCATCTTCCTCTCGATCCTCCTTCCTCGATTCGTCCGCCTCGTAAACGACGTGCACCGCGCCATGTCTAATGAACGTCCTCCCTTCCGCCACATCTGGTTCCACCCACATCGGTAACACGTGCGACGATTCCACGAGTAAAAACTCCCCGTCCTCGTCGAAAACTCGAACTGAGATGTCTTCAAAACGTTCAGATAATCGAAACAAGATGTTCGCTACCATCCACTCGTCGTCTAAAGCGTCTCCGAATTTCGTCGTTCCTTTCAAACACCATCTTTTAGTTGCGTCGCAAAATGAACGGGTGAGGTTGAATCCTTCTCGGTGGTAACAGTAGAAGTCGTAAACACCTCCTCTTCTGTTCATTTTCGATGATAGTAATGCTTCTTTCGCTTCAAAGTCTTGTTCTAAATGTTTGAAAATTTCGTTCTTTTTCTCCTCCAACGCGCAAGAAACGTCGTCGAAGTAGATGGAATACTGCACGCAGTTTGGTTCGAGAGTGCGAGAATTATACTCATACTCATCACCGACAGGATTTAGGTTGCTTCTGTTTTCTTCCTCTCGTTCGGATGCATTCATTGTGTTCTATTTGTTCGTGCTAAATTGTGAGTTGTGGTGTACTTATTTCATTACAAAGACTGAGGAGAATTCCCTTAAGACTTAATTGGTTGTTGTGTGGTACTCCACGTAGTATATAATGGTGGTACAATGTATGATGATGATATTACAGCAATTTAATAAGTCTCTCTTTCAATTCTTCTTAACTTTTTTCTCTTCTGGTGGATTCGCTTGGAGCGTTTGGAAAAATTCATTTAACATGCCAACGGATTCGTTCGCGCCGCCGCTCGTACGCACGCGGCCTCGAACCCATTTGCTGATTAAGTTTATATTCTCGCGGTTGTGACAAAACCTCTGGTCGACCAAGAAAATAGCGGCGTAATCGTGTAAATGCCGAACGCATCGACCTAACGCTTGGTTATACGCTCGAAACGCTTGGTGTTCGTACCATCGATTGCCGTCGAGTAAGTTTTTCTGCGCGCCGTGCGCGGAGGAGTTGAACTGTTTCTTGAGGTTCACTTTGACGTCGCCGAGGTTCGGGAACGGGATTCCGATGCAAAACACCGCCCGCGCGGCGTTGTCTTTAAAATCTAAGCCTTCTGAACATTTGCCACGGAAAACGGCAAAGAGTAACGAGCCTTTCTTTTTCAAACCGTCTCTGAAGTCTTCGAGGGTTTCGTCGAAACCTCGAGATCCGCCGGTTTCGAACACGATTTTCTTGTGCTTCGAAATTTGCGCGTGGTGTCCGGTGGTGTGGAACCACTCGTCCGAGATCCTCTGGATGAGTTCGTAGGACGGGAGAAACACTAAAACGCCTCCTGGAATGTGTTTACAATACCGTAAAAGCATGTCGCCTAATCGCGCGGAAAAATCTTGGCCGCTCGATTGTAAATTTCTCCTCGTGATGGCACCGAGCGTATCGAGACTTTCCACGAAGATTTGGTTGTTCGGAACGACGTGCGGGGCGTCGACTTTAATCGGGAACGGAACGCCCAATTCACCCTCTAACGAAGACGTCGGAGATAACGTGCCTGAGGTTAAAATCACGCACCGCGCTTTCTCGGCGACTCGTTCAAACGCCACCGCCGGCCGGAGACACCACAGGGCAAAACCACCAGTCTTCTCGTCGTGTTTTGGTTTGTCCGCTGGGTTGTTGAACGCGTCGTGCGCGAATTGCGCGATGCACAAGACGTAATCGTTGGAGTACTTCTTGAACAAGGAGAATTTTGTCGCGATTTCGTTCGCGAATCGCATGGCTTGCATGCCCAAGACTCCGGTGACTTTCTCGCCTTGTTCCGAGATCATTTGCATAGTTCGCGATTGCTTGGCCGTTATCGCTTGGACTTCTTTCAAAACGGAGTCTAACGTCTCGAGTCCTCGTTTTGGGTTACATAACGCGTCCCATAACTCTTCGATTATGACGTTCGGATCGCTTATCGTTCTCGTTTGTTTGTATCGATCGAACTCTTGTCTCTGTTTCATCTTTCTCGAGATCCACGCGGCAATTTGAATCAAGAAGTTCTTCACCGGTAAAGCTTCCGGAAAAGTGACAACCAATATCCCAATTTCGTTTAAATATCTCTCTAAATCTTTCTCGTAGACTTCCACCGACGCGCCTTCTCTGCAGACGTCTTCGATGTTGTGTCCTTCGTCGATGATGATGGCCGCGTTTGTTAAATCGATATCCATCGCCGCGCGAATGCCCTCGTCGAAAATGTAATTATACGGACACAAAACAAACTCGGCATCTTTGTATAACTCTTTCGTGACGTAAAAAGTGCACGCCTCGTGTTCCTCTGCGGCGTACTTCAAATCTTCGATGTCCCAAATGTGCGCGTTTAACATCTCGTCTAATAAGTGCGCCTGGCGATTGAAATACGCGCACTTTGAGCTCGTCGAATGCGGCGGCACCGCTTTCACGCACCCTCTGGTCATCTCTTGACACTCCTCGTCCGTTTTCTTGGCTGGACAGAACTGTTGTCGAGATCCTAACACCGAAAAGTTTGGCCTGTACGGGCACCTCTTCAACTCTCTCGCTAACTGAGCGATTTGCGAATGCGTTCGCGAACACAAGAAAATTCTGGGAATTTGTTCTTCCTCTCTATCCAACCTTTCCATCAAAATCTTTTTCATCGATTGTTGTTTTTCGTAATCCACCATTCCCTCGGGTTTCTCGCTATTGTTGTTGTTGTTCGTCGTCGTCGTCGTCGCAGCTTCTTCTGACTTTATCCTCGTTTTATCTTTTTCTTCTTTAACTTCTTCTCCTGTTTCCATTTTCACCGTTTCCGCCTCTCTCGCGCCGACAAACATCCCGTTCGCGGCTCTCCACCCATCCGGCAACCCTTTATTCTCCGGCGTCGTCCCAATTTTAGCCCGTTTCTCCCAAATCTGCCTCCTCATCTCCTTCTGAAACGCCAACGACGCGCACAGCAAGGCTAAACTCTTCCCCGTACCGGTCGGCGACTCCACCAACGCGTGTTGCTTCGTCTTGAGCGCTTGCAACACTTTCGACATGACAATCTTTTGCGGGATCAAAGGCGTCAAGCCTTTCGGAAACGCCACCGGAATCCCCATCATCGGGAACGTGTTCGACGAATCCGGTCTTTTCGTTTCCGGGAGGACGTAATCTTTTCGTCTCTTTTGATGTCCTTTCACGGTATTCGTAAACTCTTCTTCTTTCAGTTGTTTTTGCAAAATCGTCTGCACGGAATCTTTCGAATCCGGAGTCGAAAAATCTTCCTCCTCTTCTCGTTCTTTCTCGTACTCTAGCTCCACAACCTTTCCTTTATTATTATTCATGGAATTTACGTGTTCGTTTCTCGCTTTGGTCGCTTCCCGGAAGAGAAACTTGACTGATTTTTCGCTCTTGTATTTCTTAGAAACTTTCTCTTTATTAACGATGATGTTTGGGAGATGATTTGTATCATTCTTCTCCTCTTTCAACCCTTCTTCTTCCTCCAAAACAACATTAACCTCCGTTGAAAACTCATCTTCTCTCTCTTTATTCTCGTCGTCGCTCATTATGTGTGCGTTGTTGTTGTTCTTAAGAGCGTTGTTCTTCCTCTTCTTCTTCTTCTTCTCACAACAATGAGGCGAACGAGATATTTAAAATGTTCGAAACGGTTGTATTTAGGGTGTTCAGGGTGTTTTCTCTGGTGCTCAGATTAGTGCAAAGAGTGATTCTTTTCTGATCACAAACTTTTCCGGAAGACGAGACCAAGCGCATAACAGAAGCACGAGAACGGCTACGTGTTATCGTAACGGCTGGTTTGTCTGGTGCAATTGCGTATATTATACGAGCGCGGCGCGCAAAATAGTACACTCAAGGAGGGCAGTAGGACCAACAAGTGTTCAAGTTTATTACTAGGTAATATTTTCAAACTTTTGTTTGACAGACAGCCCTTTTTTTAATGTGTAAGATTGAAATTTAGTCAATTTCCCCATAAAACAGACACATTTATAGCATCAAACGGACACGTAAATACTGCATAAATACACGAGAGCAGCAGAGCATTCATCGATGCTTCGTTTTGGTTCAATTGCCTCACGAAACGAGTCCGGTTGTATCGCCAGAGGTCGGATAAAAAGATGCAGAAAATGCATCAATTGTTTAAAAAAGTGTCCGTTGTTCTTCCGTTGGTTTTAGATATAAAAAAATAGGGGGAAAAAAATCCTCACAAAAGAACAATCTCTATATCCGTCTCTCCGAGAACGAACACGAATGTTGTTTCGCAGCAGAGGAGGAGGAGGAGGAGGAGGAGGCAACGGCGAGAATGGCGAGCAACAACGAAATCGACAAATACGGTCGCCTCTGGCGGACAGAAACGAACGAAATGTAATAGGTCATTTTATATCGACATCGACGGGGAAAGAAGGAAACAAAAATCACGTTATTGACGAGAATAAACGAGAAGACTTTGTAACGAAAGCGATAAAAAAGAAGAACGAAAAGACGACGACCAAAACAACCACGTCCGTTTCCGTGTGCCCGGACATCATCAGAGAGTACCGAGAAACGACGAGCACGAGAAGTTTAACCGAAAATGAGATTCAAATCAATTCGAGACGCAATCCTTTGGGGGAAGAAGAAGCTGCTTTGACGAAGATATCGACGACGGGAAGAACGAAAAATTCGTACAAGAAAATGAAACTTCTCGGTAAAGGAGGGTTTGCAATCGTATACTCCGTGAAAGATTTGAACAAGAAACCTTCCTCTTCTCGCGATGATGATGGCGTCGAATCGCAATCATCTTCGTATAATTATTACGCAGCGAAGGTTGTTTCGAAGAAAAATTTGGAACGGCAAAAGCAAAAGGACAAGATGTTGGCGGAAATTCGAATCCACAGACAAGCGGAGCACGAGCTTATCGTGAAATTTAAGAAATGTTTCGAAGACGAGATGAACGTGTACATATTGATGGAGAAGTGTTCGGATAGGACGTTGGCGGATGTGATTAAATACCGAGGCGCGATTACGGAAACGGAAACGACCGCATACGTTTGGGAGATTTCGCAAGCGATGCAGTATTTGCACGAGAAATTAGTCGTTCACAGAGATTTGAAGTTAGGGAACGTCTTTTTAACGGATTATGGCTTGAAAGAAGCGTCGGCGATGGCGGACGAGAGCGAGAGCGTGTTGAGACGGTTTCAAACCGGCGAGGAGAGGTTGAAAGCTTTCGAACGGATGGAACGGTCGTTTTTGTTAGAATCTGGTAGTAGTAGTAGTAATCATCATCATAGCAGTGGAAGACAACCCAGAATCAAAATTGGCGATTTCGGTTTAGCCGTGCAGTTAGCGCATAAGCGCGAGAAGAAATTCACGGTGTGCGGGACGCCAAACTACATCGCGCCGGAGGTTTTAGCCGGAAGTCAAGGCCCGGGGCACAACTCTGCATCCGATATTTGGTCGTTAGGCGTTATAATATACGCTTTGTTGTGCGGCGAACCGCCATTTCAAACCGAATCGGTGGAAGCGACGTACAATCGAATTCGGAAGACGGATTTCGGATTTCCAGACGATCGACAGTGTCTGAAAGTGTTGTCGAGCGAACATTTATTGATGAATGTCACCACCACCACCACCACGAAGAAGAATAACAACAATAATAATAATAGCGATGAGAACAACAAAAATAGCACCAAGAACGAAAACGTTCCAAACCTTCCAAAGTATAGGTTTCCGATAAGCGCGACCAGTCGAGATTTAGTCAAAAGGTGTTTATTAGCCGAAGCCGAGAAACGCTTAACCGGCGTTGAGATTTTAGAGCATCCATTTTTCGATGTCGTTTGGGCAGCTGCGAACAATCATCAAACGGCGGCGACGATTCAGACGACGAGGATGACTGAATACGATAATCGCAACAGAAACATTATCATCGCCGACGCGATGACGACGTCGTCGACGACGCCGCGACGCGCCGCAAGCGTGCCTTTGAAAGTTTCTTCTTCGAACAAAGCTCATCAAAATCAAAGTCCAATGCATTCGGCATTAGAATCGATATCTGGGTTGCGGCAAATGGAAGCCGAGACAAAACATGCTTTACAACAACATCAGCACGCGCTGAACGGTCAAAAGAGTTGGATGAGACGAACGAGAAGCGCGACGATGGGTGGATCTACTACTACTACTACTACTACTACTACTACCGAACGAGAAAACATCGAATCCGCAAGGGTAGCGTTGGCGCACATTTCCGTCAACGCCGGAAATGGCGGTGCGCAAACGACGACGACGACGACGTCTCCACCGATAACGATGACGAGCTCCGCCAGAACGAACGACCAAATTCGTTCATCGGGGTTATCGACGTCATCCTCGGCAAACAATAACAACGACAACGACTATATGCCGCTCTCTGCGAGAATCAAAGTAAAACATTTTACGAACCAAACCGAGCAGTGGGGTCTCGGCTACGCGTTAACGGATAACTCTTTCGGTGCCATTTTCAACGACGAATCGAGAGCGGTGTTGACGAAATGCGGCAAGTGCGTGTTTTATTGGCCAAACAACGTATCGGCAACGAGCGCTGCTCATAGTAGCAGCGCGGAGAAGAGAATCTCGCCTCGTAAAAAGTTTAGCTCGAAAATGTGCATCGCAGTGCCTCTTCGCCACGCGCAAAGTGGAAACGCCGGAGATGATCATTTCAATCGCGATTTAGCCAAGAAGACGGCTATTTTGTTGCGTTTTAAAGAGATTTTGTTGAGAAAAGAGGAAGAGTTTAGTAGAGGTTGCAACGACGAGAACGAGATTAACGAGGACGACGACACGACGACGACGAAGACAGAGAAGAGAAAGAAAGTCGAAAAAGAAAACCTTCAACTCGATCCGCACGATCCAAACTACTACTACGACAAGAACCCGCTCTTTGATATCTCAAAATCGATATCTTTATTGCTCGACCGAGGCGCTATGATCAACTACTGGCGAACCGGACGGTCCAACGCGACGACGTTCACGTTCAACGATGGGAGTTTTCAAACATTATTCGGCGACGCGAACAGCACGAGCGTGTTTTGCTGCGATGACTACAGCCATCAGCATCATTCTTCGAATACGAATTTGAGAGGAGACGCCTATTATGGGGGCGTTCTCCACGGAGGAGGACAAGGAGTTACCAAACGACGCTTAGCCGTGTGCGAACAGCGAAAGATAGTATTAAAAAACCTCTCCAAAGTCCCGGTGAGCAACACCAGTCGATTATCCTCTGTATCGAATAGTCCCGCGAGTCCTTCGCCTTTGGGAAAGATGAAAACGTCCTCCGGAGTATCCTCCTCCTCCGCGACCATCCGCGCCAAAGTCTTGGACGCGCGCGAGATCCTCTCTAAATCCGCTCGCTCGGATACAAACTTGGAAAAGTGCGTCCGATATTGCCACGAAAGTGGCACGAGATTAGAAATGCAAAATAATAATAATTACAACAACGTTTAAGAGACAAGAAGAACGTTTAGTAGTAAAAGCGGACAACAGAAGAAGAGAGGTTTTCATCCGGCGAAAGAGAAAGTTGAGAGGCGGATTTTCCCGCTTCGCCGCCGGCCGCGCGAGAATACGCGAAAGCTATTTTATTCTAACTTCGAGGTTAAAACTCCTACGCATAAGCATGTCTACATAAAATGCGATGACGTTATTATTAGTGTATTGTGTTATTAGAAACATCCGCATCCATCCGCATCCGTTTCAACTTTGTTTACTTTTCCTTCTAAAGCTTAATCTCGATTTCCTCGCATCCTCTTTCTCGTCTCTATTACTACTATTACTACTACTACTCCCGGTAAAACCACTACTATTACCATCTCTCATGTTCGCCACGTTCAGTTCTCTCTTTTGTATCGTTTTGAATAAGAATGGAATCGCGCACACGACTAAACCGACGGAGACGCCGAGGAACACTTTGCGCTGATCCGCCGGTTTCTGTTCCATCTGATTTTGTTGAGCTTCAAGTTGTCGACCACCTAAAGACGAGGACAATGACTTATTGGAGGAGGAAAGAAGCGCTTGCGAAAACATGTTTGGATTTTTACGATTTATGATCGTTTTCATCGATCGCATCGTCGTCATTCTCGTCGTTGTTGCTCGTTTCCGATGAGATATTTACGCGTAAAATGTCTGCACTTTTTGAAAAGAATGACGCTTTTTACGCTTAAGAGTACGAGTACTACGAGCGCGACGCGAACGCGCGTTCTCGCGAACGACGAGAGAAAGAGAAAAATACGGAAATATCGTTCGCAGTTTTATGCAATTTCTGTAAAGAAGAAGCGTTCTTTCGAGTCGGAAAAGGATTTTTCCGCGACGATTCCATCGGCATCACGTAACGGCGTAACGGCTTTCATCACTAGCGGTCGGGGGGGGTTGATGCGAACATCCGCGAGTCCAATGCTCACTTCATTCTCGATCCAACCGATAGACTCGTTTGGAATTTGGGCCGTATTATTAGCGTCCTCGCACTTCGGCACGTGGGCGGAAACGAAACCGTGGGGGGCGTCCCTAGGCGGCGCGTGTTTGATTAGTGCCTTGACGACCTTGATTTTAGCCAATATAGGCGTCATACCGCACGTATCGCCGACGTACGATCAAATCAACCACATCATTCTACCATTAGCGGTACCGCTCCTTTTATTCAGCGCGAATTTACGAGTGGTGTTTAAATCCACGGGAAGGTTGGTGCCTTTGTTTTGTTTCGGATCGATCGGGACGTTGCTCGGCGGCGTCGTCGGGTATACGCTCGTGCCTCTTTTGTCCTTGGGCGACGAGGCGTGGAAAGTGTGCGCGGCGTTGACGAGCAGGCACATCGGCGGGGCGGTGAATTACGTGGCCGTGGCGAACGTGTTGAACGTGAGCCCGAAAGTTTTAGGCGCTGGGTTAGCCGCGGATAATTTGTGCAACGTTTTGTATTTCGCGTTGTTGTTTTACTTGGCCAGGGACGCGGAGTATGTTAAAGATGACGAAGAAGAGAAGAGTACGAGTATAAGTAGTAGTGGTAGTGGTAGTGAAAATAGTGGTAGTACGAGTAGTACGAATAGTAATTCGTCGTCGTCGGCGGCTTCAGAAAAAGAGATTGACGAGATTGCAAAGGAGGACTCTTCCGGTAAAGGTTTCAGCACGTACAACGCCTCCGCGGCGCTCGCGTATTCCGCGGCGTCCTGTTACCTCTCCAAATCGTTATCGACGCTCATCAACGGCTCGACATCGCTCACCATCCCGATCGCGACCATCTTTTCTGTTTTAATCGCCACAACGTTTCCGAAACAGTGCAAAGAAGTCGCGCAATCCGGCGAAGCTTTAGCCGCGTTAGCCATGAACGCGTTCTTCGCCACGGTTGGCGCTTCCGGGTCCATCCACGACATGTTGTCCACGGCGCCGTCCTTGTTTTTCTTCTCCATGTGTCAAGTCTTGACGCATTTAACGTTCCTTTTATTCGCGGCGAAACTCTTCAACTTTCGTCGCTCGGAGGCGTTAATCGCGAGCAACGCCAACGTCGGCGGTCCGACCACCGCCGTGGCGATGGCGGCGAGTTTGAAATGGTCTTCTTTGGTCGTCCCCGGCATGCTCGTCGGCGTGCTCGGGTACGCCGTCGCGACGTTCATAGGTTTGGGTTTTGGCGAGTTCGTGTTGAAATCTTTTCTGAAACTCACTTAGTAGTAGAAAAAAGTTAGTTATAAAAGAAGAGAGGGCCTCTCTGAACATCATAACAGATTGAAGAAGAACATATCTGGATTTTATTAGAAGAGAGAGAATAGAGAGAGAAAATATTGAGATGTGAGCACGAGGTGTGACACTATGTAAATATATTAGCAGAGCAGTTTCATTTTTAAAACACGTCTCATTTATATAACGTACTCGTACAAACAGAGTACTCGATTTTGTACAAAACCCTAAACGTTAGGGTTTAGGTCGAAGTGGATAAAACCTCTACACAATTTCCCTCATTTTTGCGCGCAATAAATACTACACACAAACACATAGTTTATTACAGTACTCTGCTTTATAATAATGTCATCATCGTTATCGTCATCGTGTAGTGCTTCTTTTTTCTCTGTCTCCTCTTTTAGTAGGGTGAAAAGAAATGATGTTTTTGGGGGCAAAAATGAAGGCAAATTCAGCCGCCAAGACACCTCTTTAAAGCACCAAAGAAGAAGAAGACTCCGGACGATGAAAGCGCAATCCAACGCGGAAACTCCCACAGAAACAGAAACAGAGCAAAAGACAAATCAGTCGAATAAATTTATCCCCGCGCACATGCGCAAAACAGTCTCGAGAATCACCGAAGCGCAGATGAAAACGAACGGTGTGGAGCTTTCCAAAGCAGCCACTCAGGTGCAAGAATCCATCGCCGGGTTCCTCGCGTTTGAGTTTTTGAGAGCGAGAGTGAAAAACGTGCCCACGTTGAAAGTGTTGAACGTGGACCCACCGATTTTAACCGCACCGATGTTTTTGAGCGAGAAAGAGTGCGAAGATATCGAACGGGCGATGTTTGGAATCGATGGTGGCGAAGACGATAAAGAAGAAAGCGAAAGCGGTTCCAGTAGTGGTTCCACATCTGTCGGGCAACAACAAAAGGTGAACGGTTTGAGTTCTATGAAGAAAGCGGAATTAGTGCAGTGCTGCGAAGAGAGAGGGTTGGACACAAGCGGGACCGTGGCTGTTTTGAGAGATCGATTGAAAGAGTTTAATACGAATGCTAACGAAGACGACAGCAACGAAAAAGCTCCGTCTCCGTCCTCGAGATCCGACGAAAGCAGGAGCGCGAACACCGGGGGGGATCCGTTTCGAACGTCCAACCCAGACGCGTTGGTGAACGCGTCTTCCCGACCGGAAGCCGTGAACCAGCTCTTGAAGCGTTTGAACTACTTGTTCCCGGATTGCGTGGAGGAATTCGAGTCTCCTTCGGCGAGAAAAGAGAACAAATTGTGGGGCATAGAAGTCGTCGCCGAGGCGTACAAGTCGAGCGAAAATTTGCGAGCCTCTCACGCGGCGTACGAACAACACGAAGCGATCGAAAAGCACTACCAAGTCAGAGCAAACTGCAAGTTCTTCTTAAACGAGAGCAGCGACGAAAACGGCGGCGGCGAAATCACCTTCCCGGCGTTACCCGGCTTATCCGTCAAACCGGAAAAAGGCATGGCTTTAATCACGTTCCCGTCCACCGCGGCGAGTCTCCTCGACCCGCGCGCCGCGACCGCCAGAAACGCCCACGATAACGGCGCAAATACATTAAACTCCATCGAAGTCCTCGTAAGAGGCGCGACGCCGAAAATCTTAACCGAAGAAGAAGCCGCGGTGGAACGTAAACTTCGCCACGAGGAAGAGAAAGAGCGAGCGAGACTCTTGGCCATCCCGAGAAGCGAAAGAAGAAAGATGGATAACGGGGAAGAAAAACCGAAAAACTCCAGGAAGAAAACGACGAGAGATTAATGAATATACTACTCCATAAATATGTGTCATTTTATGTGTATATATGTGTACTTACTTACATTCGCTTCGTTCGATTTTCTATCATCCAGTTTAATAAGTCTTCATTTAATTGCACGACAAATCCCATTAAAGAACAACACCATTCTCATCATCAACCCTCCACTCATCGACGGGCAAAACTAATAAAACAACAATGTCATTCTTCGGCATCGGTCCGTCTGCGAAATTACTCACCGTGGATGTCACCTTCATCCACCCGAAACGCGCGTGTGTGGTGAAATCCTACACCATCGGCATGTCTGGGGGAAATCTCACCGGGGACTCCGGGGCGACTTTGATGCACTCGGGAGGCGGGAATATTGCACGAGAAACGCTTCCTTTGATCACGTCTGGTGAGTAGTGTTCTTTGATCGTTAAAGTCGCTCATTAGTATTTCTTAAACTCTTCTTAAACTTGACAACAAACAGGAGAATCAATCGAAGGCGTTTTGCACGTCTCTCCAGGTAGGATACGAAAATTTTCGCTCACATGCGAATGTTGAGACATTAAAGACGATTTTGCTTTTAATTTGGGATAGATCTCGAGAGATCTCTCTTTTACTCTGCGTCTTCGTCTTTGTCGTCGTCTGAATCGTCGTCTGAATCGTCGTTTTCTGTTAAGATGTGAAACGTTGCGTAGTATTAGTATCGCCGCCAGAAGCGTTTGTTTGCGATCGAGATAGATGTTTCTTGTTCTTGTTCTTGTTCTTCTTCTTCGGTTTGTTTTGATGAGATCTCGAAAACTTCGGGTGGTCGTTTTGTTGTCGTTTTCGTTTTGTGATTTGTATATACGTATGAACTGACCATATGGATGATGATGGTTTTAAATGTACTCTTTTCAACAGTTCCCGGGAAACGCGTGGAACATTTGGGGGTGAAAATCGAGCTCATTGGAAGAGTGGAAGCGTATTTCGATCGGTCCGGTCGCGAAGGCGACGGGGATTTTCTTTCTATTTTGCGCGAAATTGAACCTCCCGGGACGCTTTCGGAACCAATCTCGAAACCGTTTTCGTTTAAATCGGTGGATTTTCCGAACGAGTCCTACAACGGGAAAAACGCGTCTTTGCGCGTGTTTTTGAAAGTCACGGTGGTGAGGAGTTACGCGTCGAACATCGTCAACGAGTATAAATTGTGGGTGCGAAACGTGAGGGAACCGCCGGAGGTGAATAATTCGATCAAGATGGAAGTCGGGATCGAGGATTGTTTGCACATTGAGTTTGAATATAGCAAGGCGAAGTATCACTTGAGAGACGCGATCATCGGGAAAATATTCTTCTTGTTAGTTCGAGTGAAGATTAAACGGATGGAGATTGAAATTCGAAGAAGAGAGATTTGCGGGTTAGGCGCGAACGCGCACGGAGAGAACGAGGTGATTGCGAAGTTTGAAGTCATGGAAGGCGCTCCGGTGCGAGGGGAGTGCATTCCGGTGCGGTTGTTTTTGTCTCCGTACGATTTGACGCCGACGTATAAGAGCGTAAACAATAAGTTTTCGGTGAAGTATTACTTGAACTTGGTGTTGATCGACGACGAAGATAGGCGGTATTTCAAGCAACAGGAGATTATTCTGTATAGATCCGAGTTGCTATAAATAGGTTAGAATAAATAGTAGAGAATAGTAAAGTACGGCAGATGTGCGTTTTGTATTTCAATTCATTCCAGTTAGTTCTTCTTTTACGTTATTTGCCTTCATGACCGCAAACGTTGGCTCGTTGTTCTCCAACAAGTATAACGTCAACAGCCAAAGGTATCCTAACGTGTTCCCTAATCCGTGCATACCTTGTTTATACCCGTTTTCTGCGTCGAATCCTAAATTCTCCAGCGCTTTCTCTCCCGTCGGTCCGGGCGTAAACTTCAAGCCGGTGAACTCGTTGAAACACAAACACTGGAACCCTTCTCGAATTAACGAGCACTTGTTTATCCATCGAAAACACAACGGCACGGTTTCCACGTTCACATAGTACCCGCCAAAAACGATGAAAAGAACCATAATACCTGGTCCCATAGCGATCGCGGCTTCCGTACTCGGCGCGACGGAGGAGATGGCTAAACCCATCGCGGACGCGCAAAAGGATTCCATAATAATCGCCGAGGAGAATTTCAAGAATTTAGGCACAGTGGGTTGTAATCGAGTCATCGGGTAGACGACGCATCCAAACGCGAGCGGAAACAAAGCGCTGACGGGCAACTCGGCAAAAATCTTCGCCGCGAAGAACGGCAAGATGCCGTAGCTATTGTTTGCGCGTTCGCGAGTGACGATGGTTTTCTCCTTTGTAAACGCAGTCAACGTCTTCATTAAAGCTGCCATGGCGGCGTTGATGGTACTGACTTGGAGCAAACCGAACCTGTTTTGCATCGACGCCGGGTCCAATTTGAGCTTCCAGAATATAGATCCGAAAACGAGCGCCGAGTTGAGGTTTGCAGTCAATCGAATCCTGTTCGTCGTCTTGTCTCTCACGACCTGTTTAAACGCTCGATGGAAGAGAAGCGGAAATTGACCCAAGAATTCTTGGATTGGATTTTTATTATTATTACTTTTTGTTTGTTCTTCGACTGCTCCCTCCGTCTTTTCTGCGGGCGGCGAGATAGCATCAGCAGTGTCACCACCACCAAAACTGTTTTCGGCTCCATTCTTCCGAGAGGCGTGCTTCGCCACCTCTGCGATTAACTTTTCGCTCTCCAACATCGTCTCCGGCGTGCTCGCGTCGACGCTGATCAAATCAATCACAAACTCGAGAATGTTGTGCCCTCTCGGGCACTTCTGGCCTAACTTGTTCTCAAAATGTCCTTCCAAATTGTCCATCGATCCGTGATACATCAACTTCCCGGACGATAAAACGGTTACGTCGTCGAACAAATCCACGATTTTCTGCCTCGGTTGATGGATCGAGCACACGACGATAGTTCGTCTCTTCTCGCACAATCTCTTCAACGCTTGAACCACGTTCAGAGCCTGATACGAATCCAACCCGCTCGTCGGTTCGTCTAAAAAGATCACCTTTGGATTCGACACCAAGTGACACGCCAACGACAACCTCTTCTTCTCCCCGCCACTACAACCTCTCGTTTTCGCGTCGCCGACCTTCGTCTCCGCGCACTTCATCAAACCCAAATCCGTCATCAAACGAATGCAAATCTCTTCGTCTTGTAAAACCACATCCGATATGGCGAGTTCATTTTTCGATCTCGCCAGCTTTACTGCGAATAAAAGCGTTTCCTTGACCGTGAGTTGTGCGAAAAATGCATCCTCTTGCTCCACGTACGACATCCGTCCTTCCCTTCTCAAAAGGCCACTTAACTGTACATTCTTCCCAGGAACTCTTTCCGCGAGCGCGTTCAACAGGGACGTTTTCCCAGACCCAGACGGCCCCACGATGGCAAACAAACGTCCGACGTGCGCTTCACCGGAGATTTCGTGTAAGATTTGGATCGTTTTTAATGGTGTTTTCTGCGTCTTTTTGTGCATGGATAAGTGGATGTTTTTCCACTGCAACACGGGGAGTTGTTCATCAATTAATTCATTCTGCTTTGTTTTCTTCTTTGTCTTCTTCTTGAGGAGGATGTTTTTCGCGACGGCGACGGATACGAGCAAAGGAAACTTTATTGCGTTCGGGAATGTGGCGTATATCGCGGTGCCTAAAAGGAACGTAGGCCCGACGACCATATTTTCTTTCCTTTGTCTTTATGGGGAAATGCAGAACTCTGAAAACCTTATGAAAGTGACGAACAAAGATTTAAGCTTTACGCAGATTTAAGAAGCGTCGAAGCTTTTGCGCATATAACTCGTCGAGCTTGATACTACCGTTTTATTTATTACTCGATGATGTAAATCTATGATACTTTAGTATTAAACTCTAAACGTTTTGGTTTCGCGCCTATATTTAAGACGACGAGCGCTAACAAGACAAACGCTCAGTAATCTACTGAGGCCCCATCCCGGGTCGAAAGCCCGGCGGCGGCATCATCATCCCCGGAGGCCCACTAGAAGGTTGTTGTTGCCCTAACCCCGGTGGCGGCATCATCCCCGGCATCATCATCGGCGCGCCTCTCCCCGCCGGTCTCGCCACGCCCCCTCCCGGAATACCTCCGGCATCCGCTCCTTGCTTCTGCGAAATTTTCTTCACGCGAATCGGCGGCCCTTCCACCGCGACCGAGACGACTTCTTCGCCTCTCAGTAGCACGAATCCAAGGACTCTTCGTACGTCTCCTCCTGCATCTTCATCATCTTCTTTAGTATTCGTTTTCTTCTTCTTCGGAAGTTTCCGAAACTCCTCCGAATCCGCCAAAACTAAGTTCATGTGCCTGTCGAAGGCGACGAATCTGCCCACGATTTGCCTCCCGTCCACGATCGTCGCTCGGATTCTGTGGTTGATGAAGGAGAGCATTTTTGTCGTTCGATTGACTGCCACCATATTTGTTATGCTTTTTATGTCGTTCTCGTAATTTTAATGCGTTTAATCGATGCGTTTAGTAGTACTCTAGCAGTAAGCCGCCAACTTCAAACTCTTCGTCTGTGTTGTGATCTCTCGATTTCCAATTCTTCTAACGTATACTATATATAGAACACACGCGGACAAAACACAGAAACTTCTCGCCTAAATAATAAAAGGGGTTGTTAATTCTCGTCTCCGTGAACGAAAGACTTTTCTCTCCGTCACTCGCAACAAAGAGCTGTCTGAGTGAGTGAATGTTCTGACGACAGACAAAATCACTCCACCGTCTCTTTGAAAGAAGACAGAAAATATGCTTAGGGTTTCACTTTATATTAGGGTTTAGAGGGGCATTGTGTAGGCGTTTTAGTACACAGAAACACGTAATAAAGGAGTCTCAGAGAATCAACGCCTCACAAAACACACACCATATATAACATCTGAGGAGACCAGCTTTCGTTTGCCTCTTGTTGTGTGTGTTGTGTGTGTGTGTATCTTTTTGACACTACTACTCTTATACACTTATCATTCTGTTGCTCTTTCGGGGGAAAATTTCTCTCCTTTGCGGGCATAAAAACCTCTTCTCAAATTGTATTTATTCACTCCTTTAGCGTTGAGAGATAGATAGACGCGAATGACTTCGACGATGATTTTCGCTTCCGTGGTGCCTCACACTTCGTCGTCGAAATCGCTTTTTATGCGTTTTGGGAGGAGGCAGAGTTTAAAGACATCCGTGAAAGCGAACAACGGGAGGGACAATTCTTCTTCTTTGCATCACTCGATGGATAAAATGGAAATTAAAGAAGAAGAACAAGACGACGAAAGAGCAACAGCAGCGGTTGTTAATAATAAAACAGAAGCATCGTTGAATACTCATTCGAACAACGAGGAGACGGTATCGTTACAACAAAAGAAGACGACCCACGTAAAGAGTAGTAGTGAGAAGAAGAAAACAAAAAGCAACTTTCACGAGGCGGCTGGAAAGAGGAGGAGTCTTAAAGCGAATACCAACGACGCGCACAAGAAACGCCTGATGGCAGACAAGTACAGGAGAGATCATCATCAAAATCATCGTAAGAATAATACTAATAGTAATAATAAGAACGAAAAGGGTGTTCATCGAAACGCGGAGCTGGATTCGATGCGACCGGGCGAGCGGATCGTGAAAGCGATGGAGAATATCAGCGCGTTCGATAAGTATAGGTATTACTACGGGGGGGGCAAGAAAAAAGACGAAGACAAAGAAGACGAAGACGAAATGACGTCTTCATCGGAATACGAACCGATTAATTTTGATTTAGTGGAAGTGGACAGCACGGAAGTGGAGAGGTTGTACAAAAGTCTGGAACGAGATCCCACGGAGTTATCCGCGGACGACGAGTTTAAGGATTTGTTGATGGAGGTTGACGCTTCTTCTTCTTCTTCTTCTTCTTCTTTTGAGGATGGAGGAAGGGGAACTGACGACGATGAGAACAACAACAACAACAACAACAAAGATATAGACTTTGAGAGGAGTAGCGGTGAAAATAGCAGCAGCGGCAATAATAGAGGTAGTAGTAATAGTCTTAGCGGACAACAACGCAGGCGATACAACAACAACGTCATCGGCAACCACACCACCACCACCACCAGAACAACGAACGCGGACGTGTTTCATTTGAAAGACGTCGCGCGAGCGGTGATTAATCCGTCCTCGTCGTTGGCGCAACACAATCTAGACGAGATGAAAAACAGCAAGATCGAGAAAGATCCGAACCATAAGTTTGGCACGTCGACGATTAATTTCGCGATTAAAGAGTTGGGGGAGAGAAACGACTTTTCGAGGGCGTACGCGTTGTACAGGTGGATGTCTACGCAAGCGTTTAACGACGAATCGAAATACTCGCCGAACGCGTACACGTTTTGCGCCTTGGCGTCGAGCGCAAAGACGAGTCGCGAGGTGAGAATCGTCCTCGAGGTGTGGAGAGGCGAGTTGAAAATCGCAAAGCACATGTTGAATAATAATAAGAATACTTCGAAAGCAACAGGAGGAAAAGACGATAAGGCGATGAATAATAACATAGATTTCGATTCCACGCAATCTTGGCTCGCGCGAAACGAGTGCGCCTCCGCCGCGATTGCCATGACGACGAAAATCGGCGATTGGCAATCCGCGTTGGAGATTTTCAACGACGTGAAGAAGATTGGGAACGTGAAGAGAAACATTTACACGTACACGGCCATTTTAACCGCGTTGAGAGATAGCGGCAAAGCGGACGAGGCTGAGCAAATTTTGTACGAAATGTTAGAGGAAAGAAACGTCCGAGTGACTTCTTTAGCGTTCAGTTTAGCCTTGGGGGCGTTTGAAGTCGCTCGAATGTGGCAAGAAGGGAACAAACTCGCGAAATCTGCGTTTAAAGTGTTCCAAATTGACTCACCGGATGCGACGTTAACGCACGCGATTATCACCATGGCAGGTCGCGCTGGAGATTTGCAATTCGCCTCGGAAACGTTCGAGAACATGAAGAATTCAACGTTAGTGGTGACGACTTATTCGTACAACGCCTTATTAGGCGGGTACGCGCGGTACGGCGACTGGGAAAGTGCTCACAGAGTGTTTAGCGATTTACGCCAAGCGCATTTGCAACCGGACAGGTACACGTACACCCAACTCATCTCAGCCGCGGAACGCGCGGGAGAGTACGAAGCCGCCGACGTCGTGTGGCGCGAAATGTTGACAAAATCTCGACACGTCGTTCCGCACACCGTCATGTGCGGCGCGTACATTCACTGCTTGGCCAGACAAAGACGAAACTTGGAAGCTGAGGACGTGTTGGAAACGATGAAAGCGAGATGGGATGTGCCTCGGAACGCCGCGGTGTACAACGCATTAATCGGCGCGCACGTGCGCGCCGGCGATGTGCCGAAAGCCTTACAAGTCTACGATCGCATGCAAAAAGAAGACAACATCATGGCCACGGAAATCACGTTCGCGGTGTTAATCCGCGCGTGCGAGGAAGACGGCGAGTTTGTCAAAATGGCCGATCTGTTGCAACAAGCGAAAGAGTTGTTGGCGAGAGAAGGCAAATTGGTCATGGATTTAACCGGAGGAAACGGAAGAGGAGGCTCTAATGGGTTGTTTTGATCATCATCGCGATTTTACTATTTTAGGATTGTTTAGTATTATGCGTTTAGTTATAGATAATATTACCGAACAACGGAGTCGTCATCGAGCGGCGGCGACTAATAATAGCTTGGTATTCTTTTGTCGTTCTTCTTTGTCTTCTTCTTCTTCTTCTTTTCCTTCTTCTTCTTCGGGTCGCCGCCGTTCCTTCTTCAAAGTCAAAAACGGAACCAAGGCGTCGTCGTCCTCTTCTTCCGCTTCTTCCCTTTCGTCCTCCCTTTCATTTCCGATTATTAGTACTCGTTCCATCTCGTCTCTCGCTCGCTTCTCCGCCATTTCCAACGTCAACTTTAATCGCTCCAACGTCGTCTCTAATCTCGCGATGTCTTCTTTCCGTTTCTTCTTTTTCGCATTGTCGTTATCGTCGACGACGGCACATCGACGATACCATCCGGGATGTTTTTGTACGTTCAAAATTTTCTTCGCGGTTGTTGTTGTTGTCGTTCGTCTGACTCGGCTGACGGAAGAAAGCGTCGATTTCATGTACCTTTGCGGTAATATCGTTTTCAACAACAACGAGGAAGCAGCATCCGCGGCGGTACTTTTGCCATCTTTTACTACTATTATTAATTTTTCTTTCACTCTCGGGTGTTTCAAGAGAAACCGCAATCGACGAACCGCTTTCGTCGCGTTCGTGAACGACTTTGGCTTTTCATCATCGGAAAAGTAGGTGTTGTTGTTGTTCATGTTGTTGTTGTTCTCGTCGTTTACGTCGTCCTCATCATCCGACACCCACACCAAAGATGATGATTTTAATGCGTTGACCGAGATCAGTTTCGTTGTTTTTTTAGAATCATCATTTTTGTTGATGTTGTTGCAACGACGACGAGATAAAGAAGACTTCGACGCGGCAACGCGAATGAGGTCGAAGAATAACAGTGTTGAAAGAGGAGCTGTTGTCGTCGTGGTGATCATCGAAGCTTTCGCGTCGTCGTCGTCTCGAAGGGGCATTGAAGACTTTTGTGCAAAAAAGACGACGTAATATTTTTGACCTTTTTAAAAAATATAGACGTTTTTGGTACATATAGTGGTTTAATAATAAAAATGCCACGTGTTGAGAATAATGTTTTTAAAGCGGCGCGGCGTTCTCCTTGGCCACATCTTGAAGGCCTCTACCTCCTTTCTTGGCCGCTTTCGTTGTTTTATCTGTTGTACTTTTATCCGCTCTTTTCTGCGCGGCTGCCCCTAACGCGCCTCCGTCCTTTTTATCTTCCTCGGTCACTTTATCTTTCAACGCCGGCGCCGTGCGGGATACGGTGGATAAGCCGTCCACAAACTTGGTCCTAAAAATAACGTTCGCGTTGTTAAACATGCCTTCTTTTAAGGAGACGACGATGAACTGCGAGAACGGGAAGTGCGTGCGAATCATTCGTCCGATGTTTTGCGTGTGCGATAAATCCAACGCCGCGTCCACTTCGTCCAAGATGTAAATAGGCGCCGGTTTGAAGAGCAAGAGCGCCAATATTAAACTGAGCGCGAGTAAGGATTTTTGCCCGCCGGAGAGTTCCGAGAGCGATTCTTTCCACACTTCACCGAACGCGACTTTGACTTCTAAACCGTCCAAGAACGTAGTGCCTTCCACCGGTTCCAATTTCGCTCTCGTTCCTGGTAATAACGTTGAAAAGATGGATCCGAAATCTTTGGTCACTTTTTGCCAAACCAATTCGAGCGTCTCTCGCTTCTTCTCGTCCAACTCGTGGATGACTTTTTCAATTTTCGATCGATCGTTCAACACGATTCGCCTCTTTTCTTGCAATTGCTTAAACTCTTGTTCCGCTTTATCGAACATGGCGATGACTTTTTTGTTCACTCGTTTACCGAGTTGCTTTTGCGTCTCTTCCGCCTCTTGCAACTGCTTTTGCGCCTTCTTGACGTCTCTCTTGGAGAAGTCGTATTCCGTGCCCTCTTTGCCGAACAGCTGCCTTTCGTGTTCGGTGGCCCACGGGTGCTCTTTTTCGAGCAGATGGAATCGCGATTGAGCGTCGCTTGCGGCTTTGGCAAACTGGTCGATTTTGAAGTTTAACTTCTTCGCCTCGACGGATTCGTCCATATGTTTCTGCTCGAGCTTCGATTTCTGTTTCCGCAACGAGGCGATTTCATCATCCGTCTCCCGTAACTTGGTTTGAATGATTTCCAACGCTTTACTCTCTTCGTCGAAAGCCTGTTGCGCATTTATCATCTCTTGTTCAAACTCGATGACTTTTTTGGATAACGTTTCGATGCCTCCTTTCGCGTGCTCGATGTCCTCCTCCAAGCTCGCGATGGCTTTCATCGCTGCCTCTTTCTCCACTCGAGCGTCTAAAACAATCGTCTCTTTCTTCTTGATTCTCTCTTTGATGTCTTTGACCAGCTTTTTCGTCTCTTTCACCTTCTTCTCCGCGTCTTTTAATAAGTTTTGACGCTCTTTGGCGAAGTTTTTAATCTCCGCGTCGAGTTTCTTCTGCAACGCAAGCGTTTCTTCCTTCACTTGCGCCATCTCTCGGACGTTTCGTTCGCACTCCTCCAACTCGTTTATCAACTTCATTCGTTTCTCTTCCAACTGAAACGCCTCGGATTCGCTGTTTTTCTCTTTTAAGAGAGTCAATTTGTGTTCACATTGGTCCAACTTCGTTTCCAGCTCGGTGTATTTTTTGCGCTCGATTTTTGCCTTTTCGATGTCTCGGTCGCACCGCTCGATGTCGTCGCGCAACTCGCTCACTTTCATTTCCGCTTCGGAGAACGCTTTTAACTTTTTCAAGACCGATGAACCTTTATTCCTCGATCCACCGGTTAACAGTCCAGTTGGGTTCAATAAATCGCCCTCCACGGTCACGCAGTTTAACAAAACGTTCTTATCGAACGCCACTCGCTTCGCCGTCTCTTGCGTTTGACAGACGAACGCGCGACCAAATACGTAGTTCATCACCGATTGCACCGATTGGTCTTTCGCCGTCACCAAAGACACCGCCAACTTTGCCTCGTTGTTCGAGACTTTTTCAGCCGCTTTGACTTGCGCGTCGTGCGCTTTCCTCCCGTCGACTTTATCCAAAGGCACAATCGTGACTCGTTTTTGCAACTCTCCGCGTTCGAGCAACGCTTTACCGGTGTCCGCGGAATCGACGACGACTTGGTACAACTTACCACCGGCGATGACTTCCAACGCCGTCATCGCGGATTCGTCCATCACGTCGAAGAGTTTCGCAATCGTCCCTTTCACTTTCTTCGCGCGATCGAACTTCACGTCTGGATTTTTGAATTTGAAATCGAGACCGGCGAGCTTTCCTTCGAGTTGGTCGCACGCGTCTCTGGCGTCCTCGAGCGCGGATTCTAAAGAAGCCTTTTTATCCTCCAACTGTGTACATTTGTCTTGAATGTCGTCGAATTCGGTTTCAAACGACGCCAACTCCAGTTGTGCTTTCTCCACCATCTTTACGGCTTCGGACATTTCCTTTTGCATTTTCGCGCTTTCCTTCGCCTTACACGCTTTCAACTTCTCCGTCTCTCGCATCTCCTTCTCGATGTGTTTTTGCCTCAATGCTTCCGATTTCGCCTTGGCATCGCACTCGGCGACTTTCCCGATCGCTTCCATGAGTTGCGTTTGTAACGATTTGTTCTCCGAAGTATCCCCGGCGCCGGTTTGGACGTTCATTAATTTCCTCTCGCTCTTCTCCGCTTCCGCTTCCGCTGAGCGTAAATTTTCCTCCTCTCGCTGCGCCTCGAGTTCGAGATCTTTGACTTTTTCTTTTCTCTTCTCGTCCGCGGAGATTGCATCTGATTTGCTCTTTTCGAGCTTCTTGAGAGATAATTCCTCGCTTTTCATCTCTTTCGAGACGTGTTCGAACGCGCTCGTTTTCTTGACCAACTCTTTCGATTTCTCCTCGACGCGCTGCTTCGAAGCGTTCAACTGGTCGCCGCACGCCTTCTCGCGGTTTTCAATCTTCACGGCGATGTCTTTATCCATCTCTTGCGACATCGCTTTCGCCTCCATCGCCTTCGAGAGATGCATTTCCACGGTTTCTTTCAACTTTTCCGACTCCTCTTCAGCTTTCTCCATCTCTTCCTCTGCCTCGCAAAACTCCACCGCGACGCAAAATCGCCTCAACCGTTCCAACGTATCGTTCGCCGACGCCCACTTCATGTACTCGCCTCGTTCTTTCCGTAACTTTTCAATCGTCGGTAAAATCTCCTCTTCGAGAAGCTGATCAATCTCCGTCACTTTCAGTTCTTTCTTCGTCAAAGTTTTCGTCGCCGCTTCCTTCTTGCTCTCGTACATCCGCGTACCGGCGGCTTCCTCCAACATGCCTAAAATCTCAATCGGTTTCATGTTCAAAACCTTCGTAATCCTCCCTTGCATGATTAAAAAATGCGGATTGTTCACGTTTAACTGCACGGAGTGAAACAAATTCTGCACCCTCGTCGGTTGCGCGACCGAACCGTTGATCATGTACTTATTCTTCCCGCCGATGACGATTTGACGCGTCACGGTGACTTGATCGCAGTGTTCGTAACCGACGGGCGAGCGAGACTTCTCCGAGTTGTTGAACGTAATCGAGACAGAGGCTTTCGTAATCCCAGCTTGGCCTTGCTTGTATACCAGCTCTTGCAAAGAGGAACATCGTACCTATAGTTTTAATGCGTTATTTGATCATAAACGTCATCGAGAGAGAGAGTAGAAGACATGTGAGTCTTCCGCTTGCAAAAATCCACCACGAGGGGCTTCACCCCAAAAGGGGAACGAAAATTCAAAATCAGAATCTCTCTCTTCTTTTTATACTCATACTCTTAGTATCGTATCGTTCCCAAACGCGAAAGAAGGCAAGAAAGACGACAAAAAGAGTACACAACAGAAACGAATCATCCTTTTGTATATAGTAATAGTACCTGACTTAAATTCGTGATCCCTAGGACGAAGCAGATGGAATCCAAAATGTTTGATTTCCCGCTTCCGTTCAAACCGGTTATGGCGTTGAAATATTGGTCGAATTGAGGGACGATGGTTCGTTGGGCGTAGGATTTGAAACCGTCTATGCAGACCTCTTCGACGTACATTGTTATTGGCTTTTAAAGAGTAGCAGTGACCGCAGATGGGGTAGTATATATGCGCGCGCAAATGTGAGGAAATTCGAGATACAAAAATGTGGGAAACGGGCAATAACCCTAAACGTTTCAGTGAGACCCCTACTACGGGTAAACGTGTTTAATACGGGTATAATGTAAACCTTTACAAAAGCATGATTTTGATGATGGCGAGCATGGTTTTGTTGGTGTTGTTGTTGTTGTTCTTCTTCTTCTTCTCTCTCTCTCTTTCGAAACTCGAAAGGAAGCCCACGTCTTCGTCTTCGTCCTTGTCGCTCGCGCGAAAAACACAGCAAGCGTAATCTCATCACATTCATTTTATATTAACACTTGAAAGAGCTGCTTTGGATTCCGCCAGCCGCCCAGGGTTTGTTACAGTGCGCGAAGAAACTCATCATGGTCACGTTGACTTCGTCGCCGCCGTCCGTGCCGCTTTTTATTCTTTGACTTAAATCGTCGTTCGAGGCTCGATCGCCGTCGTTGATATCGCTCCCTTCGGTTAACATTTTCATCTTGAACTTTCGGGTGAACTTTTCAAAGAGTTTCGCGTCCGCCATTAACTCCTGACCGAACGGTGCGACCGAGATGACTTTTAACGCTTCATCTAAAGAGTCAAACCGTACCTTATCTGCCTCAAAAATCACGTCCACGTTTTCAAACCCGGCTTTGATTAAATCCGTCTCTAACCTATCGATGGCGTCCACTCTCGAGGTCGATTCGAAGTCGCCGCTGTACGAAAACGGTTTCAGCAATATCGGCACCCACTCTTCTTTTTCGCACTCGATCAAACAGTCTCTCAAAACCTCGAACAACTTCTGTCCTTTCACCGGCGCCCAAACGGCGACGTTAAAATGCGCGCCCGGTTTTAAACTCTTGAAAACATTCTTAAGCGCTCGCTCTCGATCGGTAAAAAACTGCGCGCCTTGATGACAATACGCTCGATCGAACTGGTCTTCCTCGCTCTTCCATTCTTCCATCGGAACGACCTCGTACGTAATCGGTGCCGGTAAATCCAAATCCTCGTGAGTATTCTCGTTATTTGCTCTTTTCTCCGCGAAAATGTCCTCGCGTCGCTTCGCTTCCTCGACCATCCCTTCCGAGCTGTCGATGCCAACCACTCTTGAAAATCTATCCTCGTTGCCTAAAATCGCCGCGATTTCTCGACTCGTCGCGCCGGTCCCGGAGGCGATATCTAAAACTTTCTCCCCGGATAAAGGCATGGGTACGGCGTCGATGAATTTTCGCGACCAGGGTTGGAAAATGGTTCGTTCGAGGACCGAGGCGTAGTGTTTTGATTGCACGGGGGAGAATGGAAATGTGGCCGTCGACGACATTGATTTTGTTGATGATGTTAAAGAACTTCTGATGAAAGCGTTGTTCCTCGCGACTGTTTCGCGTGAAATTTTACCACTACTCGTACTACTCGTGCTACTGATGCTACTGCTGCGACTCATCAACGACGCACCCTGTTCCATGCGGTGGAAAAGCGCTTTAATAAAAGGTTGGTGGTGGTGACGACACCGACGCATTGTATCCAATTTTTTACTGTGAGGAGGGAAGCGCGGAAAATACTCGAGAGAATAAAATTTTCGAGAGACGAACGATACGCGTCATCAAAAGTGTTCGAATGTTCGAGTGTTTAATACTATTTCCTATAATATATATACCAGTATGCTTCCACTTCTTTTGCTAAAATGACTTCTATGCTACCTCTCGAGATTTCCGACTCCTAAAGAAGCGCACGACTCCGGCGAGCGCGAAGAATGAGCCCATAAGCACCGCCAGGTAAACGACAGAGTCCTGGAGCCTTTTCGCTTCAGCTGTCCTTTTCTCTTCGCCGCCGGGAAGAAGCAACCCCCCTCGCGGCGAAAACGTTTTATTAAATATCTCGTCAATATTAGTCACCCCGCCTTGTTTCAATGGTGACAGGTAATCCAGAGTTGTTCCGACGGTTGCCCCGCTGTACACGTCGGAAACGGTTGCGCAATTTCTTACGTTATCGCGACACCAGGACGTAACTGTACTAAGAACCGGAGCACACTTCGTGTGTTCGTAGTACTTTTTCTCTCGATCGAGCAGTAAAGAAACCGACGAAAACGACGACGCGTCTTTGAATATTTCCGTAACATTCACGTGCATCCGAGTAGGCACGCTTTGCATTTCTCTGAGATTATCTACAAACGCTTCACACGTTTCAGCGCTACCAATTGATGACGAAGTGCACGCGCCAGAAGCCTTCAGTGCTACGAGAGCCTCATCTCTAGAGTTGGACAGCAACAAAGATTCAACAGAAAACACTGGGACGTTTAAACTCTTCGCTACGGTTATGAGATGCCAGAAATGGAAGAAATGGCCCAAGCACTCTTGTATCCCTCTAATACCTGTTGTACCGGCAAAGATGTGGTGATCTCGTTGCTTCACGATGGCGTCGAACACATGTTTTGCGTAATTTCGAAGTCTGAGAAGATCTGCGCCCGCGGGAAGCATTCGTAAATTTTCAGGTGTAGTAGATATCAACGATCGCCAAAAAGCAAAATAATTTTGCCCCCCTCCCCCTCGACGCCTCGACGCGGGAAACGTATGTTCTGGTTTACGAAAAACGACGAACAAAGGATGCCCCCTTTCATGCAAAGTCTTCAAATGCCATCCGTTCAAGTTTATATCTTTTGTAAATTTCCAACGTCCTAGATTTGCTTCGTGGAACACGTTTTCTAAATCAGAGGACGAGCACGTGTTCCACATTTGGACTGCTTTTTGCCTGTAGAGAGATGGGATACATTTAGCGTACAACTCCGCTCGATGTTTACTCGTTTGGCACGCTGGATTTATGAGTTCCTTTGAACATCCTTTTTGTATGCCTACTTCAAACGTCTCGTTTAACGCTTTTCGCATCGCGCCAGAAACTAACGTTGAGCTTTGTTCGGGACCGGTGAGCATAATCAGAGGACGCCACTGGGTTCCTCAATGATTATTAGTACTACTGGTGGATTCATTGTTGTTGTTGTTGATAAACATCCGCTGCCGTCTTCCGGGCATCGAACCATCATCATCATCATTTATATGGAGGCGCGAGAAATGCAACGCCAGCGAATCATTATTCTCTTCTGGAAGTCCAAAAAAACTTTGGAAGCGCTTCGTCTCGCTCGTCTCGTTGTACCAACCGAGTGATATGTTAAGCAATTTAGAAGTTGGGATACATTCTCTCACCGATTGCTCGTACTCGTCCAAATGTGCCGACCAAATCGACGACATCAGTGACGTTAGATTATTCTTCTTAATAACTATATCGTCGGGGTTTTCTCCGCAAATTTTCGAGTGTTCGTCACAAAACGTGTGAAAATACGAACCCCACGAGCGTTCTCGCAACGCCTTATTATTCGCATTTAGACAGTTAATCGGCGCGTCCCATTTACAATGCATGCGAAGCACGGAATCAAAATGCTCCGCCCTATCGCGGTGCACGTATAAAAATCGCGCCTCCTCGGGGTACTTCGCGAGCAATCGGCACGGCATCCCCGGCATAAAAAATGGTACGTCCGTGAAAAATGTCAAGCGTTTTCTCTCGACGGCTTCATCGAGAGCGCTTTCAAATCGCGTCGTATTCGTATTCGTCGGCAAATGCTGATTTTGAGCGCTCCCCTCTTCGACGAACGATTCCACATCTTTTACATTCCACATCCCGAACATGTTATGTGCGCATCGCTGGTGCAGGTATTGACTGAAAAACACGCACGTGCTTCTCGTACTCGTTCGCCCTGGTGAAATCATAAACGTCAAGAATCTTGGTTTTTGTTGTTGTTGTCCTCTCTCGTCGGGCGGCCAACGCGCGTTGGTCGTCGGGAGCAAATTCTCGTCTCCCGCGAACGCAGTTTTCGCGACGAGTGCGACGAGAAAGAACCCCAAAAGCGATCTCATCGTCGACTCCCTCGTCGTCCTCGTCGTCGTCGCGAAGAACACAACTTTCGTGCGCAACGCGAAAGGAAACGAGACGAGCGCAAAGATCGATCCTTTTTAATAGCGTTGCAACGCGAACAAATCCTCCTCCAACAGAATAATAGCGGCGCGCGTTCAATACTATCCTCCGCTCTCTTTACGCGTTCTTTCGCGAGCGTTGTTCGCTTCAAACGTCATCGTCGGAAGAGGTTTCGGAAGAACCTGCGCGCACGTAATGGCGCTGCTTCCAGGCACCACTCTCGAGTCTTTTTTCCCCCAGACGGGAGAAGCGAAATGCGTCACACAAACACGCATACACTGCGCTCGAAGAGTATCGAACACCTCACATCAAACGCGTTCGAGAAGATGCAGAATACGACTTTGTCCCTTTAGTAGTATTTTATCTCTCTTTGCGGTTGAATACTCCTCATAGTATTCTTCGCTCGATATCGGAGGAGAGATCTGGCACCCCCAGAAGAAGTTCATTCGTTCGTTCGTAGGGGGGAAAAATTCAAAATCGAGAGATCTCTTTCTTCTTTTCGAAGAACAACGCGCGATACGAACGAGAGAGAGCCTTTAAATCATCATCTCGCGACGAGAACAACAACAGTTTGTTTCGTGGTGGTGGTACATTTTGCGGTTGAATACTCCTCTCGTTATTCGCTCGATATCGGGAGAGATCGGTAGAAAAGATTCAAAATTGGACAATTAAGTCTCTCGGATTTTTGAGATCTCTCGAGACTCCGAGAGAGATGCGCGGCGGTGATAAAGAAGGACAGAATAAGATGCAACTCATCGACGAACACGGCCAATTCGATGAACACGCGTGTGAATCTTTCTTACACGATGCAGCAAACGCGCACGAGTGGAATAAAAAGTACACGGTGATGAGCATCATGGGACCGCAATCGAGCGGGAAGAGCACTTTGATGAACCACGCGTTCGGGACGAGCTTTCGAGAGATGGACGAGTTGTCCGGGTACGTTTTAAAGTTTCTCTTTCTCTTTATATCACGGTTCGTTCTGACTTCGTTTTTGATGCTGCTCGGTGTGATTTTATGCTGACTACTCTTAATACTATACTCTTCTTTCTATTCAACAGGCGCCGACAGACGACGAAAGGCGTGTGGATGGCAATCGCGGAATCGGAACACTCAGATGATAATAATAATACGATCGTGCTCGACCTGGAAGGTTCCGACGGTCGCGAGCGAGGCGAAGACGACCAGACATTTGAGAAGCAAACCGCGCTGTTCGCTTTGGCGGCCTCGGACGTTCTCTTAGTCAACGTGTGGTGCAACGACATCGGGAGAGAACACGCGAGCGGGAAACCTTTGCTGAAGACGATTTTACAAGTCAATTTGAAGTTGTTTTGTTCTAACAACAAAACGAGTGTTACGACGAAGAAAACCAAACTCGTGTTTGTCATTCGCGATCGGTCGAAAACGCCGATTGAATTACTCGAGAAAGCCTTGAAAGAGGACGTCGAGCAAGTGTGGCAATCCATCAAGAAACCGGAGCATTTCGCAAACTCGGACGTGAGCGAGTTTTTCGACGTTGGCTACTTCAGTTTGCCGCATTACTTGCACGAGAACGAGGTGTTCGTGAAAGAATGCAAAGGTTTACGTGCGGCGTTGATTTCTTCCACGGATGAGTCAAAAACACACGAGAGCAAAGTTCCGTCGACGGCGTTGCCGACTTCCATGAGAGAAATTTGGAAAGCGGTGCAGGAAAATCGCGATTTAGATTTACCGGCGCACGCGATTATGGTTGCCACGGTGCGATGCGAGGAAATCGCGACGATGTGCGCTGACGCGGTGGAAGCTTCGGACGCGATCGGGATGCTTTGCGAACGCGCGAATACCCCTAACGCCAGCGAATGCACCACGCTAGGGAAAGAAATCGAAGCCATTGCGAAAACTGGTTTCGACGTCTACGACGCCGAGACGGCGTTTTTCGATAAGAACGTTCGAGATATGAAACGGAGAGAATTAGCGGGGAAGTTAACGACGGTGTTTAAACCAACCTTGGAGGCGCACTTCACGAACGTATCGAAGAAGTTGTTGACGAAAGTCAGAAGAGAGTTGGACGCCGGCTTTGAGAGCGGTTTTGAAAAGAAGGCTACTAAGAAATTCTCGCAAATGGCTTTGTCGTTACGAGAAGACTCGATTAACGAATGGAACGAACACGTCGCAAACTCGACGCCGACGGAAAACATCGACGGGTGGAACTTTGAAATCGTCAAAGATTTGACCAGATTATTTCACAAAGATCTCGAGGAAACCGTCGATCACGAGAAGACCGAGAAGAGCGCTTTGATGGCGAGAAACGTAGAGAGAACGTTTTCGAGACAGGTTTCGACGTCTATTTTAGGCGCAGTGGATGAGTTTAGCCGAGAGATTTGCGTCGTCGACGACGACGACGACAAATCCGAAGACGCCGAAGCAGCTTTGAAGAGGCGACAAAGAAGAGAGGAGAAAAAATACTCGCTGTGGCCAGCCGCGAGATTGGCCTATCGCGCCTCGGAGAAGAAATGGATCGAGACTTTAGAAAACGCGCTGTTGAATTTCGATTTACCGCAAGACGCGTTCGATTCGAGGAAAAGCGAAGCGGAAAATGCCATCAAAATCGCATCAAACGGCGCGTGTTTCGAAGCCGGCGATAAAGCGAGCGAGTTCATGCGCCAATCGTTCAGCGCGTATTTCAACAAAACGAAGGAAGGGATACCGAGAGTTTGGACGTCCTCGGACGACGTCGGTAAGATTGCTCGATTGGCTCGATTGAACGCGGTGAACGTCTTGGCGAATATTTGCATCAACCGCATTGGAGCGGACATGCCTCGATTGAAAGCGGTGGCGATGACGCAGTTTCAAACCGACGAGGCGAAGACGTTTTCAAAGGAAGAGCGAATGAAGATTGCAAAGGTGGAAAAGACGTTGCGAACGTTAGTGCCTGGTGTTATGAACAGGACGAGAGAAGAAGAAGAAAAACAAGAAGAAGAGTCGCTTTCCGACGGATTGAAGACGAAGAACCCTGAGGAAGAAATGATAGCCCAACCTCCTTTCCCGTCCGAATGGTCTCTGAAACTGTGCGACACCAAAGCTTCCGACGTCATTTTGTCGCCATCGGAATGTCGTCAGCACTACCGACGATTCGAATCGGAAACGACGCACTTTGTCGCGCAAGCGTTGCACGCGCAACAAAACGCCAAAAAAGACGGCTTGTTCGGTGGCGCCCCGGTGTGGATGATTTTCGCCTTGTTCGTTTTAGGATGGAACGAGATTGTCTATTTCCTGACGCACCCGTTTCGATTGATGTTTTTCGTCTTTCTAGGTTTGTACGCGAGAGCGATTTTACGGCAAATCAACGCGCAAGAGGCGTTTAAACTCGGCGTGGTCCCGGGATGCGCGTTTTTAGTCGCCAAAGGCGTCCCAGCCGCCATATCAATCTTCCAAAAGTTGATCGAGCAACAGTCGCCGCAAGCGTTGACGGAAGGTCTCGATTTTAGCAAAGTCTTATTAGGAGGAGGAGGCGGAGGAGGAGAAACATCCGCAAACGACAACGAAGAGGAAGAAGTCAAAAGAACTGAAGAACCCATGGACATCGACTCTCCCGCGGTTGCCGACGAGACGACGAAAAAAGTCACGAGTCCTTTCGCGAGCGTTCGAAGACGCACGAATCATCAACATCAGCAAAGCGCTGACGCTCGCTAGACTGACGACGGGTAAACGAAAAAGAAGAAGAAGAACCAAAAAGAAAATAATAAGAGCAAAGCGGTGAAAAGCACAGAAAACAAAACGCATATTTGATGTAGCAGAGAGAGAAAAACGTAAGAGATTGTAATCCCAAAGCGTACGTATCGTCACATGTTAGTAGTAGTAGTATTCTCTAAGAGTTTTGGTAGAGTCTTTGGTGGTGGTAGAAAATGAGCTAATGATGACAAGAACTACTTATTACTCCTCGGGAGAAGGCGGTTCGATCACGAAACTCTTCGCCCACGCGAAAGACTTATCACCTAATGTTGTTTGTTGTTTAAAAAGAGAGAGAGAGAGAGAATGAGAGAGACTTTTGTGAGAGAACGAACAAAACATAGAGAGAAAGAGATCCAATCCCCCCAACAAAAGCGGACACATCACGATATCTGTGTTTATGTATACATTCAAACGATATACGTACCAATCATCCAAAACGCGGTAAAAACCCCTACTCCGCCCCATTGCGCGAGCTTCATCGCAGATGCAGTCGTCGGGACGATATCCACGTTCGCGGAGGACCAGTGCGCGCGAGGGATGAACGTTTTTAATATTTCTCTCATTTGTGTTGGTGTATAGGAGTGAGGAGAAAGAGGTGAAAAATGTGGAGTAGTTTAGCGATAACGCTCTCTCTCTAAATGTGTTATTACAAGAAGTTATTCTTCTGATTCTGATTTTCATTCTCATTCTGTCACGTGTAACTCCCCGTGCTCGTATCGCCAACCATCTGGTAAAGGGCAGTTGTTGTCGAGGAGGTATTGTAAACATTCGGTTTGGTCGTTCTTGTGCGCTTCTCGTACAGCCCGAGAGTCCCAACGCACTTTGGCGGTTTCGTGTAAGTACTTCAAACAGTCTAAGTGGCCGAAGTTGGCTGCCAAATCACATGCAATTGTGGTGAATCGATCATACTTACGCTCAACAAGATATTCGAGTATATGAAGATGACCATTTGAAGCCGCCCAAGTGGCAGTATCAGAACCCCAAGGCGCTTTTCCTTCTTCTCGTAAGTATTTGAGGCACTCGAGATGACCGTTTCCGGCAGCAAATGCACACGCATACTCACCGATAGGACACTCATTTGCAACGCAATACTTAACCATTTCCAGATTGCCTTGTTCTGCGGCCATATTAATCGTCCATCCATCCCACTCGCACTCTTTCTCCTCTCGTATCCACTTGAGTAACTCGAGTTTATTCGTTTGAGCAACTTTATAGCAGAAATCTCTTTCGCTCCAGTCACTCGGCCACAACGATTTATGCTCCCACGCTACTTCCAAAGTCGATATCGACGACATCTCTTTGACCTTAAACTTCTCTTTCAAATCACTCGCGCGAGACGATCTCTTAATCAACTTTCTCGTCTCCGTATTCACTCCGTGCAAGAATTTCACATCATTCGAATTCAATCTCGGAAGGATATGTTTAAAACAAATATCGTCCCACTTCACGATCACCTCCCACAAAGATGACGGAGACGGAGACAAATCATCTAAAACTCTCGCACGTTTCCTCGTCCTCGCCGCTCTCATCGTTTCTGACGATCCTTTATTAGTATTGCCTTTTGGATACATTTTTATATAGGGAAAACTGCCCCTTGAAACACCATTAGAATAAAGAGTTTTGCACGCTTTCAAACTCGCAATAAGCACCGATACTAAGTTATACTAAAACGAGAGCATCGTTCTCTCTATCCCTGCCTTTTGTGCCTCCGCGTAGCGCGCGTTTTGTGACAAAGAAAGCGCAAGTGTGTGCTTTTGTTTCCATCACATATAAAGTAAACTCGTCTCGTCGTTGTTAAATCTCACATCCATCGTGGTAAAGCAAACAGCAGAGATGAGCAGCGGGACGACGCCAATGACGAGTCCTCTTGGCACGAAAAAGCCGAGGCAAAGGATGACGAATCAAACGATAAACTTTTCCTCCATCCAACACCAACGAGAAGAACACGATGATGAGATAAAGAAGAAAGAGAGAGATTGGGATTCCGAAGGGATCAAATCGTCAAATTCTTCTAAAGGAACATCATCGGGAGGATCGAGATGGTGGTTCGTACGTCAAATGATGGTTGGATTGAAGTCCTTACTGGACGTGAGAGGAATACAAACAGATAGACACGGGTTAAACTCGTACCAGGAGAACTTTAAAACGGTCTTGTTTGGGACGAAATTGAACTCGTTACTCCTGTTCGCGCCTTTAGGGATAATATGTCACATGTTCAATTTTGGCGACGGTCCGGCGTTTGCGTTCGCGTTGTTGGCGTTGTGTCCTCTCGCGGAACGGTTGGGGTATGTGACCGAGGAAATGGCCAAGCACACGTCGCAAACGATTGGCGGTTTATTAAACGCGACGTTCGGGAACGCGACGGAGATGATTGTTTCCGTATTCGCGCTGAGAGACGGGTTGTTGAGAGTCGTGCAGTTATCTCTGGTCGGGTCGATCTTTTCAAACATGCTTCTCGTGTTGGGGTGCGCGTTCTTCGCCGGCGGGGTGAAGTGGCCGGAGCAAAGATTCAATAAGAACGGCGCGATGACGAATTCGTCTTTGTTGTGTTTAGCGGTTATGGGGGTGACGTTGCCGAACGCGTTGCACGCGACGCACACGGAGTTACACGGAACCGCGTCCGAGTTGGCTTTGAGTAGGTTTTCGGCGACGCTGTTGTTGATCATGTACGTCGTGTTTTTATACTTTCAGTTGGTCTCGCACACCGATTTTTTCGAGGACGAACCCGCTTCTACGGAAAACGACGAGACGAAAGACGATAGTTTTATTAGCAATACTAGTAAGAAGAAGAAGGACGACGAAAGCGATCACAACGAAATAGAAGAAGAAAAAGACGACGACGATTCAGACGACGACGACGACGAAGATCCGGAACTCGGTTTCACCGAGGCCATTTACTACATGGCTGCAATCACCCTCTTCATCTCCATTCTCTCCGACGTTATAGTCGGCACCATCGAAGGTGCCGCCCGGTCCTGGAACTGCCCGGTGGCGTTCATCTCCGTCGTCATGTTACCGATTGTCGGCAACGCCGCCGAACACGCCTCGGCGGTCATGTTCGCTTTACGCAACAAAATGGACATCTCCATCGGCGTCGCCATCGGCTCGAGCACCCAAATCGCCATGTTCGTCTTCCCGTTTTGCGTCTGCGTCGCGTGGGCGATGGATAAACCTCTCGATTTGAACATGAAAGTCTTCGAAACCGTCTCGTTGGTTTTATGCGTCGTCACCGTGACGTTTTGCATACGAGACGGGAAAGGAAACTGGTTGAAAGGTTTGACCTTGATTTTAGCGTACGTGATTTTAGCCGCGTCGTTTTTCTTCCACGCCGAACCGCCGGTGGAAGGGTTAGCCGGGACCAGCCGGTTTCGCATCGATGGATGATAAGATAACAACAACTACTACTCTAAAGGTTAATATTATAACTACTATTATCAGTGTAATCGTTTTGCGTTAAATACTCCAAAAACACTCTAAAATACTCCATTCTGAACACCAATTTGGGGGCAAAAACCACACTTGAAAGGAGGAGAAAAAGCTTTTCATCATCATCACACAGAGACACAGAGAGAGAGCTGCTCGAGAAAACGAGATCGTATATATCACACACTCACATATATATATATTCAAAGTGTTATTATTCGCCTTTATAGCGTTCGTGTGCACATCATCATCTCTTAAACTTATAAAGAGTTCAACATTTTAATCCGAGGACAGACGAACACATTTCATATGTTT
>Ga0257106_1000067_pt1 | contig 60591 bp, 39 predicted proteins | sample LP_taG_3_FD_190177 | JGI IMG/M metagenome (GOLD analysis project Ga0257106, IMG submission 190177) | Marine microbial communities from Northeast Subartic Pacific Ocean, Canada - LP_J_2011_P26_10m | ecosystem: Environmental > Aquatic > Marine > Oceanic | place: Canada: Northeast Subartic Pacific...
ACGACGTCAACCCCAACGCACCGCCCGACACCACCGTCCGCGGCATGCTCTCCGCCAAGCACAACAAATGGCAGGTGGGCCACGAGAACGGCTACGACGATACCGACACCGTCTGGCGCAAGTTCAGGTGCAGGAACAAAACAAAAGGGCACGAACTATTAGAGGCGGTGCAGGACCGGCTCTACGTGCCGAACGAGCAAGGATGCCGCATCCGGCGGGAATCACAAAGCATGTTCTACATGTGCTGCGACGGTGTAAGGGTCCGGCTCAACGAGACGAAGAGCGAGGTGCTCGTCGAGGTGCCCATGCCGCGGGAGACAAACGCCGAGATCGCCGCGTGTGAAACGACGCTGCGCACCGTCGAAGACCTCGCGAAGGCGTCCGGGTGCAAGGTGTGAGACGAGACGAACGAGTTTAGGGTATGACTCTACTCTTCGTGTTTCGTCGACGCCGTGTATTCATTTGTGTATTAGTTTTGTGAGTCGTTTAAAACGGATCGTGTACCATGCCCAGTCGTCGCATTCACGCGTTCATTTCGCCATCATTCGCGTTGGGGCCATCCCCGACTTCGTCGTCGTCGTCCAGACCGGCCGCTTTGAGCGCGGCGGCCTCCTCCCTCTTCCTCGCGATCTCCGCCATCGCAGCCTCCTCCACCGCGCGCGCCTGGCTGAGGGACCACCCGTCGGCCCACCCGTCGCCGCCCACCGAAGCCCGCCCACTGGGAAATCGTTCCTTGGAGACTACGTTCTCGTGTGTCCCTTGGGAAGACGATCCCCCGCCGGGCGCGTCGGTGAGCCGCCGTACCCGCGCGATGATCGCGCCGGCATCCACCGAACCGATCCACCCCTTGAGCCTCTCAACGCACCCACGCACAGCTGTGTCGGCACCCCCCTCGGCACCCTGGACTCGCGTGAGCTCGGTGCACTTGGCAACCTTGAGACCGTTCGTTTTATCGGTTGAGACGAACGTGAGGTTGTCGAGTCGGATGATCGGCGACCTCAGCCTGGAACCACCGCCGTCTAAAGACCACCCGTGCCCCGCGCCCCACTCCGCAGCTCCGACGAACGTCTCCGGGCTCCTCGCGTCGATCTCCACCGCGAGCAAATCCCCGCCGACTGAGTCATCCTCGGCGGATGAAGCGGTTGCTAAAAATGCCCACTGCGAACGCGGCGCTGCGGGCGGCTGCGGCGCGGATACGTGCAGCAACACCGCGACGACGTCGAACTCCCCGCCGGCGACCACGCCGTCCGCACTCGTTCCTAGCGCCGCCGCGTCCGTCAATCGGCGCGGGGTTGGCGACGGCGCCAGCCGCGCCTTGGCTAGAGCGGGCCGTTGAAGCCGCCGCCACCGCGTGTGACGCCCGCACGTGAGCTCCAACCCGCCGTTCTGATCCACGAACGATCGCCCGCACATCACGTTGTTCAGCTCGTACACGCACCCTTCCTTGATGACGGCGACGAGCTCGTGCGGGAGGTCGTACGCGGTGAGTAACGCCGCGCCGGTGTACCCTTCCGCGATCCTCGATCCGGGCGACAGTTTTTTAACCCCCGACACCCGGAGCCTCGTCGCTCGCCGGGCGCTGCGTTCCAACAGTCCAGCAGTGCGCAGCATCTCCCGCGCGGCATCCTCGGACACCGGCACGCCCCGCGATTGGATACGATCGAGCTCGGCGTCACGCGCGCGTTCCCATCGATCGCGCGCGACGGACTCGCCGGCGTCGTTCCGGTGAACCTTCCGGCCAGTCGCGAAATCCGTCTCGATCCACGAGCCGGGGTACACCCGCTCGACGTACACGATGGTCTTACCCACGACGCCGCCGTCTGAACGGAGCGTTCGAAGCGGGATGGACTCAACGCGGCGCCGTGGGCCGAGGTGCGCGTCCCACCGCGCGGGGCGCACGCCGTTGGCGTGCAACGCGAGGTGCGCCGACGTCCTCGCCGCGGCGGAGAGCGGCCCGCAAGGTTCGTCGATTCCCTTCAACTCCGCGCCCTGCACCAGCACCTTCTGCCCGATGAACAAGACACCGAGGCGCAGCTGCTCGGTGAGGTGGCGGTCGCATCGCGCGTGTATCCCGTACCAGCCGTCGGTGAGCTCCAGGTGCGCGCACCCGTCCTTCGCGCCCGACCGCCTCACCGCCGCGACGCACAAGACAACGGGGGATTTGGCGGGGGTATCGCGCTCCAACACCCGTCGGACCCACGGCCTTTGCGCGCGCAAAATCTCGCGTTCGTACCTGTAGACCATCCTGTCGATCACACACGGCGCGGCGATCGCGTCGTGGGCGTCGGGAAAGGCACGCGCGACGCACGATTGGGTCCAGACCGTCCACCGGTACGAGTTCAAACACCAATCGGCGTCGAGCAACCGCTCCACGCACCCGCGCTCTTTGATCATCAAACCACGCACATCCTCCGCCGTGTACACGACGTCGCGTGTCTCATCCCGGACGCGGTAGCCCAGCGCGGTGTCCGCGCTCATCGCGCGAACTTGCGCGTCGAGCAACACGCTCGGCACTCCGGGCTTTTCTCCGGGTTTGAGGTAGTCGAAGAAGGAACCAAGCCGCTCCCGGTCGACCCGCGACGCGAACAGATCGTGCACCTGCGGCGCGGCGCCTGCACCCGTGTGTTTCGTCGCTAAACCCCGTCCTCCCGGTGACGCGTTCGGCGGTGTCCGCGCGCCCGTGCCTCCTTGCCGGATCGGCGGGTTGAACTGCTTCGTCCGCGCCGGCGGTTTGAAACCGCCGGCTCCTTTCGCGCCGGTTTGAATAGCCGGTTTGGGCGCCGCGTTTGAAGGCGCTCTCGCCGGCGGCGTTCTCGCTGGAGTCGTCGCGTCGCGCTCGCCGCCCGAGATGTCGCCCGAGATGTCGCCCTCGTTGTTGAAGAGGCGCGCGCCGCGCTGCATCGCCGCGCGTGATACCGCGACGGACTTACCGTTGGCGGTGCTGAAGATATCCGTCGCGGCGGCGGGAACCGGAGTCGGAGCCGCCTCCATCGGAACCGCCTCCGCCGTCGACGTCGTCGTCTGACCGAGTAAAGACCTCGCGCGTCGCATCCCGTCCTCCGACACCGTCACCGCCCGCCCCGTCCCCGTCTGGAACAGCCCGCCGGAATTGGATCCGCCGGGAGTTACATCGGGAGTCGAACCGTCGACTTTCCGCTTCTTGAGCGCGGTATCCTCCGGCCCGGACCTCGTACCGACGGACCCGAAGAGGTTCTCGCCCCGCGCACGCGCACCCGCCGACGGGGTGACTTCTTCACCCGACGCGGTGTGAAACTTGAACCCCGGGGCGTCACCTTGAGGCGTGCTCTCGGTGTCATCGCCCAAGACGCGTCGAGCGATTCGGACGGCGTCGGCTGACACGGCGACGCCCTTTCCGGATGCCGTTTGAAAAATCCCGCCACCGGTCTTGTCCCCGCCCGCGGGGTTAAACCGAAACTCCGCGGTGTCGTCCTCGAACATCCCGCGCGCGCGTCGCATCGCGTCCGCGGACGGCGTCACGTTCTTTCCAGAAGCCGTCTGGAAGATTCCGCCCGCGGGCGAAGGCGAGGGCGAGGGCTCGGCGAATTTAAAACCGCCGAAGCCACCCGCGGGTGAACCGAGCGGGTGGACTCCCGCGCCCGACTCGAACGTGAATCCGCCCGCGCCCGACTTAGGGTTAGGGTTTATGGTAACGTCGCCGGGTGCCCCGTCGCCTGCCTCATTCTTGTCGCCGTCCCCCACGGGCCACGCCACGGGGGACAACCCGCCGAGAACCACGCCCGGGGAGTCGATATCGACACCGGCTTCCTTCGCCAAGCGCGAGGCGGCGGCGATCTTCGGCCGGGTCCCGCGCGTGGATATCGGCGCCTGCAACTCGCTCTCCAGCTGGATGTACCGCCTCGGGGCGGGGGTCACGGTGTTGACACCCGCCCTGGGGAATCCCGCGGGCGTAGGTGTCATCGCCGAGACGGAGACTCCGCCGAGACTCCTACTCGCACCGGTAGGGTTGTTAGCGTTAACCCCCCCGGGCGGCACCGGCGTCTTGTTGAACGTCGCGGGGCTCGGGTACATGAAGCTCCTGTCCGCGCCGCCTCGCTGACGCGCGCCGCCCGGTGCGAACATACCGGGCGACGGCGCGTGTAGTCCAGCGCGGGTCCGCCGGGCCAAGTTTTGAAAATAATTCGCCTCCTCCGCGACTCTCTGCGAATCCACCGCGGGCACGTCGAGCGCAAAGTCCCTCGGCAACCCCATATTGTGCGCGCCGCCCTCGGTGTTCGCGTGATGTCCCTCGGCAACCCCCTCGGCACCCTGCCGCACAGCTGTGTACCCCGAAGTTCCCACGCCGTACATCGCCCGTTCGGACTCGAGCGGCGAGAACAGTTGATCGTCGTTGAGCGACAGCGGCACGGTGGCGCGGGGCGTCTTGAGGGACGTGCCGAACCCGAAGCCGTCCCCGCCGCCGCGGACGGTGCTTGGTGGGATGGCGAGCGAGGCGTGGTGACGCGGGGGCGCCGGGGTTTTCCACTGGCGATCCTCGGATTCCAGCGACGGAAACACAGCTGTCGCTCCGGTTCCCAACACCTCCGCCGGCGCCAGCCGCGGATCCTCCTCTGTATCCTCGGGGAGTGCGTAGAGGTTTGGGAACGCTGTCTCTACAGTCACCCTGCCCGTCGTCTTCTCGGTATCCTGGTGAACCCCCGCCGCGTCGCAGTGCGCATCTGTATCCGCGTCCGTCGCGTTCGTGGTGCCTAGTAGGGCGGGATCTGAGTTCTCGTCGCGGTCGTCGTCACCCGCGGGTATCGAGTGAACGTGAGGTTCGTCCGCGGGTTGCGCGGATGGCTCGTGGTGCGGCGCCAGGGTCTCCTCGTCGTCGACCGCGGCCGATGCGACCGCGACCGCGCCGCGATACACGGCGCGGTGGCGCACCCTCAGGTTGTCTCTCAGCGCGGCGAAGCCTGGGTCGTGCGAGATGCACGAGTTGCCCGGCCCGTGCTCCAGGGCGTCCGCGAGGGGCGTGAAGAGCCCGGAGTAGTCTTTGCGTGGACGCGTGCGGCGCGGTGGTACCGTACCGGCGCGGGGCTTGACGACCCAGGATCCGTCGGGCAATGGCGCGACGCTCACCTCGCGCGTTTCCGTCGGGGTGCCCGAGGAGACGGGCGTCCGGGCTCCGGCGCCCACGCGAGCGCTCCGCGTCGTCGGCGACATATCGACCCGCGCCCTCACCGTTCAAATCGTGTCGTTCTCAGACTCGCGGCATCGTCGACACTAAGAACCCTGCCGCGCAGTCTCTCGCGGCTCCGCGCCCTCGTCTCTGTTGGTCCAGAGTTCAAAATTGCGTCCGTCGTTCTTCGCTCGAGCTCGCGCGAGCAAGCGAACCACGTCATCTTTCCGTCTCGCACTCTCACAACTAACACGCGCGTCTCCATCCTCGATGGCATCACTCGCATCCAGGCTCATCGCCCCTACCCTCGCGCTCCGCGCCCGAGTGAACCCCGCATCCACCGGCCGGTGCGTCAGATCCTTCCGGCTCAGCGTCCGCGCGCACGACGTCAAGGGTGATTCCGCCGTATCGATGGAGAACGTCGATCCCGAGATTGTCGCCTTCCAGGCGCACCAGTCCACCGCCGCGAAGCTCTCCTTCGCGGACGAGTGCCGAACCCTCGTGGACCTCGGACGGTACGGCGTCATCTCCACCTTCTCCAGGGAACACGACGGCGAGTACCCGAGCGGATCCATCGTCGGATTCGCATCCGACGAGATGGGCCGGCCGATCTTCGCGCTCTCATCCATGAGCGGGCACACCGGCGACCTCAAGGCGAACGGCAAATGCTCCCTCACCGTCACCGCCCCGGGGTTCACCGGCGCCGCGGACGCCCGCGTCACCATCACCGGCACCGTCGAGCCCATCGCCGATGCCGCCGACGCGAAGGAGGCCCGGGAGGCGTACCTCGCGAAGCATCCCGACGCCTTCTGGGTGGACTTCGGGGATTTCACGTGGCACAGGATGGACGGCATCCTCGGCGCCCGGCTCGTCGGCGGGTTCGCACGCGCCGGCGGGGTGTCCGGCGCGGAGTACGCGGACGGGTCCGTGGACCCCGTCGCGGGGTTCAGCGCGCCAATCGCGTCGCACATGAACGCGGATCACGTCGACGCGTTGGTCGCCGTCGTCGGGCACTACGTCGGTCTCACCGTGGAGAACGCGCAGATCGCGAGTCTGGACGCGGTGGGGATGAACATGGTGGTGACGCGGGGCGGTGAGAGCTTCAAGATCCGGTTGCCGTTCACGGAACCGGCGGTCGATCGCAAGGGTGTGAAGGAGGCGTTGGTGGGCATGACTAAGACGGCGGCCAAGGCGACGGCGGAGAAGGACGAGGCGAAGGCCGAGAAGTAGACGCTTACTGTGATAAGACGCGTGATGCGTGGAGCCTAAGCAGTCGTTCTCTGTGTGTTGTGCGATCGACAAACTAATAACCGCGATGCTACGATACGATGGCCCACGTGGAGCCCTACGCTATGCGCTGATGTCATCACATCGGCAACTCTCCCTCGACCATCCTTTTTCTGCCACCCTTCGGTCCTTGGCTGCTGACCGCAGGGTGGACGTACTCCGGGTCTCCCGGCGGCGCGGGCTTCGCCACGATCTGCACCGCACCCCGCCCGGGAATGATGACCGTCTTGAGCTTCAGATTCTGTCGTGGGAAGGAAAAGGACGGGACTGTCAGGTGTGGGTTTTGGTGACATGGATCTCGAGCGGGGTGATCGCGCGTCCGGGTCGAGCTGCACAGCTGTGCGCGTGCGTACCTTCGCCCTGGTGGCGCGGCTGAGGCTGTTCCACTCATTGATCATGAAGTAGATCATCACGCTGAACGCGACGACCCAGAAGACGGTGATGGCCAGCATCCTTCGCGCTCCACTCGACCCGTGCCGCTATCAATGAGGTTTTTCACGAGACGAGAGTCGCGGTTAAAACGAATGATGGCTAGAGGCTACTGCTATCGCCGCGAATGTCAGGCCGGGATCATGTTCCAGACGCCCATGAGCCCAATCCCGAGCTTCGCGAGCCACTTCACGACTACGTTATCGCTCTCGCTCAGCTTCTTCCGCGCGGGCCGCGAATTGTCGGTCCACTCCACCTCGGGCGCCGAACGTTTCGTAGTAATCTCGTACTCGTCACCGTAGCCGTGGCCGTACCCGTACCCGTATTGGTACCCGTAGCCGTACCCGTACGCGTAGCCGTAGCCGTTCCCGGTGTCCACGTCGACGTCCGCGCCCGCCGTCGGCGCGGCGTCGCGCGCCGCATCCATGTTGGACTTGACGAGCGCGCCCAGCACCGCGCCGAGGATGAGCACGGACGCGAACTTCATCATGTTGATCTTGCCGTCGTCCGTCTCCTTCAGCGGGCGGAGGTTGGGCATCGCCCAGTACCTGCCCACGTCGGCGATATGCTGCGGCCCGCGGAGGTCGGCGGGGAGCAAATGCGTGGCGTCGGGGCGGAGCTGCACGGGGAGCGGCGCGCGAGAGGAGTAGTAGAGGACCTCATCAATGTCGGCGGTCGCGACGCCGTCGGATTGGAGGACGGCGGCGGTGACGCGAACGGGCCGCGCGATGGAACCCGCGCGCGGGGCGATGCGCGGGGGCAACGGTGTCAGGCCCGCGAGGACGGGTGAGAAGACCGTCGCTGCGGACATCTCACCTGGGAGTGCGTGGTGGCGCGGCGGGGTGTGACCGTCGGACGGGCCGATGGTTTGTAAACGGGCTCGGCTATCAGCTACGACAGTGTCAAATTCTCCCAGAACGCCCAGCGCGGGTCGGGTGACACCATGGCGCGCACCAAACTCTCCGAGGCGAAGAAACGCAAGATCAAGGTTGAGGTGAACGAGGAGGTTGAGGAGAACGAGGAGGTTGAGGAGAGCGATGATGATCTACCCAAACACAAGATCATCAACTGCTGGTCGGGTCCTCGGAGCCTGAGCACTTCGCTCATGTACTCATTTCACAATCGTGGGGACGCGGAGTGCTTCGACGAGCCCCTCTACGCGCACTACCTCAGCGATGAAATTCGAAGTTACAAAAATTCCGGATATGAAGGTTCACGCCCGCGCCCGTACACAGATATGGTACTGGACAAGCAGAATGCAGATGGGGGTAAGGTCCTGGAAGAGATGCTATTGGGGGACCGCAACAAGTCGTCAAGAGGGTTCCGCGAAGCACATGGCCAAGCACGCGACTAGGTACAACTATGCGGACAAGTATACTGAGGACTCGCTGATCGACTACTTGTACAAATGCGAGAATTTCATCCTGGTGAGGCATCCGGAGGATATTGTACGATCCTTTGGTGCCGTGGCTACCCCCACCCTCGATGAGACGTGCCTACCTTCGCAGCTGGAGATATTCATGCTGCACGCTCCTTACAGATATGGAACGACAAACCGTGAGACTAAGAAGTTGCAGCTCCCAACAGTCGAGAATAGAAAAGAAAAACCACCTATGCCCGTGGTGCTCTCCGAGGACCTGCGCGATAACCCGGAGGGTACGTTGCGTGCGCTGTGCAAAGCCGTGAACATCGACTTCAAGCCCGAGATGCTGAAATGGAAAGCGGGCCCGAGACCGGAGATTGACGGATGCTGGGCTCCTTGGTGGTATAAGACAACCCACGAGAGCACGTGTTTCGCGCCGCCGCGCCAAGATAAGCCGCCGCCGCCGCCGCTCAGCGAGGATTTACAGGCGCTGGTGGACGAGTGCATGCCTTACTATCAGTTCCTGAAGAGTCACGCGATGAAACCCGAGGTGATCGAGCGTCGAGGTGAAGACGACGGAAGGAACGACGCGGCGACGACGTCACAGACCTTAGCGACGACGCACGCCGGGACGCACGCCTACGCCGCGGATCCCCGTAACGACTCCGTGCTGATCGGCATGCGCGACGGCGTGACGGACACGTTCTCGTTGGTACCCCGCAAAGACGCGAAGGTTTCCGTGTTCGACAGCGGGTTCGTGTTGGGCGACGGGGTATGGGAGGGCATACGTCTGCACGACGGTGTCCTCATGTACGTCGACGAGCACGTCAAGCGGTTGTACCAGGGCGCTAAAGCCATCGACATGGAGATTGGGGTGACGCAAGCGGGATTGATCAAGATGATGTACGAGACTGTCGACGCTAACCAGATGAAATCGGGGGTTCACATTCGTCTGATGGTCACCCGCGGGCTCAAATCCACACCTTACCAGAACCCCACGTTCACCGTCGGTAAACCCACGATCGTGATCGCCGCCGAGCACAAAGCCGCGGCGGAGGCGCCGAAGGTGCGTGGCATGCGCCTGATGACGACGCACGTCAGGCGGGGCGCGCCTGACGTGCAGGACCCGGCGTGGAACTCGCACAGTAAACTGAACTGCGTCGCGGCTTGCATCCAGGCCAACAAGGCGGGGGTGGACGAGTCGTTGATGCTCGACCCGCACGGGTTCGTGGCGACGTGCAATAGCGTCCACTTCTTCATCGTCGTCGACGGCGTGGTACTCACGAGCAGGCGAAAGTACATACTGCACGGCATCACCCGAGACAACGTGATGCGGATCGCGCGGGGGACACTCGGTTTGGAGGTGAGGGAGGATGACTTCACGCTCACCGCCGTGTATTCCGCGGAGGAGTGTTTCGTGACTGGTACGTTCGCGGGTGTGCTGCCGGTACGGGAGGTGGACGGGCGACAGATAGGCGACGGCAAGCGGGGTCCGGTGGTGAAGAGACTGCAGGAGGCGTACGTTAGGGAGGTCAACGCCGTCGCGAGTCGAGGCCGACGCCGAGCGTGATTGAATTCATAGTTTTAATCCATCGTGTTAAAACGCTGCGGCGAAAGGATCATTGGGATCCTCTTCTTCGGAACCCTCGGGATCCACGCCGATGGCCCGGGAGAAGTATCCCCATCGCATGACGTAAGAGACGAAGGTGGCGAGTCCGAGGGCGAAGACGCTCCCGGCCATGAGCTTGTTTCGTGAGCACCACTGGTACGTGGACCTGAACCGGCCAAACACCCCGTTGAGCGCGGACCCAACCTTCATCATCCGTTGCATGGTCTCCGGCGAGATGTTCTGCATCATCTCCGCCGTCTGCTTCGCCTGCTCGTCGCTCATCTTCATGCCGGCGGCGGCGCCCATCTCCTTGAGCTGCTCCGGGGAGATGTTCTTCATCATGTCGCTGACCATGTTCTGCATCTCCGGGTTCTTCATCTGCTCAGCCATCTTCGCCATCATCTCCGGGTTGTTCGGGTTGGAAGCCATCGCGGCTGGGTCCATCCCAGACGCCTTCATCTTGGCGGCCATGTCCATCATCCCCTTCATGGCGTCCGGATCCATGTTCTTCATCATCGCCGCCGCTTGCTTGGCCATCTTGGGGTCAACCTTGGGCATCCCGTTCGCGCCGCCCATCGAACCCATCGCCTCCAGTTGCTCCTCGGACATGTTCTCCATCATCTCCGCCGCCTTCGACATCGCGTCGGGGTCCTTCATCATCTCCATCGCCTTCGCCATCTGGTCGCCGTCGGGAATCGGGCCCGAGGGAGCCGGCATTCCCGTCGGCGCCGCCGCGGTGATCTCAAACTCCGGGCACGTCCCGTTTGTCTCGTCGGTGAGACCCGCGCTTTGCAGGTCCACGACAGCCTTGTCGAGCTCGCCCTTCACCGTCTCGTCGCCCGGCGCGAGCTTCACCGCGCGCCGCAGGTCCGCGACCGCCGATTGCCAATCTTCCTTTGCCGCGTGCGCCTGCCCGCGACGGTAGTACGCCTTTAACGCCTTTCCATCCTGCTTGAGCACCTCGGTGCACTCGCTGATGGCGCTGTTGTACCGCTTAGTCTTGTTGAAGCACAGGGACATGTTGAGCTGGCAGGACTGGCGTAGGGTCTTGGCGCCCGGGGCTGGATCGTCGGCGAGGTTGTTCTTGACCCTCATGTACTTCTCGATGGCTTCGTTGTACTTGCCCTCGCCGACGAGCTTGTTGCCGTCCGTCTTGAGTTGCTCCGCGCCGCGCAGGGCGTAGTCCCGCTGAGCCTGGTTCTGGTTCTTGAAGTTGTTCATCTGGGACTTCAACGTCTCGGGGTCCATCTGGCCGAGCTCCTCGGACGCGCGCGCGAAATCCTCGGGCTTCATGTTCTTCATCTGTTCCGCGGCTCCGGGAGGCATGTAAGGCATGTTGCCGCCGCCCATGTTCGCGGCCATGCGCTGCATCTGCGCCTGCGATCGTATCGATGTGGGTGGGTGATGGATCCAGGTCAGTGTTGGGTACGTACACACGCGGGTCGTGCCGATCGGGGCACGCGCGGACCTCCCAACGGAAGAAGTCGGCGGGAAGACGAGGAATATTTACTGGTGGAGAATGCGCGAGATCCGCGGGGTTCGATCGCGCACCATCTGGTCCGGGGACATGTTGGCCATCATCTTTTGAGCCTGGGCCATCATATCCGGTGTGATCATGCTGGGATCCATCTTTTCGGGAAGTCACCGGGCGCCAAGACCCTGCGAGGCGCGAGCCGCGGGTCGAAAGTGAGAAAGGCACCGGGGAGACAATTTTTTGGTGGCTGGCAGAGCTCGAAATTTGGCAGGATTTGGGGATTCACAGACCAGGAATCAGACCGTCATCAGTAAGCAGACCGTCGTTTCGGCCAGTCAAGGGACACGCGTTGGAAAAAGAGAAAGTGCACAAGATGTGGTGAGACGTGCCGGCGCTTGAGACGTTCAGGATGACAAAATACTCAACTTGCTTTCAATAGGGCAGGGCAAAGTACATGCAGCTTGCTAATAGTAACACTTAGTAGTCGGTGTGACGACCTCACCTCCTCGTACACACACACACACGTCTCTTCTCACTTTGTCGGCAGCTTGCGAACGATCTTCAGCGGCGAGAGCTTCGGGAGCACCCCCGCGGCGGCGGCCATCTCCGGCGACTTGACCCCGTTCGAGGAAGATCCAGGCGCCGACCTCGGCGGCGACCTCGGCGGCGTCACCATCCCGTCCTCGTCGCTGACGTGATGACAATCGGATCCGACGCTCCTCGCCGTCCCCGGCACCTTGACGCGGCCCATCCCGGGGAAACCCTTGAACACCTCGTCGTCCTCCTCCTCCTCGGCATCCGCGTCCGCGTCGGCGCTGATGTGATTCGGCCCCAGCGCGCTCGAGTTCTTCTTCTTCGCGGATTTAGGCGTCTTGATCGGCTTCAGGCCCGTCAGGGTGACAAAGTTGCCCTCGATGGACGGCGACGCGGATCGAATTGATCCGCCGGTGCCGATGGAGCCGATGGAGTTCACGCTACCGATGGATCCGACGCTGTTGACGCTGCCCGGTCCGCCGTCGTTGTTCGCACTCACGCGCCGGCTCGGCCGTTGTGGCGACACCGGGCCGGAGAACGGTTGCTCCTTGCGCGCGAGCGCGGCGAACGCGGCGGCTTTCGGTGATTCCGTCGGGCGGTCCATCCACGCCTCGGGCATCTCCGACTTCAACGCTGCTAGAACGTCGGAGAACGCGGGTCGTTCGTCCGGGTCCTTGTGCCAGCACTGCTGCAGGAGCGCGACGGCTTCGGCGGGGAGCCAGGTTGGGAGTTTTGGGCGTCTGTGCAGAAACGCGACTTGCACCACGATCTGCACGGGCGACGAGAGCTCTTCCCACGGGTACTTTAAAGTGATGAGTTCCCACAGGACCACCGCGAACGAGTATACGTCGGAGCGCTCGTCCGTCGGGTCGTTTCGCAGCACCTCTGGGGCCATCCACTCGGGGGTCCCGCCCGGGGACTTGGAGCTCAGGTATGTGTTGTGCTTGAGCCGCGACATGCCGAAATCGGAAACCTTGAGGGTCCAGTGCGAATCCACTAATAAATTCGCCGGTTTTAGGTCGTGATGCACCACGGGCGGGGAGCGGCTGTGGAGGTAGCTCATACCTCGCGCGCAGTCCTGGGCCATCTGGCGACGTAACCGCCCGTTCGTGGCGAGTTCCACTCCGTTCTGGGTCTTTCCGTGTAAAAGCGCGTGCAGGGACCCGAGGGGCATGAGCTCGCACACGATGCTGAGCCTTGGCGCTTGGATCACCGCGCCGAGGAAGAGCACGATGTTCGGGTGTCTCATCCCTTGCATCATCCGAATCTCCCCGGAGAACTCCTGGACGTTGGACGAGGACAAGCTCTTGTCGTGCATCTGCTTCAACGCCACCTCGGTGCCGTTCCAGTCGGCGGTGTAGACGACGCCGAAGGACCCGGCGCCGATGCGACGTCCCAGCTTCAGCTCCTGCGGCGGAATCACCCATCGCCCCGCCGCCTGTTGCAGCGCTCGTTGCTGCGAGAAGGACCCGAGCTGACCGGCGAGGGACGCGTCGAAGGTTGGATCATCCACGTTGAGCTCGTCGATCGTACCGGGCGCGCCGTCGCCCTTCGCGGCGAAGGGCGCGTCCTTCGCCGACGTCTGACCGACGCCCTGCGGGTTACGCTTCGTCGGCGTCGGCGCGTAGAGCTTGGTGCTCTCAATCTCGCTCTCCTCCCTGAAGCTCACCTTGCGTCGCAGGGACCCGGGTCCGTCAGCCTCGATGGTGGTCAAGACGCTCCCGCCGCCCAACAGCGCCACGGCATCGGTGAACCGAAGCGAGCCGCCCTTGGACAGCCGGCTCTTCTGCTCGATGGACGACGTCTTGCGAAGCACGGAGACGGGCGCCTGGGACTTGAGACGATTCTTTCGAACGCCGCCGGTGTTCGCGGCGAGCCACTCGGCGGGAACAGAATCGCCCCGCCGGGCACCCGTGCCGTCATCGTCGACGCTCGTGCGTACGCCTTCGTTGTCGTCGGATGGAGCTTCGTCCGCGGTGTCGTAGTCGGGCTCCGGCGAGTCCGGTTCCTCATCCGGTGACATCTCCGGCGAACCCCTGGCGCTGTCCTTGACGTCCTCGTCGCTGCCGGATGAAGACGAAGACCGCGCCATGCTCTGCGCGCTGTCGTGCTTCTTCGGGGGGAACCCGTGGCGCGGAGGCTTACCGCCGGACACGGTGACCTTCCCGCCGTTCGGGGAGGGCGCCTTGGATATTTGGTCCCTCGCCTCATCCTCGAGCACGCTGTCTAGCACCTCGTTGAACGACCGGGACCCGGATCCGTCTCCATCCAGCTCAGCCTTCTTGGCCACACTCGCTCCGAGCGTCGCCTTTTTATCCTCCTCGGCTTCCCTTGCCGCCTCCTCCTCGGCGGCGGCAGCCTCCGCGATGATCGCCGCGTGCGCCGCAGCCTCCCACGCCGCCGCCGCCTCAGCCTCCGCGCCGGACGTATCCCGCGGGGTCCACAGCCCGCTCTGCTCCCTCGCCTCTTCCAGCGTCGCGGGTGCCTTGGACCGCGGGGACTTTTTAATCCCGACGCGAGGCGAGAAACCCCCGCTCGCGTCCACCTTCTCCGCGATGTTCTCCGAGCTTCTGTATTGCGTCTGCTGCGAGATGCCGGGCGACGTGGGGTGGGACGCCGGGTGACCTTCCTCGACGATGCTCCCGGGAGACGACCTCGGTGTCATCGTCGGCGATGCCATCTGCTGGCCAAACACGGACTGTTCCTGCGAGTCGATGGCGTCGATCGGTGACGTCGGCGTGCCGCTCGCCCCGATTCGATCCGGGCGTGTACTTCCGTCCGGGATCGCGCCGGGGGGCAGACCGCGTTGTAGGGACGAGATCCACCGGTCGCGGTCCAACACCGTCCCCGCGCGCATCACCCGCACGCTGTACCCGTGCGTGCTGCAGCACAGGCCGTACAGCCGTTGCATGTAGTCTAGGGACTCGTACCCGCCTCGGCGCAGTGAAAACTTTGGATGCGTGACGAGCTCCAACGAAAACGCCGTCTCGCCCTGCTCCGGCTCAGCTTTGGCGCTGAGCACCGTTCCGTAGCCGTACATGCGGCTGAACCCGCGGCCCCAGAACAGGTGGTTATCGTACAGCACAAAGTGTCGCATCTTCCACCCGCGCTTGGTCATCCCGAACATCCGCGAGATAGATCCAAAGTATCCCTCGCTCTTTTGCTTTTCAAGCGTACCTTCCAAAGTGGGCTCGCGCGGGAGCCACGAGAGGAACCTTCCGGGCGCGCCCGGCAAGTTCGAGTCATTCGCCGGCTTGGCGCGTGAACCTCCCCCGCCCGCGCTCACCGTGCTGGCGAACGACATCACGGACGAAGCGCCGCTCGCGCGTCCCAAAGAAGTCCTCCTGCGGTCGTCGACTATGTCATTCATCGTCACATCCGCGTCGCTATCCGCGCCGGTTGGGGATACTCGCCCGTCCACCGAGAGGGGAGATAGCCGCCCAGAGTCTACCCCTCCGAGGGATGACGACAGGTCGCCGACGGACGCGCGCCTCGACGGCGCGGCACTGCCGTACGGGCTCGTGCTGGCGCTGGCATCCGACATCCCGAGCGCCGCGAGGGAGCTGGCGCTGCCCCGGCTGTTCTCCCTGCGTAAAGTCTTTTTCCCCACGATGGAGGCTAGCCGGTCCTCGGTGAATGGGGATTTAGACGTCGGGGAGTGCGCCGTGCTGCCCACCGGCGAGGGTTCGTTCTGTCGATGGATGAGTGAGGGAAGGTGGGTGAGTGACTGTGAGTGCGGGGGAGAGGGGCACGGCGGGTTTCGGTGGACACGCGCGGGTGCCGCGACGGTCGTCGGCGTGTCGAACACTTCCCGGGCGGCGGGTCCATCACGTGTTGATCGACACGGAAAAGGAAAGTATTCCTGATTGTGGCGCTGTGGGGACATTCGATCGGGGCTTTTGGGAAAATGGTCGGGGGCACGAGCGACGCACCGAGCTGGTCACGCCGTTGAGCGTGACTCGTTCGACGTCGACCGACAGGGTAGACATGGTACCGAGGTTTAGCGGCTTAAACCCGGGAAATACGGCCCGCGCGCCCGTGTGTCGCGCCGATGTCCCGCGCGTCCCGGAACAATTTCCCGAGGCGGTGACACACTCGACTGGCCTTCGGTCACGCCTCGCCGCGGATCGCGCGTCCCGCCGTAAAGACGCGCGCCGGTGTGCCGTTCGTCGATACCCTCGGTGCCACAAACCGCGTGCCACCGCCTATCGACGCCCGCGTGTGTCGCCGCTCCCTCTCGCGACCGCGGAATGGCGGCCGCGACCTCTCGGGACGGCGAGAGGTATCTTCGAGTACCTTCGAGTCCCCAGAGGCCGCACAAACTAAGACTCTTAACCCAGGTTTCGTGGGTTCCCAGACCCCTCTTTCACGGAGGGCTGTGATTCGATCCGATAGCAATCTCAGACGACACAGTTTCGACACCCGCGAGTGTGGTGTACAAGATTTCCCGCGATTTTTTTTCCACGACGAGTCAAAATACTCATACTCATAGGAAGTTTTAGACAGATTTTTGGAAATATCTCCAGACTGTGAACCTTCGGCTTTTTCGCTGAGCAAATACTTGTAGCCGTGCGACTCTTCGCTCGGGACTCTCGTGACACCGAGCGTTGGGAAGTTCGACCGCTGCTTTTGACCATTCTTTCCGGCGCCGTGAAGCGTCGAACGAGGGTCGTATTCGCGTTCATCCGCGAATCGGTTCCTCGGCGAAGGCTCGTATCGATCGATTCCTCGAATCGCTCCCAGGTGCGCCGTACGTCCCGACCGTCGTCCGATACACCGCGCGTCAAACTCCGAAAGGGAACAAATCTGACGTGTACTTGACGCGCTTTTTCGAAACACATCCCGCGGCCCGTTCGAACACGCGCGCGTTCCCGACGACGACGACGCTGAGCACGTCGTTTCTCCCTCCCGCCCCGCAGAATTAAACGAACGCATCTCGCGTCCATTTCGCCCGCGTATCTCGTCCGCGATGTCGCCCCTTCTCGATGGCTCCGCGCTTCGGAGGTCCTTGGTTCAAAAAGGTCCCTCGGAAAGGGTCATGCGTAAGCTCTCGACGTCGAAGGATCTCGCGCCCTGCACCGGGAGCAAAGTCCGAGGCAAGGAGACCTTCGAGCACCTCCGGGGTATCCTCTACCCTAACAGCCTCGTCCACGGTAACAAAGGCACGCCCGTCTCCTTCCACGCCGGCATGGCGCGACTCGCCAAGGCCAACGCCGCGCACGTCGAGAACAACGTCAAGGTCAGCGTTCACGCCACCCCAGCGCGGGTGAGCTCGTGCGAGCGCGCGAGCGCCGTCGCCGACGTCGCCATCGCGCGCTGGCACCTCGAACGCACCGCACCGGGCGGCGACGAGGACGGAGCCCTCCAGGACGTCATCGACAAGTCTCTCGCCAAGGATTCCGTCTGCAACATCGACGATCTCCTCGACCGAGCCGAATGAGAGCCGTCGAGTCAGATGGCGGTGACGAGTCGCCGATGATTATTCGCACCTTTCGATTCCTCCGTGTAAAAACACCACACCAACGCGCAGCGCCCTGTATTGCATAGCACGCGCATAGAGACACACACGCACGACGTGCACCTGTAACGTTATTACAAACTAACTCTATGAAACTCTGAGTGCCGTGAAACTCGCGTTATTACTCGACGTCGTCAGCCCTCGTCGTCGCTGTCGTGGCGTTGGGTCCAGCTCGCCTTGCGCGTCCCGAGGCTCGGCATGTTACCCCACGTGGGCGCGCGCTGATGCGAGGCATTCGCCGTGAACGTCGCGTACACGTGCTGCCGCACCAAGGCGTGATCGTTGGACTCGCCCTTCGCCGCCATGCGACGAACCTCGCGCAGCGTGAGGTGCGGATCGGGACACGAACCTTTCGACCGCGCGAAACATCGACCGGCGTGCGCGAACTGGTGGCAGTACCGGACCCCGACGTAGTGCCCGGATTTGTCCACCTCGAGCTCACCGACCCCGGCGTCGTCGGCGTCGTCGTCGCTCGATGACTCCGGCTGCGTCTTCTTCTTCTTGTTACCCACCGCCTTCTTGGCACCCGCCGCGTCCTTCGCGTCGTTTTTGCGCCCTGTTTTACGTCTCGACCCCCCAAACCTGGTGAGCAAGCCGGCGATCGGCATGTCATCGTCCGAGTCGCTCGCGCCGTCCGCGGCGGCAACCTTATCCGCGAGCGCGGCGAGGGGTACGTCGTCGTCGGACTCCGAGAGGTCGGACCCCGTCGTCGGCGGCGCGAGCACGGCGGCCCAGTTGCCGCGCTTTTGGTCCCGCCGAGCCTTAGCCTTGCAATCGGTGGGTTCGCCCTTGGGCGCGGGGGTCCGGTCGATCTGACCCTCCGTGCGGCACCGCGGCGGGAGGAACTCGAAGTGAGTGAAACGCTTCGTCAAATCCGAAATCGCAGAGGACTCTGCATCCAGCGCCGCCTCCGCTTCGGCTGCTTTGCGGTGACTCGCCTCCCAATCGTACGTAACGCCGACGGTGAATGGCCTTTCCCCGACGTCCCGTGGGCCGGGCAAGGCCGGGAATTCGTCCAAAACGCAGCTCACCTTCGTGCCCTTCCCTTGGTGTCCGATGGCGGCCATCGGGTCGTCGAGCCGCCCGATGTACAGCGCGGAGGCCACGTCGCGGGGAACCTCGGGTAACATCAGCGGAAGCCTCCGCCGGTACTTGGGCTCCGGCCGCTCTTCCTCCTCCTCCACGCCGCTGAACCCGCCGAAGAGGTGCCCGCGTTTACCCCCGTTCTTGATCCGTCGCCCGCCCAAGCTCCTGCGATTGTTCCCTAAAGCCTTGACCTCCGTCGCGGGCGGCCGGCCTTTCCGCGCCGGTCCCGCCTTGGCCTTTAACTTTTTCATTTTTAATCCGCCGGGCTCGGGCGAATCTGCTCGACTAGAAGGCCGGCTCTTCATCGTCTTGCCCCTGTGCGGCGCCCACCCGTCGGGGCCCGCGCACTCCCGCATCACCGTCGCCACGTCATCACCCGGCCTGTGGCACAGGACGTACCGCCCGAGGGGAAGGTTTTGAAAGGCGTCGATCGCGGCGACTACGTTTTGAACCCCCGCGTCTGGGTCAAAGCCGTGCGATTGAAACCAACTCGGTATCGTCGTCACGGACCCGTCCTCCAGATCCCCGTCGTCCTCGTCGTCGCTGTTGTTTCGTGTCGATGCTCTGGACGCGGATCGGGAGGATCCGAAGTTTCCCGACTTGAGCTCGATGGAGTTCAACGGCGGCGGGGGATCGCGGGCGAACCTTCGAAGGATCTCGTCGGCGTCGAGGCGCTCCGGAAGCCGTACCACCGCGCCGTCCCTCGCGCGCACTCTGCAGAGCACCAACGTGAGGTCCACACAGCTGTGTACCGTCGAGTCGGTATCACCGCCCCGCGCCGCGAGTGCCGCCCACCAGCGCGCGGCTTCACTCCAGGAGGCTTCCTCCTCGACGTCCTGCCCGTCCTCCTCGGTGAACTCGACTTTACACCGAACCGTCTCGGTTTTTTCAGTTCCGCCGGCGCCGTTCTCCACCTCCACGTCCATCGACCGGACCAACACGCGCTTTCCGGTCCCGCCTCCCATCGAATACAGCGCGTGTGTCTTCACCACGCAGCTCGTCTCGTCGTGCGAGCTGTGCGACACCACGGAAGGCATGGAGCTCAGCGAACCGAGCGGCCCCTTCGCCTGTAACTTTTCCAATTCCTTACGCCGCCGCGCCTCCTCCACCCTCCTGCGCACGGCCCTCTCGTACGTAGCCGCCGCGCGGTGACGCCACGTCGACGCACCGGTATCTCGCGTCGGAAGCGGATCGCCGATGTGCACCACGCGATCCGAATCGTCACCACCCATCGGGACGCAAACCGCCACCGGAAGCTCCCACGATCGGTCCATCCGCCCCGAAGCGTTTGCGACGAGACACGCGAAAGCTTCCTCGGTGATCGCCGCGTTCGCACCCGTGGACTCGCACAGCGCGCACGTCTCCTCGTCCTCACCCGGGATCCACAGCGCGTCGCCGTCCGTGATCGCGGTCGCGGGCGCGGACGCGATGAACTCGCCGAGGCGGACGCCGCGGCCGCACGCGGAGACCAACGCCGGCGGAATGGGCGCCTCCGTTGGGTCCGTCGATCCCAATTCGTTACCCTGGCTGAGGTTCGAAGCGCTGCCGCCTTTGCCGCCTTTGTTGAGGGACCCGAGCCTACTCGAGGGCCGGGACGGGGGTTTATCGTGCGACCCGCCTGAGCGATGAACGCTCTCCAGTTTCATCGACGGTGCGTGTGGCACAGCATTGACATCCCGCATCTTCAAATCCCCCGTGAGCGAGACTGAGTACGGAACATCGGACTCTTCCATCGGGTTCGGCTGGACGGCTACGTACCTGGGCGCATCGCCGCGTTTGGGGTCCACGCGTCGCGCCGCGTCGTGCGCGGTCCACTCCCGCGCCGAGCGTACCATCTGCGGCGGGCCCATGGATGCGTGAACGCCGCGTGGATGGTCGGCCAACCGGCGGAGGTACCGGCGCTGTTCTCGCTCGACTCGGGCGTATAGATCGTCCAAGCGTTTGGTCGTGAGACCGCGCGGGAGTTCGTGCTGGTGCCTGACGCGTGTGGGTGGGTAGGTGAGGAAGGCGGTGTGCTGCTCCCAGGTGAGCGAGGGAGTGAGCGGGGCGGGCGGCGGTGCGGTTTCCCGTGTCTTTTGGGGGCCTCCGCCCGGTTTCCCCGATGATCTTTCGTCGTCGCCGCGATGGGGACGACGGGGCGGTTCGGCGGTGCGGTTCGCGTGGGTTCCCGAGGCGAGCGCCTTGGCCTTCTCGACCTCCGCCTCTAGCTTGGCGGCCATCTCGAGCCGTCGCAGGTGCGGATCCTGGAAGTGCGCGCCCCCCATCGCGCGGCGAAGCGCCTCGCGCGTCGCCGCCGCCTGCGCCAGCGCGAGCTCATCCTTCGTCGGGCGCTTTCGCCGGCGTCGGGCGTCGGGCGGCGGCGCGTTCTCCGTGGCGGGAGGGTCATCGAGAGGCGTATCATCGTTTGCGAGCGGCGGTCGGGCCGGTGGGTCCACCGCCGGCGTCGCATCCTCCGCGCGGGGCCGCTGCCGCCGGTTGGGCGCCAATGGCGCGATGGAGACCGGCGCCGCGCGCGACTCCATCTCGTGGAGCTTGCGGAGGGTGGAGTCGGCCGGGCCTTCCGGGAGCTTGGGCCGACGCCCGGGCCTCGTGAAGCCCTTGTACAGCGACGTCCATCTCTCCACGTCGTCCTTTCCACCCATGTGGCCACCGTCGCGCGCCCGCGATCTGGAATCAATTTGGCGCCTTGGCAGAGCCTTTTTTCCCACCAGGAAGGATCCCCACGCAAGTCGGGCGGAGGAGAAGCGCGGACATGCCTTTCAATTTTGGTCAACTCATTACACGATACTAATAGCAAACAAAGCCCACGTCGTATTTGGTGTGGGCCCGTGGTTGTGAAAAAATGCGAGCGGGCGGGGCGGCCGAGAGCTCGGCACGCGGCGCCTCTTCAGTGCAAAACATGGGAGCGATCCTCCCCTCCTCGTCGATGTCAATCCTCCCCTCCTCGTCGATGTCAATCCTCCCCTCTTCGTCGCCGTCAGTGGTGCTGCATGTATCCATCGGCACCACCCTCGAGTTGCATACCCCCGAGTGAATCCGACGTTCCGTGAAGAAACTGGTCGGTACTTCCCGTGCGCATGGGAACACCAGCTATCGGGCCGGGCGCGCTGCCAAAGTTGCCCCAACCCGCCGACAAGATCCCAGCCTCGGGGCGATGCTGCGCCGATCCCGGCATCTGCGCCGCCCGCATGTCGCCGCCCGCTCCAACCACGCCCGCCGCAGCCGCGTGTACGCTCTCGATCGTGTGCAGCATCGACCCCGAGATGGACGCGATGGGGCCGGCGTAGAAGCCGTTGGCATCCACGGGAACGTCCGTCTCCGTCGATCGAAGAGCGCCGGATGTGTCGGAACCGTATTGTTGCGAATGCCCGCCGTCTCGTGACGCCGCCGCCGCACCCTTTCTTCGCTGCTGGATGTCCAGCTTCTCCTTGTCCGTCATTGTCGATAGGAGGCCACTCAGCGCGCTCTTCACCGACGTGAGGTCGCGATGCAGCACGTCGTTCTGCTGCTTCAAACGGTGAATCTCCTCCCGCTGCCGCGACACAGTCTCCATCGGGTCTAAACAAATCTGCCCGTCACCGCCGATCCATCCGCCGCTCCCGCCCGGCGACGTCGACGTGTTGCTCACCCGTCGCATCTTACTGAACCGCCCGTCCTGGTCCAGCACCATCCGCACGGACATGTCCGCGCCGCCGCCCAACATCGACGGCTCCTGCGCCGGCGGCGGCGGCATCGCTCGCGACGGACCCGTGAATGAATTACCGCGCAGGCCCTCGCCGTTGTCCCCGGCGGTACCCCGGCTGCTTCCGCTCCGCGCTCCGCTCTTCGTCATGTTGTCCGGGGTGATGTAGTCGACGTACTTGTCGAAGCTCTTCTGCATGTCCCGAGGACCCTTCAGCGCCTCGTTCTTCCGCCCGCTCGAGACCTTCTTGAGACTCGCGTGTGATCCACCCGCGTCGTTCTCGCCCGGCGCCGTCGCCGCCTCGATCTTCACCGTCACCCCCGCGCACGGCGGTGGGACGCAGTCCACGAGCACAAAGTCCGTCGTGCTCGCGTTGAACGAATTCATGCGGAGGCCCTCGTTGTTTGGGACTCCAACGGGGGCGTTGGAGTCGCCGTTCATCGCGACTTCGTCATCCGCCCCGTCTTCTTTCAGCGCGGGTCTCTTTCGCCGGAGGAGCTGCGCGTAGCTCGTGCCCTTCAGCACGTGGTGCACGGCTCGGAACAGCGGTGAGTCCCTAAACTCGTCCTTCTCCGAGAGGACGTTGAAGGCGAGGGGCAGGGAGACGAGCCGGACGTGCCCTTTACTGAAGCCCTCGTCTCCGAGCAGGTTGCGGATCTGGAGCTTGACGTCGGTGGAGCTCTCGAACGGGAGCTTCCAGCACGGGAGCGGGTCCGCGGGCGGCGGCGCGGGCTTGCCGCCGTTCATCTGCTGCTGTCTGGCGCGCATGAGCTGCTGCTGCAGGAGGTTCTGCGCGGTCATCACGGGCGGACGGATCAGACCGTCGGGCACCTCGTGGATGACCCGGGTCCTGTCGTTGCTCGTCTTGCGGCTGTAGTTGAGGCCGAACACTTCGCGCAGGTAGACGAGCGGGCAGACGATGTCGCCCGTCTCGACGTCCTCCAGCATGAGGTAGCGGACCGTGGACGTGGAGCCATCAGGGTCGTCGTTCCTGGTACGAGAGGAGAGGGGTCGCGCGGGTCAGTCGCGCGGAAAGGGTCGGGGCACGGCGGCCATGTTGAGTTGAAAAAAACAATGAAAGAAATTATAAATGGCGTGCGCGTGGAGGGGGGCGGACGCACTTGGACCCCGCCGCGGGTGTGGTGACCGTGGCCCAGTAAGGCCGCGTGTCCCTGACATCGATCACGGGGCTCTCTCGCCGCTTCATGACGCACACGCGTGAACGTCCTGACTCGTTCGCGGCGCGCGCAATGCGGTCCACGCGAGGCTGGAGGCTGAGTAGAAAAACAACGGCGCAGATCTGGCTGGACACATGGGTTTTTAGTGGTCAATTTTTCCAAATTATCGGTAACTTTTAGTGAAAGTTCCTCCCATTCGACCAATGAGAGGTGTCGAGAGATGTCTAGATCTTCCTTCCATTGCCCATGTAGCGCATAATCGGGAATTTGCATTATCACGGGAATTTATTATGCGCCGAAGCCTTGTTAATGGCAAATGCCCATACGAAAGTTGGTTATTCTTGGTTAATAAACGCCACTTTCCGCCTGCGAAATACTCGGACTCGGGTAAATCGGGGGAAACAGAAGTCCGGACTATCGGCACCTTTTTCGTCATTCATTCTTCTCTTCCGAGGGGAGGGGGACCAACCACGACCTCGTGAGGGGCGGCGGATGGTGGCGGTCCCCCGCGATGCACCGACGCCCCCAACGTTGGATCTCCCGATGCCGACCGAACCGGCCTCATCGTCGTCCCATGGTACCACCAAGCGGAGCTCGATGCTCGGGTTCAACAACCCGTGGCGTTATTTCCAGCGGCGACGAGAAAACGAGGCGATGAGGCGCGAGGAGACGACGCGGCTGGCGGGTATTCGACGGGCGGAGCGTAAAGAAGAACGAGCCCGTCTCCGCCGCGCGGTGCTCTCCGGCGCGCTCGGGTGCTACCCGCTCGCCAGGGCGGTTCTCGGGTCCGAGGGGCGCATCCTCACGGACCTCAATCGCAACGCGGAACAAATCGACGGCGACGCGATGGGCATCGCCCCGGGCGACGTCGTCGTGTCCTCCATGATGGACGACGCGGGGTATCTCGCGCCGCTCGACGAAACCGACGACAATACCCGACGTGATGAAAGCGACGACGACGATGCGGCGCCGCGAGCCGCCGCCCGGCGTTCGCGTCGACGGAACCGACGCGCGGGCCGAGGTACAAATTCCGCCAACTACACGCACGAACCGAGGATGTACCTCGTGACGCGGGGCCGCGTCGACATCTTGGCGCCCGGTCCCGGACCGATAGAGTCGAACGACGACGCGATGAACGAAGACGCGAACGACGACACGGGAAAAAAACGTAAGAAGAAGAAGAAGCAGAAGGGAACCCGGGAAGGCAAGGAGTGGCACCGAGCGGTGGGACTCGGACCGGGCTCGTGCTTCTCCGCGCCGCTTCAAGCGATACACGGCTTCGACGTGCCGGGCGGATGTAAGGCTGTGGCGGGTACCGGGGATCTGCGGCTGCTCACCGTGCCGATGTCCATCGTCCAGCGCAACGGCGCCGTGGCCGTCATGGAGGAATGCCGGATATCGACGATGCAGATGGCCGAGTCAACGCCGTGGCTCGCGTGGGTGGAACCGAAATGGGTTCGGGGATTCGTGATTGATTCGTTCGTGATCGAGCGGCGGGGCGACGAGAGGGACGTGTACACGGTGGGGGGCGACGGGACCATGGGGGGGATTCGTCGTTTGGGTCTCGACGTGCCGTTCGTGCGTCGAGGTGGAGCGGTGGACGCGATGCGGGTGGTCACGGAGGGTGCGGTGACGGGCGCAGGGGGCGGCGGGGTCGTCGCCGCCGGGGGCGTCTTCCACGAGTCAGCGTTGGACCTTGACGTCGTGGATCTTGACGCGGCGACGTCACCGCACGTCGCATCGAACGACGCGATCGCGCGTGTGTCCCCGACGGAGTGCATCGCGATGCACCGCAACGCGCTGCGTCACCACGTGACGCACTCCGTCTACGTGAAACACTCGCTCGCGTCCAATGCCGAGGCGGAGGCGCTCCGGGTCCGGCTCCGGAGGCGATTGGATACGATTCGTTCCGATGACGTGGACACCGGACGTGGACACCGCTCCGATGCTGATCCCGAGGTCATCACCGACGAACACCTGATCGCGATGGGGATCATGAAAGACCCACACGGTGGATGGGTCTATCCATGGCGGCCCGACTCTGTCGCAGTCGGGCGGCCGGGCGGCCGCCAACCGAACCCGTCCTCGGCGCCGAGGGGTTCGACGCGTCGTGGCAAGATTCGCGCCGCGCTGCTCACATCGATGCCGTTCGAGGGCGCGACGGACGCGACGCTGGACAAGGCGATCGCGGAGATCCGCGAGCTCACGCTCATGCGCGGTGACCTCCTCGCGGAGGAGGGCGGCGAGTGCTGGGGCGTGTGCGTCCTCGAGCGGGGGGAACTTCACGCGTATCGAAGACGTGACGATCCACACCTCGATCACTCGACCGTTGGGTGGTACCACGAGTGCGTCGGCGTACTCGGTAGCGGGTACGTCTCGGGGGAGATACCGATCATGTTCAACACCCCGAACGACGCCACGGTGGTCGCCGCGTGTTCGACGGGAGGACCTACGCGTCTGTGGGGATTGAGCCGAGCGGCGTGTGAGCGCCTCGCGGGACATCGCGACGAACGGTGGAGGCTTAAAGAAAACTCGCGGTTCGTACCGTTCGAGCGTGAGAAACCGGTGTTCGCCGCGATGGAACGAGTGCGGCTGGAGCACCAGAAGGACGCGCTTGACCGCGTACGTCGCGGGTTAAGACCGCTGACGGGTGTGGATAAAATGTCGGCGACTGAACGGTGTTTAAGGGCGCTGCCGCACGGACTCGGCGGGATCCTGCTGGAGAACGTGATACGTCGCGCGTCGCCCGTGCACGGCCTGGAGGTGAGGCGAACGAACGAGGCGATCGAGCGGACCAACGCGTTCATCGCGGACGTGACGGCGATGCGGCAGGCGAGGGAGGAACGGGACCGGGCGCAGGCTGAGAGGCTTCGGCGTAGGGCGGAGCGCGAGGCCGAGGTTGCAATCAATTCGGACGGTTCGGACGACGACGGGGCGGGGGGGGACTAGTCGGGACGGTTCGAATATACCTAACACGTGTTTTGGTGACGAATTAGCGGTAAACGGCCGTGACGCGCGGCCCCCGCGGCGCGTGTCGGGGGACCCCGGCGCCGGCTTTCCAAAAATAAAACGGTCGACCCCTAACTGATACGCATACGAACACGTATCACTCTTTGACCGTATACCACCGTCTATTTGGGCATTTTGATATCAAATACACCAGATTGGCCTGTGAGGAAGTTTCACCAGGAAAAAAAAACGTGGTCAAAAATATTTTGCCGCGGCACGCTTTGATTGGCCGTATCTGGTTTTCGGGCGTTTCATTGGCTCGCCGTCTTTTTAGCGCGATTTCCCAGTGCTTTTGCCCCGGTGTTGTTGCCTCACAGACAAAAACGTGGTGCGGGCTACCTGGCGACGTCGCGCCCCACGGGCTCATACCTGCACACGTAAAGGCTTCCTTGGAGTGAGAGAGGAGGGAGGAGGATGACCAAGTGAACGGACCGGGGGTACGCGCAGGTCTACGTGAAGCGCCGCCCGCGAAGTCGCGCCGACACGGAGTAAAGCCGCCGGCGCCGTCGCCCATCGGAAACGTCCGGCGTTTCTTCCCCGGCGTTTCTTCGCGCGGGAGAAGGCTCCCATCGGGTCCCCGTCGTCGGCGCGTCTCGGTCGGTTCCGAGGCGTTCCGAGGGTCATCGACAGACGCCAAGGGTCGTTCATAACCCGGAGGTGATGTCCGACCGCGCGAACGAGGAGGTTGACGCCCGACAGGTACGCATCGACGCGTTCAACGGCGCCGTCCCGGATCCGCACCGCTTCCGCTGTTTTCACCAAACTCCGCGTTAGTTGTTTCCGATGTGTCGCCGCGGGTACCGGAAGACGGACGTGCGTGGGGCCACGCGGCATCACTCGCGCTCCCGACGGCCCGGATACCACCCGGCACGTATCGAACTCACCGATACCTCGCCGGTCGACCGCATTACGCGCTCGCCCAACCCCGTCAGACGCTCGCGCGTCGCGTCCCATCAAACGCCGATCACCCATCGCGCCCGTTCTGTTGCCAGCACCAGGCTGTCAAGAAAAAATATCCCCACCGAACCACCAACCGACTCACCGCTCACGCCCTTTCGTTACATCCACAGGCCGCGAACGATGTCGAGCGTCATGAGACCAACGGCAACGCGGGGACCACCGGCGAGGGAGTCGACGAGGCGATGCCGGCGTCGACTGGCGCTCACGGAGGGGGAACTGGATCGTCGAAGCAGCCGAAGAAGCCTCGGCTGGTGTGGACGCCCGAGCTGCACATGCGCTTCATGAACGCCGTGAACCACCTCGGGATCAAGAACGCGGTCCCGAAGACAATCTTACAGCTCATGAACGTGGAAGGGATGACGCGGGAGAACGTGGCGAGCCACCTGCAGAAGTACAGGCTGTACCTCAAGCGGCTGGCGGGCATACCGCCATCCGCGCCGCTGCCCACGGACATCATGCAGAGGGTGCACCCGTTCCAGTACCCGGGCGCGTCCACACTGGGCCCGTCCGCGGCGATGAATGCCGCCGCGAACCCGTTCGCGCCCACCATCGAGCAAATGCACGCGGGGGTCCCGCCGGGGATGCCGACCCCCGGTTTCCCGGGAGAATCAATGGCGAATTCTGCGGAGGCGTTCCAGGCGCAGATGGCGGCGGCTCAGTTCAGCCAACAGTTCCTGAGCTACATGGGCGCGTCGATTGGGGGATTCCAGGCTCCGGGTGGGCCGGGCGCGGGTTCATCAGGCGCGGGTTCATCGGAGGAGGCGGCGAGGAACGCGGCGGCGGCGGCCGCGGCGATGATGAATGTGCGGCAAACGCCCATGGGCTACCCCGGCATGCTGTACGGGTCGCCGCCGATGCCGGAGTTCATGCCGCCGCCGTGGGCCCAGGCAATGGCGCCACATCCGCCCCATGACGATCCATCGCGGCGGTAGTGAAACGATTGGTGGCGTCGTCATGGATCGGATCGACGCCCACGTGAAAACACAAAACTTAGCACACGCGTATACCCTGTTTTCACCTGCCGGGCCGAGACGATGGGCGCCCGCTCGAAGCGCTCGAGCGACTGCGCCCTCCTCGGTAAATTTGTTACATCACCCTAGCATTACAACACATGATACAAACAAACACTGAACAAGCGTCTTAATCGTTGATCCAGGCGGTCATGGCCCACCTCGACGTGTACGACGGCAGCACCTCGTGCGCGATCCGCCTGCAGTCGAACAGCACCATCCGCCCCGCGCTCGGCGCCACGTCGATCGTGCCCTTCCCCCCTTCCATCTGCACCCGCAGGCACCCGCCGTGCGTCTCCTCCCAATTGGGGTTAAGGTACAGTATGGCGGTCACCGCGCGGTCGCACGCGCGCAGACCGGGCTCGCCCTCCGAATGCCCCGGGTCTGTCGGGTCGTTGTCCAGGTGTGTCACGTATCTCGCCCCGTCGCCGGGGTAATTGGCCAGCATCAACCTGTCCGGCGCGGTCGCCGTGGCTAACCGCGCGAACGTCTCGCGGGACAGTTTGCCGCCGACCATGGATTCGGCGCCTCCGGGGCTCGAACCCTCGCGCTCGGCGAACCGCGCGCGCAGGGCTACCGGTACCGCCAGGAGCATCCGGGCGCACGGACTTAATCCCCCGAACGCGGTTCCCTCCGCCGGCAAGTCATCGCTTCGCAGCACCGCGATGGAGTCGTCGCGTCCTTCTTGCCCGACGTTCACGGTCTTCTTCGAGCGATGCAGCGCGTTGGCTGAGCTCAGGCACGTGGTTAACACGTGTTGGGGGAGGACGTCGTCGAGGATCACGAAGCCGTCTTTGCACAATTTATCGATCGCTTCCGTCGACACCACGTCGTCGGCGATGGCCGCCGCCTCTTTTGCCGCATCCTCCGGGGATTGTATCGCCGCGTTGGGCTTACTCGGTGTCTTCTCGGTTGGCGTGGATGCGGCCACGGCGGTGTTGCCCTCCGGTGCGTATCCGACGGCCCCGAGCCACGCCTTCCACGCCGCCTGGAGCGCCGGTTTTCGCGCGGTCTTCGGCAGGTCCGCCCACGCCACGGTGACGTCCTTCAGGTCGTCGGGGTTGATGCCCGTGGAGGCCGCCGCGGATGCGAGCGCGTTGCCGGCGTCCTTCGCGACACCGACGTAGTGCACGCGGTCGCCGAGCGGTGACGGGAGTAAGAGCGCGAACACCGCCGCGCCCTTCGGTCCGTCCGGTCCGATGGCCTCAGACAACGGCATTGCATTCCCGCGCGCCTCCTCGAGCGATGGGACGGTCACTTTCCCCGCGGCTGCCGCTCGAACGATGACACGGCATATCGCGCGGCGTTTCGGTCGCCGCGCAAGGGTGGTGCGAATCCGCGGCGACGACGCCGAGACGGTCGCACGCGCGGCGCTCATGGTGTAGTGGATAAAGCAACAAAAAGTGAGTTTCCTCGTAATAAACGGTGCCGTCCGATGAAATCGAGTCAGGAATTAGCCCTTCTAAACCATAAATAGACACCTAAACTCCTGACTCGTAGCGATACGAGACGGCGTTTTCAGTTTTGCGCGACAACGAGCGGCGGAGCGCTGCCCGACGGAGGGAGACGCCGCTTGGTGTTGGGCGATGATGGCGGACGCCACCTTCCAGTCGCCACTCTTCCCTACGCGTTGTCGGTCGAGGTGAGCCCCGTTCCACCCACGCATCCACCCGATACCCTCGACACTCCCTTGATAACACCCGATGAAAGGCGCCCGGTCGTCCCCGCGGGCGATACCGTCGCGGCTGATCCCCATCTGCGCCGGCGACGTCGGCGAGAAGGCACCGCGCGATCGAATCGATCGCGCGCGTCTCGTCGACTCAACCTTCCCCGGGGTTCGCATCCAAGCCGGGGTTTCGCGGCGGCCTCTGGCACACCCACGGCACCCCCGGGACGGCACCCCCGGGACGGCACCCCTCCACCTACCCGGGAAGTCTCGGCGCGTCCGAGGAAAGCCCGCCACCGATCGCACCGCCATCGACTGACCATCTCATCTTCTTGCCCAAATCCAATCCATGTCGACAGCGTTCCTCCCCGGTTCCAGCGTAAACGACGCCAGCCCATCCACACGCCGGTCCGCCACAAGCACCGCCGCCACACCCACACACCACATCACCACTACCTCCGCCGGTACCCACCACCCACGACGATGCCCACCACCCTTCCCGCCGTCAAGGCGCTGGGCTCGCAGCACTTCTGCCTGGACCAAGCGGACGAAGGCGTCAAGCGCATCGCCAAGTCACTCCCTTGGTACGGCCCGAAGTACTCCCCGCACGACGTCCCGTCCTTCTACGACGTCTCGGGAATCACGGAAGATCCGGAAGTGTTCCAGCTCGTCGTGGACTTCTTCGTGGAGCGATACCGGTCGCAGGGCGCGGACGGCCCGACGCACATCGCGGGCTTCGACGCAAGAGGCTTCCTCTTCGGTCCCCCGATCGCGCTGGCGCTCAAGATCCCGTTCGTGATGATCCGCAAGTCCGGCAAACTCCCGGGCGTCCTAGTCACCAGCGGCAAGTACGTCACCGAGTACAGCACCGACGAGACGGTCATGCGGCTCGGCAGCGTCAAGGCGGGCGACTCGGTCGTCCTCGTGGACGGTGAGTTTCTTTTTATTTCCGTACTGGCAATTAGAATAACGTCGTGTTTTATTCAGATCTCATCGCCACCGGCGGCACCGCTCTCGCCGGGTTCGACCTCGTGGACCAGCTCGGCGCCAAGGTGCACGAGTTCGCCGCGATGGTCACCCTGCCATTCCTCGACGGCGTGGGTAAGATTCACGCGTACAAGGAGGGCAAGTACAAGGATGTTCCGTGCTTCACCATGGTTGACGACGCGAGCATCGGGCCGGAGATGTGTTCCGATCCGCCCGAGGGTACGCCGAGGATGGTGTCCGCGGAGCAGGCGGCGGCGCTGGAGGCGGAGATCGTGGCCAAGCGGGCGTGCTGATACGTTAGTGATAGGGTAGATACGTCATGGCGAGTTGTTAACGACGCATTCTTTTCTTATTCGCGTAGAGTATCTGTGCACGGATAGCTTAGCTCGCGTACTTGTAGACTCACTTTTTAGAAAAAGTAAATCAGAACGCGGTGCACGATGGTTGCCGACGAGGGCCGGCTTCCGCCGCTCGCGAAGCCTTTGCTAAAAAGTAGTCCCGAGACTGCCGGGTTCAAGGATGGTTGGACGCCATCGAATGTCAAGGTGGCGATGAACATCACCCTCGACGCATCGTTCGTTCCCGCCACCGCGAACGCCCTGGATCTGAGCTCGATGCCCGGGGCGCCCCAGGGATGCAGAGCTTCCGTTTCGCGCGTCGTGGCGCTCGATAACCTGATTGACGATGAAGCGCTGGAATATATTAGATACTCTTACCTAGGATCTGAGCTCGATAATGGTGATGCGCCTTCTGGGTATCGTTGGGAGCGCCGAACCGCAGACGACGATGAGGCGAAGCCGACCTGGGGGCTGAAACAGTTTCATATGGATCACTTGGTCAAGACAATAACTCACGGCGTAACATCACCATATCAAACGTTGGCACCCTTCAAAGAGTTTCACTCGCGGCTTCAAGCTCTCTATCCCGACTGGATCATATGCCACATGCCCGCCGACGCACTCGTTGCACCCGAGGGGGAGACGGTTAAGGACGACGACGAACATACGGAAAAATACAGGTGCGAATCCTTCGTTGCCAACGCTGCTGTCTTCGGCGACGAGTACAGGTGGCACGTGGACGCGGACCCGAGCTCCTTCCCGGACGGGTGCGAATGGGTGAAGACGTACGGCGACTACGTCAACGGCGAGCCCGGCAAGCCTTTGTTCGTGAGCGCGATTATATACCCCAACGAGACTTGGCAAGAAGGCGAGTGGGGAGCGGAGACGCATTTCACGGATAAGGACTCCGGCGTCGGCGCCATGGTGGCGCCCCGGCCGGGGCGCGTGGTATTGATGGACCAGGACGTGACGCACAGGGTGACACCCCCGACGCGAGCCGCGGGTGAACGCGCGAGGTATTCGTTGGTGTACAAGCTCGTGTTCTTCCCTCGCGGCGGCGGCGACGGCGGCGAGGGAAATGCAAATGCGGAGTTGTGGGAGCGGGGAATGGCCAGGCCGGAGTGGGGGGTGCCGTCGCCGATCGGGTCCGCGGCGAAGCTCGCGGCGATCGTCAACGCGGCGGCACGACGCGCGGGGGGTGTCAAGCGCGAACGCGAGGATGAATAGAACTATGAGGATGAATAGAACCGACAGGATAGCACAACTAATTAGCGCGAAAAGAATATCGTCCTTCGCTTACGTCTTACTACTTGGCCACGAAGGAGGACCCGCAGCCGCACCCGCTCTCCGCGTTGGGATTATCCGCGATGGCGAACGACGACCGGATCATCTCCTCCACGTAGTCCACCGTGCTTCCCTTGACGAACTCGAATGAGATCTCGTCCACCACCACCTTGGCGCCGGAGTTCTCAAACACCTTGTCCCTGGGCGCGGGCGTACTGTCCAGGGAGAAGGTGTACTGGTACCCGCTGCACCCGCCGCCGTCCACGGCGACGCGCAACACGGACGTGGACGCGTCCTCGGCGGCGAGTTGGCGCAACCTGGCGACGCACGCGTCGGTGAGGGTGATGCCTTCGGTCGTCGGTGGGGATGATGGGGATCCCCCGCTCGGGCGATTCTCGCCGGTCGCCGCCTCGGCCGCCGCCTGCGCGGCCTCGCGCGCGCCGGCGCTCGTGGCGATCCCACCTCGGTTCCACGAATCTGAACGATGATACACGGCAGGGCGAGACGCCGTCACCCACGGTCGCCACGACTCGGTCCTGGAAGGTGGAAAGAGGGTCGGGTTGGGGGTCAGGCGGTGAACAAACGTGGGTGCCGAAGCGCGATGAAGGGCGCCGCGCGGTGCGTCGATCCCGGGGGAAGATGCGCACCTCACGCCCTCTACCGCGTGTCTCCTCGTCGTCGCGGCGAGAGATCGCGCCGCGGCGAGCAACGCACGACTCCTCATGCGTCTCCTGTCGCTCGAAGTGTCCCCGGGAGCCCACGTCGACGGCCTTAAATGGCGGTCCTCGGGCTCCCGTCAGATCGATCGAAGCGAAGCGAGTCACCCGAGCGAATTTGTCGAACCGTAACCTCCATCACACGACCGACACGCGAGCCATGTCCTCGGCGACCAAGCCGAGGCGATCCATCAACGGCGGGAAGTCCCCGTCGTACGGGCGCGACCATTCGCCCCCGCCGGGACGCGAGATGGCCGTGAAGAACCACCGGCGAGGTACGCGACATCCCCCTCACCCCCCACGGTTTTGGATCGCGTTCTGTTATCAACCGCGATTTTCCCTCCAAAACCGAGAGCCATGCGGGCCCCACCGATGATGCCCCACGATGCCCCGTGTCCCCGTGCGTATCCCCTGACAATCGCGTTCCTTCCCCGGGTCAGGCCCCTCGTTCGAGTCCGTCGGCGAAGCCACGGAGGACGACGATAGCGTCCTGGGCGACGGCGCCCCGAAGGCTGCGCAGCTCTCCCGCTCCCGCTCGCGCGTGGAGGGCCGCGAGGGCGCGCATCAATCCTCCGTCGCCGCCGTCAAAGGCTTCGAACAGCGCGACAGCCAGATCGCCGAGGCCATCAAGGCGCAGGAACGAGGCGACGGCGCCATCGACCCACTGGTCCTCCACCCGAGCTCCGAGTGGAGGCGCTGGTGGGACGGCCACTGCCACTTCATCGTGTTGATCTACGTCGCCTACACCGTCCCGTACAGACTCGCCTTTGACCTCCCCGCGATGGGCGGGTGGTACGTGTTCGAGTTCATCATCGACCTGTACTACTGGACCGACTTCGTGATGTGCTTCCACACCGCGTACTGGAAGAAGATCGACGACGGCGAGGACGTGCAGTACGTCACAAACGTCGAAGAGATTCGATCGAATTACCTCCGAACCTGGTGCGTACCCGATTTCCTGGCCATCCTGCCGGTGGAATACATCAAACGAAACGCGCAGAACATCGCGGTGTGCTCCTGGTCGCTTGCAAAGCGCCCGTGCGCGGGTCACGCCGTCAAGGGTGTGGACCACCACGTCATGCGCGCGTTCACCGTGATTCGCATGTTCCGGATGTTGAAGCTCGGCAAGCTCCCGCGGGTGAAGAAGATCGTGTTCGGGTTCTTCGACGAGTTCATCCTGCAGTACCACCTGTTCTTCAGCATGGCCAAGCTGATGCTGGTGCTGTCGTTCATCTCGCACTGGATGGCGAGTTTGTACGGCAGCCAGTACAACTTTGAACGCGAGGACCACAGCGGCACCGAGAGCATTCATTGGGAGATGTACATTGCGGCGATGTACTGGGCGGTTCAGACTGTGACCACGGTTGGGTACGGAAACGTGGTGCCCACGACCGTGTCCGAGCGAGTCATCGCGTGTTTCGTCATGTTACTCGGCGGGTTCGTCTTCTCGATGATCATCTCGAAGGTGTCCAGTGTTTTGGAACCCGACAGCGGTGAAAACGTGGAGGTGCGGAGACGACTCGCGCTGCGAAGGTACGTTTCTTTTTTTCAATTCTCGTATGGGCAATTGGAATGACCTGACGTCGTGTTTTGTGTATAGGTTCATCGACGAGAAGCGAATTCCCCGTTCGCTCGTCGTCCGCATAAACGCCTACTACAAGAACGAGAAGGACGACTCGTACGGCAACAACGAGGTCATCGCGGGACTACCCGACGTCATACGCACCGACGTCAACTACTTCGTCTACGGCCAGATCATCATCGACGCCTTTGCGGGTAAGTTATTTTTAATCATCGTATGGGAAATTAGTATGACGTCGTGTTTTGTGTACAGGGACGGTTATGCCGAACGAGATGTTTGTCGAGTTTATGTGCCGACGCATGTTACCGAAACGTTTAACGCGCGACATGCCCCTCGGCATGGCCAACGAGTTCGTGGAGTCGATGTACATAATAACCGAAGGGCGCGTCGCGGTCGCCGCGAAAGAGATGGACCTGTTATCGGACGACGGCGACATCGAGTCCAAGAGGTACAACGAGAAGATCAGCGACCAAAATTTCCGCGCCGACCAACCCGGAGCCGGGTGCCTCATGCCCCCCGGTTCCATCATCAACCCCGGTGTAGCGCTCGGATACAACCGCGGGATTTTGTGCTCCAGGCCGTACGACAAGACGGTCAACGCGATCGTCCTCGCCAAGGCGGACCTGCTGGAGCTCGTCAAGGAGCACCACCCGCTTTTGTTGCGCAACGTTTTAGACGAGTTCATCGAGCAGCTCACGTGGTCGCGTCGGTCCGCGCAGAAGCTCGGGCTTGATGCCATAGGTCGCGTCGACCTGTGGGACGAGCAGCACAAGCGCGTCAAGGCCAAGTGGGACGTCATCTTACAGCAGGAGCGGCGGAAGGAGGATGAGGCTCGGCTCGCGCGGGGCAACTCTTTAACGTCGAACGACGACGAAGTCGACGTGAACATCGAGGCGCCGCAGCTCATCGAAGCCGAGGCTGGATCCAGTGTCGATAAGTTCGAGCTGGTGCAGAAGCAGGTGCAGCAGCAGAGCATCGTGCTCGCGCAGGTTGCCAACTCGTTCAAGGAGTCCGCGGAGAAGACCCGGGACAAGATGTCGGAGCAAAACGCCGATTTAAAAAAGTTTCAGAGCTCCGTCGTCGACGCGCTCAAGAGCCATTCGCATCGCATAGAGCGTATCGAGGGTGCCATCGAGGGCCTCCACAGGCTCCTCGTCGCGCAGATGGGATCCATGCCGTACAATGCGGAGACCGGCAAGGCGTCCGGCGGGTCGTACGGGCTGGAATCAGACCCGTACCTGGCCAAGGCGAAAGAAGACCTGCGCGAAGGCGGGCGAGCCTACGCTGGGCAGCCGAAGCCGAGGGGAGGCGCCGATGACTTTGGCGTCGAGGCGCTCAACCAAGACGTCGCGGACGATGACAACGCGCGCATGCTGAAGTTCGCGGCGAACGCGTCGGGCGGCGGGCGGCCGGGGTCGAGGTCGCCGCCGCCGCTCTCGGGGTACGAAGCTTCGCTGAGAAGGGCGCTGTGATTGAAGTTGTGTAGTTTTGACCGATATACATCGAAGTTGTTCATCTACGATCGTCTAACCGCTAGCGCCCGTCATCGCCTCGAAGCCTTGGCGGCGTCGAGCACCGCGGACGCCTCCGCCGCCGTCTCCGCGTTCGCCACCGCGTCGATGAACCCGACCTCGTTGGACCGCGGCGTAGTCAGCCCGACGCCGAGCTCCCACACCCGCACCGCGAACCCATCCGCGGTGGCTAAATATTCCGGTAACACCGGGTTAAACGCGACGCCCTGGACGTTCGTGCCCCTGTCACACGCCCTGAACTGCGCGGTAGGCTGCACGTCCTCACCGCCGGTGACCGTCAGGTCGTAGAGGCACACCCGGCCGCCGACCCCGCCGCAAGCTAAGGTCCCGGGCCGGGTCGGCGACCACTGCGTTGAAAACAACGCGCCGTCCAGCGGGCTCAACTCCAACAGACTCCGTTTATACATCTTCGTGTACACACGCATGGCGCCGTCGGAGCCGCACGTGCTAAACACCCGTGTATCGTGCGGGTTCACGGCGACGGAGTGGACCGAACCGGCGTGTCCGTCGTACTCTTGCTTAATCGGCGAGTACATCGGCGGCGTGTCGCTCTCGTTGTCGATACACTTGGCGTGGAACTCCGTCGTCATCCCGCGTGTGTGCCGGGTCAGGCAGCGGAACACGGGCCCGCCGTCGGATCCCACTAAGAACGCGCCGGTTTGCCCTTCGGTACCCCGTTTCTTATCGCGTCCGGGCGCGGGTCCGGATGTCATGAAGGACGCGGACGCCGCTCCCCACGCGGTCATAGCGCCGCCGTCCCTCCCGCGTTGCGCCCGCAGCTCGTACCCAAACACGGGCCGCGCCATCGACCCCGGGCACCACACCAGCACCCGCCCGTCCCCGCCCGTGCTCACCAGTTCGTGGCCGTCCACGTACCCACCCGTGCCGGTCGAACTCGAGGATGTCGCGAGCTCCGGGTTGAACGACCAATGCACCGACGTCACCGGCTCCCGGTGCGACGCGTCGCTCACCTCGCTCTTACCCACCAACGCATCGCCGACCGTTTTTGAGGCGTTACCAACGTCACCCGCGTTCTCCTTGTCGTCCCGTGAGAGGTCCCACACCATCACCTCGCCGTCCAAGGACCCCGCGGCGATGAACGAAGGATCGGTGGGGTGAAACGCTACGCATTGGAGGCATGACGACGTCTCGAGGGTGACGTGCGGCCGCCTCGGGTCGACGTCCGCCCGTCGTAGGTTCCACACGCACAACGCCCCGGGCGAGTCACACCAGCCGGTGACGTCGAACCTGCCGTAGGACACCGCGAGTGAGTACCCTGAGCAGTTCCAGCTCACCCCCGTGGGCACGAGATCTCTCCACGGAAACGCGTTGGCATCTGCGTCGTCGTTGGATGCTGCGGCGTCGGGGTCGTACGGGGAGAGCGCGTGCATGGGGACGATGGATACGCTCGCCGGATCGTCCAGCCCTGCGACGTCGGCGGTGGACGCGAGATCGCCGTCGAACGTCGCGCTGCGCTCGTTCTCTTCGAGCGCGGCGACCATGACGGGCACCGCTCGACGTAGAAAACCGGGAAGATCGTTGAGGACGTCCGCGGCTCCCACGGTGGCGGCTCCCGCGAGCCATCCCTCGGTCTGGCACTCCGAGTCCGACCTGACGTACGATTGGATCCTGCGTTCGAAGTGTGAATGACGGGTCAGCGAGATGGAGCCGCGGTGGGATGGAGCTCCTGCATGGGGGCGGTGGATGGTTTTGAAATCTGAATCGCGCACCTGACGTTCCGCCGCGACACGGGATCTGTGGACGTCTCCGCGTCCGAGCTGCGAATCGCGCCGCGCCACGTGGATGGTATCTCCGCCGCAGCCTCCGGCGGCGTCGCGTCCACCAGCTTCGCCGGGCTAAGGCCCACCTTCGGCCCTCGCATCGGCATGGTGGGGCGAAGCGTGCGGTCAACTACTGAATTCCATCCGACGCATGACCGCACTTTTTTGTGCGCGAACGTGACTGAGCTCGTTCAGTGCTCACACATCACACCACGCGCCGGGCACTCGTGTAATAAGCCCGTCGCCACCATGCCGGGCCGTAAGAGGAAGAGGGACGTCGTCCCCAGGACGGATGCCGCGCTCGCCGTCTCGCCGCTAGTCGCGTTGCTGCGAAGCGGAGATCTCTCCATCCTCGGAGCGATCAAACACGAGCTGCCCGAGGTGTTCGCCGCCGAGATACTCCCCAAACTCGACATGAAGGCAACCCTGAACTTGGCTCAGGTGAACAAGGAGTACAACAAGACGGTGTGGAGCGTGGACGGCGTTCGGTCGTTGGGGGCGAAGTTGGAATCTGCCTATGAGAAGCTGAAACTTGAAGCCTCCAAAGCCTCGCGCATGCACAATACTTTCAGAATCTTTACAGAACCGATACACTGGGCAGCGATCACAGGCAACCTGCCCGCGGTCAGGGCGCTTCTGGACTCTGGGGTGGACGCGGACAAGGCTGCGACCTCTCACCTCATCTTCGAATCGGGCGTCTGTTTAACAAAAGGCCAGATTGCTCTGAGATACGCCGCTATGAGGGGTCACCTGGAGGTGGTAAAGGCGCTTCTTGAGGCGGGAGCTGATGTGAACCAGGATGTGAACCAGCAGGACAAATATGGGAATACAGCTCTGGGCGAGGCCACTGGACAAGGTTCCACGCTTGTAGTCATGGAACTCATAAAGGCGGGCGCGGACGTAAATCTCACGTGTTCCGATATGGGCTGCCCCCCATAATCACCGCTGCCGAAGAGGGAAATTCGATAATCATGGCCTTGCTTATCCAAGCCGGCGCGGACGTGCACAAAGAAGACGAACATGGTATGACGCCGATTGACCGTGCCCTGAGGTCTTCGACTGAATACGGTAACCAACGTGTCGAAGAGTATGAGAAGTGCATAGAGATGTTGGAATACGCAGCTTCGTAATACAAGACGTCAACACTCTCACGCGGACACAGCCTGGGCCCGGGCCAGCTCCTCCTCCTCCTCCTCCTCCTCGAGCCGCTCCGCCTCCTCCGCTTCCGCCCGCAACCGCGCCAGTCGTCGCTCCTTCATCCTCCGATCCAACTCGTCCGCGTCCACGCCGATGATGGAAGCCGCCAGGTTCTTGTTCAAGTCGCCGCCGTGCACGCAAAACTTCATCACGTTGTCACTCGCCCGCAGCGTCCGCCCCAGCACGTGCTCGCACGCGTCCCGTCTGTTGGCGTACGCCACGCACCGGTCCACGACGCCGCGTCTGTTGGCCCTGGACGCGAAGTTAACGGTGAGACTCACGCCGTGGTCGAGCGCGACGGCGTAGTGGGGCCACTTTCGGGGAATGTAAACCGTCTCGCCCTCGCCCAGGACGAACTCGATCGGCGTCGCCTTGTGAAAACATGGGAACTTGTCCAGGTCCGGGGCGTGGAGGTCGACGTACGTCCCGGTGGTTTCGTCGTGTATGTACTCGAGGTGAGCGGGGTGGTACATGATAAACTTTTTTGACCCGCGGAGCATGGTGAGCCACGCGTCGGTGTGCCAGACGTCCACGTGCAGCCGCGTGGCGCATCCTCGCGGCCCTAGGAAGAGCCAGGTGAAGGGCGGCCTCCACGTGGGCTTCAGGGTCTGGAAAAAGTCCCGAAAGTAGGGCGAATCGTGCGGGAACCCGTCGGCCAACTCTGGAACGTCATCCTCGAAGTTCCACGTTCGCAGGTACGGCACGGTGACGCTCGGCCTGCCCGTCGGGTCGTCCGATGCGGACGCCTCCGCATCGCGCGCGAACTCGTCGAACCGGTCGATGTACTCGCGCATCGTCGTTCGCATCTTACCCTTGCTCCCGTCGTCCACGGATACCTCCATATCGCCGTACGTATCGGCGAAGAAGGACAGGCTCCATGCGTGGCGACACGGCCACTCCGCGGTGACGTCGGTGAGGACGCACGGGATGGCCCTGTGGACGTAGTCGCGCTCGAACGCGTCCGGGGTTATGTCCGCGACGCTCTTCTTCTCGCACGCGATCGCATCCGGGAAGGTCGGGACCGCCGTCCACTGAACTGGCGTGCTACCCATGCGTGCCTGCCCAACTGTCGATCCTCCGATCTGCGTCGAGAAGTTTGAGCAGACGATTGGAAAGCGCTTTGCAATTTGAAATCCGTAGGGGGGGGGCGCGCCAGACGGGGTGGCGCAGAGAGCGCCGCGGGCGTCACGAGTGGACAAAAGACCATGTCGCGCCCCGATGAACTCGTGATCAAGTACGGCATCGACCTCGACGGCAGCGACACCGACGATGACGACGGCGAGGCGCCGGACGGCGTCGGCGGGTTCGTTGAGATCCCTACCTCAGAAGCCTCAGATCCCACGCAGCAGACCGCCGACGACGGTATGGAGGACGACGGCATCATCGCCGCGGGGGCGAGAGACGCGGGGGTCGCCGCCGCCACCGCGCCGCGCCCCGAGCCCACCCACATGGACGCGCTCGAGACCCCCCAACCCGAGATGTTCGATGCGCCGCAGCCGACGCCCGGGCGGATCGTCTTCGGCGGCGCCCTGGACGCGACGAGGTCATCCCGCGGATGGGGAGAGCCCGACGTCCATCGCCGCCCGGCATTCGCGTCCGCCGCGGCGTCCGAACTCTTCGCGCCGCCGACGATGAACATCCCGACCGCATCCGGCCGCGGCGGCGGCTTCGGCTTCCAGCCGTCCGTGGAACCGGCGGTCGTGCCGACCCCGGTGACCGCGCATCCCAGCGCCTCGCACAGGCCCGCGCACAGACTGCCCCCGCATCACCATCACGCCACTCCTGCTCCCGACCCGGCGCCGACGCCGACACACACGGCCGGCAGCAAGCGACGCGACCCGCCCATGCAGACCGCGTACGCCATCGCGTGCGCCGCCATGAACGCATCGCAGAAGAAGCGGCTGGACCTCCCGTTGCGGCCGCGGACGGATCGATCGATGGAGACGCTCACGGATGCGCAATCTTTCCACGGAGCCGCGTTCCGGCCGGGATGGGGACCCGGCGGCCGGCTCGTACACGCCGGACGCATGGACGCCTCCCAGGCGACTCGCGTTGGAGGGTACGCCGCGCTGAGTGGCGAGGCTGCGGCGAAAGGGCGCGTGCACGCGCCGAACACGGCGGTGACGGTGGAAAGATTCGCGCCCGGCGCCGGCGGCGGCGACGTCGTCGCTAAACGATCCGCGCTGGACGTCGCGCTCGCGCACACGGTCGGCCTCAACGAGTCCCCACGCCGAACCGGGCCGTCCACGCCCGGCCGCGAGTCCGACGGCGACGTCGCCATGGACACATCCGGCGAGACACACGGCCGGACGCGAACCGCGCCTCCGGTTGGGCCGCACGGACCGTGCCTGAGGTTCGTGTGCGACAGGCTGGAACTTCCAAGCCTTTGCGCGCAACACCTGTCCGCGGTTGAACGGTCCACCACCGCGTTCGGCGCGTCCACCACCACGCCGCCCGAGGAGCTCGCAGCTGAGGTTGGCGTCTGGGACCTACTCGCGACTCTCTTCGGCGACGGCGAGGGATGCGCCCCTCGAGGTAGCGCCGCGGACAGACACGCGAGGCGAGCCGGCGTCGGCGCGTGGCTCCGCAAACAAATCGCACGCGACGTCCCTGCGCCGGGGGACGAATCGCTCTCCGGGCGTAACGCCGCGGGGACGCACGTCGCCGCCGGGCGGAGCGTCAAGGCGGTCGCCGCCGCGGTGTCCGCGCGGGACCCGCGGCTGGCCACCCTTCTGGCGCAGTCCAACGCGGGGGGTAAAGGGAAGGAACTCGCGGCTGCGCAGTTGCGAATCTGGCGCGATTCGCCCGCGGCGAACTACGTGGACGCCCCGACGCGCGTCGCCTTTGGTTTACTCGCGGGGGACGTCGCGCCGCCGCCGCCCGACGCCGCGCCCATCGCTCCCGGGAACTGGAAAGCGAACTTTGGCTTGCACCTCTGGTTCGGTCATCCCCCGACGGCGACGCTGGCGCGTTCGTTGGAAGGGTACCTCGGCGCCGTCGCGAACGACACCGCGGCATTCCCCGCGGCTCCCGCGGATACGTTCATCGACCCGGACGCGGCTCGGCTCAAGGATCTTTGCTTTAACATCCTAGCGCTTGCATCCGGCGGAACAGTTCCGGACGACGTGGGCGTCGAGAAGACGTTTCACCCGCTGACGTACTGCCAAGGCGACTTGACAAATGTATCACTCGCGTGGCACCTCTTCGTCACCATGCGCGCGGTGGGCGCGCTCGGCAACGGGGATAAGATCGCGGCGCTCGCCGACGAGATGCACGTCGCGTTCGCCGCGCAGTTGCTGTCCGCGGGCGCGGGGGGCGGCGGCGTGGGCGACAGGAAACGCAAGGCGGCGTACGCGGGTGGAGCCGAGACGTTGTCGTCGTCGTCCATGGTTGAATGGGCGGCGTTCGTCGCGATGCACGTGGAGGACGGCCCGCGGCGTGAAGCGCTGGTGCGGTGGACGCTGCACGGACGGTGCGCGGACTGGTGCGACGACGAGGTCAAGACGTCGTTTTTGCGGGATACGCTCGGGGTGCCGGAGCATTGGCTGGAGGAGGCGAAACGGGAGTGGTTCGCGTACAACTGGTGGGAAAACGACGAGAGCGCGTTTTAGTGGAGAGTATATACCGGTGCGAAATACTTGTACGAACGCCGAGCTGCTGTCGATGGATATCTTTACTAAATGTAGCGGTCGTCGCCCGCCCGCGCGTGTTTTGTCTATCTTCTGTCCCCCCCGAGCACTCAGATCTCGCCACCTCTCCTACTCGGACCTCCTTTTCCTCCTCCTCGTGAAATGCATCTCGAACATCCTCGAGTTCACGATCAAACATCCAGAGTGAGTCGTCAGTCGAACCGTTCATCGACTCACTCACGGCTTGAAGTCGAGCACGGTGACCCTGTTGTTGCTGTACGCCGCCGCAACCTTCGTGCCATCTTTATTCCAGCAAACCTCGAAGATCCCCCCGTCACCCTTGTACGTCTTCACCAGCTCACCCTTCTGCACGTCCCAGATCAGCAGCCTGTTGTCGAAGGAACCGGACGCCAGGTACTTGCCGTCGGGGGAAAACGCGACGGAGTACACCGGCTCCGTGTGCCTTCGCAGCGTGTGCACGCATCGACCTTCCTCGGCGTCCCACAGTTTGATCGTCGCGTCGTAAGACGCAGACGCCAACATCAAAGGCAGGTCCGGGTTGTTCGTTCCCGGCCCGGTCGGGGACCACTTGATGGTGTAAATCTCCTTAGTGTGCTCTTTAAGCTCGTGCACGCACTCGTCCTGCTTCAAGCTCCACACGCGCGCGGTGTAGTCGTCTGAGCACGACGCCAGGAGTGTGCCCGTTGGATCCCACTTGATGGCGTTCACCTCGTCTTTATGCCCCTTGAACGCCTTGATGGGCTTGGACTCGCCGAGCTTGCAGACGTAGATCATGTGGTCCATCGAGCTCGTCGCGAAGGACACGTTGTTACGCCAGTCCACGTCCAGCGTGGGCGCGGCGTGGAAGTTAAACTGTTGCTTCGCCTCCCCAGTCTTGGCGTCCCAGACGATCGCCGTCTTATCCACGGAACCGGAGAGAAGGTAATCGCCCTTCTTGTTCCACTTCAGGGAGAAGATCGGGCCTTTGTGCTTGGACAGGGTGTTGACGAGGGTCCCGTCGGCGTCCCAGATTCGCGCGGCGCCGTCGTACGACCCGGTGGCCAGTAAGGACCCTTCGCCGTTCCAGTCGAGCGTGGTGACGTCTTTGCTGTTCTTGTTCCTGTCCTTCGACTCGAACTCGCGCTTCTCGTCACCTTCGGCACCCTCGGCACCCTCCGCGGCGTCGTCCGCGACCGGGGTGTGCACGAGGACGATGGGGTCGCCGAGCGATCCTTGCGCCTGCCGCCCCGACGGCCCCGCGGGTACCGACCACACCCTCGCGGTGGCGTCGCCAGACCCAGACGCCAGCTGTGACGTCGCCGGGGACCACGCGCAGATGAACACCTCGCCCGTGTGGCCCTCCAGGCGGGTCACGTCCTCGTCGTCGATCGCCTCGGCGGCGCCGTCCGCCGCGTCGTCGTCGGCGTCCATTGGAGCGGCTCCGTTGGCGTTGGCTTCTTCGTCGGCTTCGAGTTTCTCCCGCTTGACCCGCGCCTTCTCCTTGTCCCGGTCCTCGTCGTCGCCGCTCTTTCGTTTCTCCTTGACGATGTTCTTGAGCTCCTCGACGGGCTTGGAGAGCAGGTCGGAGGAGTTCAGCATGCTGAAGTTGCCGTCGACGTCGGTGCCATCCTGTTCGAATGATCGGAGGGTTTGTGTGGTGAGTGAATTGTCGACGAGGAATTGTGATTGGGGGCGTCCACGCGTGTTGGGGCGGTGGCGCGCGAGTGTGGCGCTCGAGTGTGGCGTGATCACGCACGCGTGGTTCTCGCGCCGGGCACGCGCCGGGGCGGGCTGGGTGGAGGGGAGTCCGAGAGACGCGCGGGTGGAAATTGGCGCGCGCCCCCTTCGGAGCGAAATGGCGCAAATTTTCCCCGCGCGACGAAGGGTCCGGGAAGCGACGCGCAATGCCGACGCGATCGGTGGTGGCGGGGTAGATTCGACGGGACACGCACCTCGTTGAGGTTGGCCTCGAGCTCGAGGTACTGGAGTCCCTTCTGGATGAACGAGATGAGCGCGCCGGGCGGGAGGTCGGTGCCCGCGATGGACGTCTTCTGAATGTAGGACTCGTAGCCGAAGGTGTACGCCGCGTGCGTGAAGCCGCTCTCCTGGAGGTAGCGGTAGACGAGGTAGTTGACCTCGTCGGAGGAGATGGACATGGTGTCCCTCCCGGTGACGCGCACTGGTGAAGCGCGAGGTCGCGGACGCGTGTGATCGCCGGATGCCGGAGCGTGTGGTATAGGGTTTGAATAGTTGGCGCGTGGCGCTGTAGACGAAATAAATCAATGGTCAACTCGCCAATTTCTGTCTCATTTCTCATACAAAGTCTGTATTTACTAATTCATTCGTAACTGCTCGCCGTGTACCGTACTTGCGATTTCCCCGTCGACGGGGCGTTTTCCAACGGCCTACAAGAAAAGGGCCAGGCACTCTCAGGCGCCGAGAGACACCGACCGGCAAGAGTGTCAGTGAGGAGGATGCCGCTCATACAGATCACCGATGCGTACAACGAGCCGCTCGACCTGTGGCTGTCCCCGAACCACGAGGGTCAGACGCGGTTCGTGCGCGAGAGCGACGTGCCCAAGGTCGTCACGGACGAGGCAAATCTCGCGCAAGATGGAGACGAGCGACTCCCCGAGGACGTCGCCGACGAGCAACCTACCGTGTGCCCACCCTGCGAGGTGGAGGACGAGGCGTCAGTAGTCCGCATCCCCGCGCCGCCCCCACTCGGCCTCGTGGGCCTGCTCAAACCAATCCCCACCGTCCTCCCGCACCCCGACAAGGACAAGGAACGTGTCAAGGCTGTCGAGGACACGCGCAAGTTCTCGTCCGAAGCGGGCGTCCCGACGGTGTTCGTCACACGTCCCCCGCGGGACGTCATCTGCCGCGCGTGCAGGGACGTGTACAGAGACCCGGTCATCGCGCACGACGGATTCACGTACTGCAGACAGTGCGCACCGAAAGACTTCGACTCGGACGACGAGGAAGGCATCCATCACTCAACCATCGACCCGGACTTCGATCCAACCGCCAACCTCGTGGAAGACCACGACGCGTGGGAAAAAGTCCTGTCGATGCAGATCCTGTGTAAGAACGGCCTGACGTTCATGGACAACGCGGCGGGTGCGAACAGATGGGTGTACAATCCCGAGGGATGCACGCAGTCAATCACGCTGGAAGCTCGGTAAGTTTATTTTAATTATCGTATGGGCAATTAGAATGACGTCGTGTTTTGTTTACAGGGCGAAACACGAGATCGACTGCGGATACAGACGAGCTCGGTGCTCACTACCGTACGGCCGCCGGGACAACGACTCGTGCCCGGTGACGCTGTACCAGTTCGAACGCGAACAACACCAAGTCGAGTGCCCGTTCCGCTTAGTGGCGTGCGGCATCGAGGGATGCGTGAAACGGATCCAGTTCAACCGCCGAGCGGTAAGTTTATTTTTATTTACGTACGGGCAATTAGAATGAAATGACGTCGTGTTTATGTAACAGCAACACGTCGCGCTCTGCGAGTACAAAGTATTCGAATGCGCCAACGGGTGCGGGTGGCGTGGACAGCGGAACGAACGCGGCGTCCACAAGAACGCGTGCGAGCTCGAGGTTGTCACATGCGGCAGGGAAGACACCGAGGATCCGACTCTGTTTTGCACGCACCTGGCGGAACGCCGGTTCATGGCGCCGCACTCCAACGAATGCGACTACCGCCCCATGCCTTGTAACCACTGCAAGCGTAAGGTGAGCGCGCGGCACCTTCCTGAGCACGAGGCGCACTGCGCGGAGCGGCGCGTGCTGTGCGACGACTGCGGCGCGAGGGTGATGGAACGTAACCTGCCAGAGCACAGGGAGGTGCACTGCGGGAAAGGTTCGTTTCACTGCGAGTTTCAAAAGTACGGGTGCGCCGAGCGTGGCACTAAGGCCGAGTTGGAGGCGCACTGCGCGCACGACGCGGCGCGTCACCTGCGACTGGTCATGCTCCAGCTGGACACGCAACACGTGATGTACGCGGAGTGGTACGGGGAGGTGGACGGCGTGAAGGAAAATGTGGCGGAGAGGATCGCGGCGGATGACGGGGCCATCGCGGCGACCCGCGCCGAGGTGGCCAGGGTGGAGGACGAGGGAAAAGCTGAGATTGTCACGCTTCGACGGGGCCTCGCGGATTTGAAGACGTATTACGAAGAGGAGGTTGGGCGGTTACGGGCGCAGATGAAGCGGGTTGTGAAGGATACCGACGCGAGGGTGGCGGACTTACGGGCGGAGAACGCGGCGCTTCGAACGGCGTTGTCGGACAAGATGACGCGGGACGAGTGCGACGCTTTCGTGAAAGACGCGTCCTCGTTCCGTGAAACGCTCGAGCACGAAACGGCCAAGGCGCGTGAGGAGATGGACCGTCACCGACAGCGGTGGGAGAGGGACGTGTCACGGGTCCACGAGGACATCAAGGACGTGCGTTCGATGTGCGACGAGCGGGTCAAGTCCGTCGACGCGAAAATCGCCACGCACGAAGCATCCGACCACCTTCGCGTCGACGCGGTTGAAGCTGAGTTGCACGAGGCGAACAAGGAGTTCGTGGAGGATCTCGATGAACTCGCGCGGCGTCAACGGGACCTTGAGCAGCGGTGGCAGGAGACGAACGAGCTGCTCCGCGGGCCACGGGTGCTGAAAGAGACGACGCGTGACTTACAGTGGGCGGAGACCCGGTCTCACGTCGGAGTGGTGTCGAGTACCCCGGGTAAGGGTGCGGGTAAGGGCTTCGGTATGGGTACGACGAAGGATGAGAAGGGACTGGCGAGGTCGCGCGCGCAAGGTGCGGCGGCGCTGCTCTTCGGTAAAGGGTCTCGCATGGACCCGGGCGGAAGGTGACAATACCTTTCGGCACTAGTAGTAGGTTCGTTGTTATTTTAGGTGATTGGTCACGCCAAATGCTCACATTTAGGGACAGATTTTGAAGCGCGGTGGGGATGGGTGCGACGGGGAGCCGACCGGGTGCCCCGCCGCCGCCGCCGTCGCCGATGGCTTCCTCGTCGGCGGCATCGACGAGCGAGCCCACGAGCCGGCTCGAGACCGGTGTGACCATCTCCTTCCTCCGGGACCTGCCCGACCTGTTCGAGGTGAGATCGGGCGCCATGCCCGGCTCGCTGACGACCGAGCAGCTGGTCTTTGGCAAGAGCCGGCGGAACGCGACACGCCCGTCACCGCTGAAGCGGTGCCTCGCGCAGGCGACGAAGAAGCGCAACTGGTGCTTCGTGGAGGAGTGCGAGCACCAGGGATTCACGCACTCCCGCCACGGCGATCCGTACTTTCTCCCCGCCACGCACTACGTGATCCACGGCTGGCATAGAAATTGGCTCCAACTCGTGGAGGCGCTCGAGCGGTTCGTGGAGACCAGACGGTTGAACCCGCGCGAGACCAGCTTCTTCATCGACGTGTTCAGCGTGAACCAGAACGTCCCGCCGCACAGGGAGCTACTGCCGGACACCCTCGCCTTCCCGTCGATCCCGGAGGAGGGACCCGATGGGGGCGACGGACTTTTTAACATGGACGACGACCTCACCGCGGAGAAGTTTTTCAAGACTACCGTGGACGCCGCGACGAAGACGTCACTGGCGCGGTGTAACCACCGGGTGGTCATCGCGCCGTCGTCGTGGTCACAACCGCCGGCGTACAGACGGCTGTGGTGCGTCTTCGAGCTCGCGCTGGCATCCGCGCAGTCAGGGGAGTTTGCAAACGGAGGAACCGACGGGCAGCAGAATTGGGGAATACCCTCGACGCCGACGAGGGCGGGCAAGCCGGAGGCGGCGCCGCCCGGGTTCGACCTCGCGCTCGTACGGTCCGAGGAAGCCGACCTGGTTCGCTCGTTCAGCACCGCCCAAGACGCGGTGTTCGAGTGGATCGGAGGCATCGACTCCGCTAAAGCCGCGGCGACGGACAAGCTCGACGAGACGCTTCTGCGAGAATTCGCCGAGAAGAAATTCCCGGGGGGGTACCGGTTGTTAGACGCGGCCGCTCGGGACGCCGCCGCGGCGGCGCTCGCGGCCGCGTGCGAGCATAACCTGCGCGGCGCCATCGAGGCGGAGGACGTAGCGTCGGAGTGCGACATGCGCGGCGCGTTGGGGCGGCTTCACGCGTACAGGCGAATGGACGAGGACGCCGCTCGGGAGTTCAAAGCGGAAGCCGAGACCCGCGCCGGCGAGGCGGCGAAGGATCCCACGGCTCCCGCGGCGGACCCGGGTAAACGCGCGAGGTCGTTCGTGAACCTCGCGGACACGCGGCGGCAGGCGGCGGGGACGACCGGGTCATCCTCGTGGCTCGAAGATGCGGTGACGGGTTACGCCGCCGCCGCCGAGCTTCTTCCGGATACGGACCAGACGTACGTTCGGTGTCTGGAAGGTAAACTGATGGCGCTGAAGGAGATGCAGCGGCGGCTGGGTCCGGATCAACGCGACGAGGACACACTGACCGAGTGCAGGATGTCGTTAGGAAGAGCGTACTTTCGTCACGGGCGCATGGCGGAGTGCTCGCAGGTGATGGCGAGCGCGTTGCGAGCTCTGACGCAAAAATACGGAGAAGATCACGTCACCACCAACACGGCTCGCGACCTCGCTACCCGACTGCTGGGAAAGGCTCCGATCGAGGATTGGGTGGTGGACGATACCGGGCGTGAGGTGGAGAGGCTGGGTGGGCGTTTGGCTGACGTGAACGTGTAAGGGTCTTAGTCTCGCGTAGTGGTTGGTGGCGGTCGTATGACACACAGTTTACAAAGTTGGATAAAACGGACGTCTCCTCGCGCCAAATGTGTGATGACGTCATTCCAAGTAGCACAGCGCCCATGCTCGCGTCGACGTTCGTGACTCCGGCGATTTGCCGCCCGGTGCCGCCGCGCCGCGGATGCTCCCGATGCTCCAGGTCGGTCGTCCGCATGTCCGCCGATCCTTCCCTGATCGGGACCTCGGAGGGCGACGACGGCGTACAGTTCGGCACCGAGGAGCGCAGCGTCCTGAAGATGGGACGAAGCGCCCGTGACGCGCCTCGCATCTTCCCAAAGGGAATCGACCCGTCGTTGTACACGCTCGAGCAGCTCGCGTTTCTCAGTAGGAAAGAGCAGGGCATCATGCCCACCAGCAACGACTGCAGCTGCTGCGACGGCGTCGGGACGGTCATCTGTCACACGTGCCGAGGCCACGGCAATAACCAATCGAGCCAGGAGGCCAAGTTCAGCGGTGAGGTGCGCCTCAACAGCGACGCCATTCCGGGTGAGGTGTTGGGCATGATGATGAAGGAAGGGATGATGTGCTGGGTGTGCCGCGGGGCGAAACACATCGCGTGCACGTCCTGCCAGGGCAGCGGCAAGAGGGACTTCGCCGATAACTGGATAACCGATTAGTTTTAGAGCGTTGTAACCGAGAGAAACAAACGTTTGACACAACAGAGCCATGGGGCGCGCGCTGGCGGGGCGGGTCGCGAGGCGCTCGCTCGCGTCCGCCGCCTCCGGGGCCGGACCTCCCCCATCTCCATCCAACCCGTTACGATACGGCGGCCCAATCCTCCCGGCGCTGCCGATAGGCATCCTATCAGGCAGCCTAGGGAGCATCGTGGGGATCGGGGGCGCCCTCGTCGCGGTGCCCACGACTCAGGCTGCGTACGGCCTCGCGCAGCTCCAGGCCAACTCCACCGCGCTCTTACCGAACGTGGCGACGTGTCTCAGCGGCGCGGCGGTGTTCGCGTCCGCGGGGCACGTCGACCCGGTCGCGGGGATCCTGGTCGCGTCCGCGGCGACGGCGACCGCGGGACCGGGCGCGAGGTTGGCGCACACCATGAACGAGAAGACGCGGCGGATGATGTTCGCGGGGGCGCTCCTGGCGCTCGCGCCGGTCATCGCGCTCAAAACCCCGGCGCCAGCCCGAGGAAAGGACGACGCGGATCACGACGCGGAATCGTCGTCCGGGCGAGGCCAAGGCGGCGGCGCGGACGGTGCTCAGCCGGCGATGGCGATGCCCCCGTTACCAAAAGTTGGGTATTATTTGGCGTTGGGCGCGGCGGTGGGTGCGGCTTCGGGGATGCTTGGCATCGGCGCCGGTACCATGATGAGCGTCGGGCTGGCGCTCGCGGGGGGTATGCCGCACAAGACGATGCTCGGTACGTCGTTCGTGGCTCAGATCGGGCCGGGTCTGAGCGGCGCGTGGGCGCACCACCGGCTTGGTAACCTCCGGTTGGATTTGGTGCCGGCGTTGGCGGTGGGCGCGGGGTTGGGATCGTACGCGGCGAGTGGGGTGGCGGTGGATCTGCCGGAGGCGCAGTTGAGGGCGGCGTTCGCGGCGTTTATCGCGGGGTTGGGGATGCACGCGCTGCGAGGGGCGCTCAAGATGCCCAAGGTTTAGCATAGCCGTTGTATTAGTGCTACTAGGGCGTTTTCCTGGTTTTCTCGAGTGAGTTTTCCCGGATTCGCCGGTTTGGCGCTGGGCACCCCTGGACTCGTTTTTTTTGGGCAGCTCGCGCGCGACGACGGCGTCGCCCCGACGCCGACGCCGCGATCCAGCGGCGGATATCGATCGGGGAGTGACCCACGCGTGTCCCTGAAGGGTCACGTGCGTGGTGGTGTGGAGTGGCGCGCCCTGAGCTCCGTTTGGCTCCGCTGGTTCTGCTTGGTTTCCGTGGATTTTGGATTTACGGCGATGACTCAAGGTTTTGGGTCTAATCTTTGCCGATCAAGCCATTCCTGGTCATTTCCATGGAGCTAATCTGGGAGTTCTGTATGGATCTGCAGTCTCCATTTTGGGCTTCTGTGGCTTCCATGAAATTCTGGATGGGTCCCAAACCGTGATTTGCAACCCTGGATGGAAATCCTGGATGCTTCCATTTCCATCTGTGGTTCACTCCGGGAAGCTCTGTGGTGGTCGAGACTCGGGTCGAATTGACTCGTCGTTTTTGGTTCATTCTTTGCGCCCGGGGAAATTTCTCGGCGCTCGGCACCTCGGGGAAAACGCCAAAGCCAACGGGCACTGTGAGGGGCGCGAGGGCGCAAGGAGGGAGATGGGTCCCGGGGGCGGGGATGACCCCGGCGGCGGATCGAAGCGGTCGCCGCTGCTGGAGTTCATGCGCCGCGACCTCGCCGAGAACGCCCCGAAGCGGCCCGGCGCCGCCGTCGCCGCGGTGAAGGCCGCCGGGGTCGATGAAGAGGGCACCCGACCAAAAGCCAGATCCACCGCGACGCAGCCATCGCTCGCGGGCGCGGCATCCACCGCCGCCGCGCTCAAGCGATGGCGACGCGACGTGGTCCCCCGGTCCACACGGGGCGAGCGGCGCGGTGTGCGTGTGGACACCGACGCACGACGGGCGGGTCACGTCCAGGGCGACGAGGGCGACGAGGCATCCGACGCGGAGTCGTCCCTCGACGGCTTTGCGGATTACGCATCCGATTCGTCCACCGGCGCCGCGGACGCCGAGAACGCGGCTTTGAACCCCGCGAGCTCCGCGATGCGCCGCCTCCGCGTGGACGACGGCGCACCGAAGGCGCGACCGAACGAGCCGCCGCCCGAACACAAGGTCGGACGCCGCGGCCAAACCGCCAAGGAACGCGAAGAGGATGAACATCGGCTCCGGCTCGAGCGCGAGACGGAGGAGGCGCGGGTGGTGGTGGAGGCGGGGCTACGCGCCGAACGCAACGCCAAACGCGCCAAGGCTGAACGCCTACGGACGCTCCAGCGCATGGCCAAGACGCACGGTATGATCGCGCGGTACAGGGAGGAGACGGCGGCGGCGGCGGCGGCGGCGGCGGCGAAGGCTCGCGCCGTCGTCGAGCGAAAGTGGCGACTGGAGGCCACGGTGCTGACCGACATGGTGACGCGCCACGGGTCCCACAAGGACACCACGCCGTCGACGCACGAGGCGCAGTTACACCTGGCGTACGTACGTGACGAGCGTTTAGCGTGCGACGCGAGGTGCGGCGCGTGCGAGCGAGGGGAGTTACACTCCGCCGCCGAGTGCGCTTTATGCGAAGCGCTGACGACGCCGCAGGAGCGCGACCCGTCCACCGCGTGGCGCCGCGGGCACCCGATGTTTCGGCGGGACGACGTGGAAGATGCCGCGACACGCGGTACCGACGATGATTCCGCGGCGGGTGCCGCGAGGGAGCTGCTGAGGGCGCGGGGTCAATCGGAGGTTAACGCTTGGCTCGAGCGAACTTCGCGCGTCGCTCGCGAGAGAACGAGTGAACTGTCGCTGACTCGCAAAGGCCTGACGTCCTTCACCGATTCGTTCCTGTCCGGGTTCCACGGCGTGACGTCGCTGAAGCTCGGGCGGAACAGGCTGACGCGGTTGCCGGACCTAGGGCAGCTCACGCCACTGCTGGAGAGGCTGGAGGTGGGTCTTTTTCCCCGTGCGTTTTTCTGGTTTTCTCGAGTGAGTTTTCCCCGGAATCGCCAGTTTGGCGCTGGGCACCCCCAGACTCGTTTTTTTTGGGCAGCTCGCGCGCGACGACGGCGTCACCCCGACGCCGACGCCGCGATCTGGCGGCGGATATCGATCGGGGAGTGACCCACGCGTGTCCCTGAAGGGTCACGCGCGTGGTGGTGTCGAGTGGCGCGCCTGGGCCACCACCCACCACTCGCCTCCAACCACCCTTGGAAGAGTCAGAAGTTTCCAGACTGAAGCAGAGCCAACCGGGGCTTCTGCAGAAGCTTCCGCCAGCTCAATTCCACGGAGCCGATCTGGGGGTTCCGTATGGATCTGCAGTCTCCGTTTGGGCTTCTGTGGCTTCCGTGAAATTCCCGGATGGGACCCAAATGGTGATTTGCACACCCTGGATGGAAATCCCGGATGCTTCCGTTTCCATCCGTGGTTCACTCCGGGAAGCTCTGTGGTGGTCGAGACTCGGGTCGAATTGACTCGTCGTTTTTGGTTCATTTTTTTTGCGCCTGGGGAAATTTATCGGCGCTCGGCACCTCTCGGCTTTTTTCCGAGCCCTGACTGACCTTCATACGACCCGACTCTTCCTCTCCACCCGCAGCTGAGCTGCAACCTGCTCGAGTCGCTGCCCGACGGGATCGGCGCGCTGATGTTCTTGGAGCACCTCGACGTCAGCGGCAACGCACTGCGCGCGCTTCCCAGCCTCTCCGGTTGCAAGGCGCTGGCGCGGCTCGACTGCGCCTCCAACAAACTGCGGTCGCTACCAGTCAGCCTGAGCGCGTGCCTCGAACTCCGCGAGCTCTGCTGCAACAACAACCGCGACCTGGAGTGGCTGCCCACCGACCTCGGCCTGTTCCAGCCCAAGCTCACCGGCGTGTGGTGCAACGGGTGTTCCCTACTGGAGCTCCCGTCGTCCCTCGAGGCGGCCCTCGGGCTCGCCGACCTCGACGTCGGCGGAAACCGACTGCGCTCGTTACCAAACGCCCTGGGCGGCGGCCAGCAACCGAACCTACGAACGATTCGGTGCCGAGATAACCAAATAACCAAACTGCCCGGCGGCTTGGCGTCCGCGGTATCGCTGCGGTGCCTGGACGCGTCGTGCAACTCCCTGGAGGAGGTGGACGTGTTGGCCATGTGCGGCACGCTGACGGAGGTGAGTTTCTTTTTATTTCCATATGGGCAATTAGAATGACTGACGCGTATTTTGTTTACAGATTCGCGTGGGCGATAACGACATCGCGGCGCTGCCCCGGAACGTCGCGGGCGGACCGGCGCGGCTCAAGGCGCAGCTCAAGGCGTTGGCGAATGACACGTCATCAGGCGGGACGCCGCGGAACTTCACGGGATGGGGCGACGGCGAGTGGGACGGCCTGAGGGTGTTCGACGGGAGTAACAACCGGTTGGGTAAGATTCCGTCGGATTTCGCGGCGACGTTGTTGGCGGGCGGCCGGACCCCGTGGAAAGTGTCGGTGCGCAATAACCCGATGAACACCGCGATTCGCGCGGTGCTCGGTGCGCCGGGGGAGGAGGACACGACGGCGCTGCTACGGTACCTGGATGCGCTGAACGACGAGCTGGAGCTGATGGATCGAGAGGAATCGGAGCTCGGCGAACGCGCGCGACGGGTGCGAAATAATCATCTCAGCGCGGAGTGCCACGCGAGGATCGAGCGACCCGAGCTCGGTGTCATGGACCGAAGCGATCGGTTCGACCGGCCGCGGCACAGGCGTTTCTCGGTGTCGGAGGACGGACCACGGGTACTTAAACGGGTCGAAACGGCCAATCCCGGGGCGTTACTCCGCGTCAAGCCCATCGACGAGCAGTACCAACTTCGATGCGAGGCTCGGAAAGCGGCGGCGGCGGCTCGCGCGCGAACCAGGTGGGGCGCCGCCATCTTCTCCAAGATGAAGGGCACCGACGACGTCAAGGAAGCCGCCGCGAAGCTCCAGTCGCGTCACCAGTTACTCGACGCCATCAAGCGCGCCACCGACGAGAAGGCCCGGAGGGACGAGGAGGAGTTTCGATGGATCCACGACGTCGAGCTCCTCCGATGCGTACCTTTCCGGCTACGATGCCAGCTGGCACGATCATGCCGCAAGATGACGTGCACCAGGGGCGAGCGCGTGTACGCCGAAGGGGACGACGGCGACGTCGCGTACATCGTGCTCGAGGGCCGGTGTCAGCTTCGGGTCAACGTACCTAAGGACGCGGATGAGATCGACTCTGGCGACGAGTCCGAGGCGGATCTCATCAAGACGGAACCGTCGGGCGAGGTCGTCTCCGGGTCCATGTGTCTGGCGGATGCGATCGGGGACTTCACTAAACGTAACGGCCGGGACCCGAGCGATGCGGAGCGGGAGGGTTTATCGAGGCGGAGGCACGGGGGGAAGGCGTGCGTGGGGTTGGAGACTTTGCTCACGGGCGCCCCGCGGCCGCACAGCCTCATCGCCAAGTCCCAACACACCGCGCTCATGGAGATCTCGCGGCGTGAGCTCGCGAAATGCCTCGCGCTTGACGACACGAGCCGCGCGAAGGAACACGCGCTCAAGGTGACGCGCGCGTACAACGAAGCCAAGCGGAACTTCGTCGAGAAGTTCGGCTCGAGGGGCGCGAGTTGGGGGGAAGACGCCGCGGGCGAGGAGGGCGCCGAGGCGTACCGCGCCGGCCTCGTGGAGACGCCGCCGCCGCCGACCGCTCGTGAGGCTCTGTTCCGCGCGGAGGCGGCGCGGCAGATGTCCCTCACGCCCGGGTTCGAGGCGATCGAAGACGAGGAGGAGCGGCGAATAATGGTACAAGACTTTTACACCCGCGTGAAGGTCACCGCGCACCACCTCGGGCTCGGTTTACCGAACGACCTGTACTCCGAGGCGGACGAGGCGATGCTGCCGTGGACGGTGACGTGGCGCGCGAACCGAAGCGTCGAACCCCCGGTTCTCATGGGAACGAACGAGCACGGCGCTTCGACGCTGGACTCCAACGCGATTGCCGAGTGGGAAGCGCTGCGGGCCACCGCGCTCTTCGGCGGCGGCGCCGGTCTGTTCCTGTGCTCCGAGCCGACGCTGACGCGCGGTGAGCTGCGGCACGTGGTTAGCGCGGGGACCCGGCGGGTCGCGGCGAGGCAGAACGAGCGCCCTTTGTGTCTGGAGAACGATCCGGGCGAGAGAGGGTCGGCGTACGTAGTCTCCGGCAACTCCCGCGGCGACGTCGTTCGCGCGCGTCGACCGACCAAGCTCGACCCAAACCCCGTCCCCGAGCGCGTGGGCGTGGCGAAACCGGGCGACGTGGTGTGCGCGTTGAGTCTGCTGACCGGGGCGAAGGTTGCGCGCACGGTGGTGGCGTCCGCCGCGGCGAGGGCGCCGCCCAAGATGAAGGCGCTCGAGGTGAACAAAAAGTGTTTAAGGGCGGTGGTCGTGCGTCGACCGACCGTGTTGGACGCGATGGCCCGCGTCGTCGCCGCCGAGATTGCGCAGACGCAGTTCGCGGACGATCGGCGCGGGGTTCCGGCGTCGGTGTCCGCCGCGAACGAGCTGCGGATGGCGATGCGGATCGCCAACGCGGGCTGGAGTCACTTCGCCACCGGCTGGCGCACGTGGGTCAAAGTTGGGTCCACGGTCCGCGCCGAGTGCAGGCGTAAGATCATACGCGATAAGCTCTTCGGCGGCGGTGCGGGGGCGTTCTTCGCGGCGGCGGCGGGGGCGTCGCTCGACGCGGCGGTTGACGATTCATCTTCCGCCGACCCGACGAGTCGACGAAAGCGCAAGGGTGAGTTGCTCGACCTCGAGAACGCGCAAGTCCTCGGCGTCGCCAGGCCGCTGCGTTCACTCATCGCGTCGGAACGCGCGGCGATCGCGGCGCGGTCCACGCGCCGGGTGCTCGCGAGGGCGGGCGAGGTGTTTTGCCAGCAGGGTTTCCCAGGCGCCACCGCGTACGTCGTCCTGAGCGGATCGCTCGAGTCGTTGGTGAAGAAACCTGGCGCGCAGAACGACGTCGACGGCGGCGTGTTGCTCCGCGCCGGTAAGTTGAAGCCCGGCGCGTGCTTCGGGGAGACGTGTTTGTTGCTCGGCGCGAGGCGCGCGGCGACGGTGCGCGCGACGCGTGATTCGTGGCTCATGGAGGTTGGCAAGAAAGGAATCGAGTGGGCGCTGACGGCTCGGCCATGCTTGGTTGACGATCTCGCGACGTGCGCGGCGAAGGCGTCTGCGCGCGAGCGGGTCATCGGCGACGAGGGCGCGGGCGACGATAGCGACGACGACGACCTCGGGCTCATCGACGACGACGGCAGGACTAGCTCTGAGGAACACCGAACGATCGTGAACCACGTGTTGGACTGGGTGTTCAAGGGAGAGATTCGCGGGTTGGAGGCGGGGTCGGAGGATACGGAGGACGCCGTCATGGATACAGAGGGAGACTCCGCAACCGGGTTACGGCCCACGCGTTCACGCCTCGCGTTCGGCGAGGCGACCAAGAAGGTCATGGGGGTGTTGCAAGGCGTGGACGTGTTCAATGCGTTGGACAGGACTCAGATGCTGGTGATGCTTCGCGAGGGCGCCGACCTCGAGACGCACCCGCCGGGCAGCCGCGTGTGCGTCCAGGGCGACGACACGCGTGATACCATGTTCGTGGTCATGGAGGGCGAGCTGGAGGTGGAGGAGACGTCGTTGGCGGATCCACGTGCGAGCGCGGCGTCGGGAAAGATCGAGACGAAGGCGATTCGGACGCTCGAACGCGGCGACGTCTTCGGGGAGTCGCGTCTCTTCACCGGCGCCCCGGGCGGCTGCACCGTCACCGCCACCTACCGCGGCGCCACGCTGATCACGCTGTCGCCGAACGCCATCGGTCCCATCTTGAAGAACGTGGAGTCGTTCGTGCCGACGGTGGCGAACACCTTAGCGTCCAGAAGGGACGCGGACCAGAACTCTCCGGTGGAACTGGACTCGGCTCCGGATGCGCTGATGGACCGCGCGGGTCGACTCGACGCCTCCATACGGCTCCGACACGGCCTACCTTTCCCCGGGGAGGACGTCCCGAGGACGGTGAAGTCGGTGAATGATACATTCCAGTCGAATGAAAAGTTTCCGGTCATGGATGACGAACTGTCGCGTGCGCTTCGAGCTCGGCACCCGTTTTTTCGCAGGTTCACCGCCGCCGAGCTCGCGAGCGTGGCCGCACTCGGCGTGGTTCGCACGATCGGCACCGGTAAACACATATGCGCGCAGGGTGAAGACGGGACCACCGTGTTCATCGTGGTGTCCGGGGTGGCGATGGTGTTCATCGAGGAGCGCCGCCGCGATGACAGGGTGGTGAAGAGAAAAGTTGGGGAGCTCGTGCCCGGACAGACTTCCGGCGAGGAGTGCGTCCTATCCGACGGGGAGACCCGCCGGGCGCGGACGATCATTGCGTCGCCGCCCGGTGTGAGGGTGATCGAGCTGGGACGCGCTGCGTTCGATGCGGCGTTCGCGCGGAGGCCGGCGCTGGTGGACCACGCGGACGAATATTTGGCGAGTTTGGAACCCCTCTAAATAGAATTAGTAGACATATTTATAATAAATACCCGTACAGGGAAATTCGACAGTCGTATTGTCTATTTGCGAGGGTATTCAGGTCCATGGATTCGGGTCACGTGGCAGCGCTTCGTTGGAAGGGATATTATGATGTAGGTTTACAACAGTACAACACGCAAGCGCGTGGAAGGTCGCGAGATGTCGACGCTGAGCTCCGTCGGAGTGGTCGGCCTGGGTGCGACCGCGCGCGGGGTCATCCCCGCGACGCGCCGCGGTGCACGGGCGCGCGTCGCCGCGCGACCCGTCGCGTCGACTCGCGCGGGTGAAACTTCATCATCCGTCGCTTGGGCGCATCGGGGCTCGCCCTCGTGCAGGCGCCGCGTCAACTCGGGCGCCCGCGGCGACGCGGTCTGCCGCCGGGGTTTCCTCGATCGCCTCTTCGGCGGCGATAAGAAGGGATCCGACGACGCCAAGGGCGACGACCGCGCCGCTTCCAAGCCCGCGGATGCCCCCGAGGCGGATGCCGAAGCGTCCACCGGGGCGCCAACGGCAACGGCGTCCGATGATGGATCCGGAGCGGCCGTCGCCCCATCGCCCGTTCCCACGCCCAAGGTGCGGGTCGAGTACGACATGCCCAAGCCCGACTACAACAACACAATGTCCGCGCTGGACTCCATGATCGGATCCACCGACGAGGAGCTCATGCGCGAGGAGGAGGCGCGCGCCGACGACGCAGCGTACGCCGAAGCGACGCGAAGGCGCGAGGAACGGGTCGCGGCCAAGGCGTCGTCGGACGATAACGACGGCGTCACGCTGAGCGTCGCGCCCGGGGTTCTGGACGCCATCGAGCAGGCGGAGAAGGCGCGGAAAGGCGGTGCCGTGGATTCCGAGCTGAAAGGCTCCAAGCCCACGGGCGAGACGAACGAGGAGACCAAGAAGAAGATCCAAGTCACCTTGGACGACAAAGCCGTGAAGCAGATGATGGACAAGGACTCGTGGCTGGACAACGTGGTGGACGGCCTGTCGGAGTCCGCCGAGCGCGAGCGCGACGATCGCTCCCCGGAGGAGAACGCCAAGCTCGACAAGGTCCTCGCCGACCTCTCCGACCTCGCGAAGAAGGACAAGGACGAGCGTTCCTCGGACGAGGTTCGCGAAAAGTTCGAGTCGCTCTTTGAAATTTTAGAAATCAGCGACGAGCCCGCGGTGCCCAAGGAGGACCTCGAGCGCTTGAAGACGGAGGTGTTCGGGTACAACACCTTCTGGGTGACGGGAACCGAGGAACTCGGCGCGGAGATCGCCGGCGAGGGCGTGCTCGTCAAGGGGAACCTACGGGCGCCGAGGCAAGCGGTGTTCGAGAAGGTACAAGCCGGGTGCGATCGGCTGTTTCCGGACAAGTACACCGTGTTCGTGTTGGAGGAACCCGGCGGGCTCTTCGACGACGATTCGTCTTCATCGGCGTCCACGTCCGGCTCGTTCGACTCGTCCGATCCATCCGCGTCCACACGCGGGCCGCGCGTATCGTTCCTGATCGTCCCAGCCGACAAGGCGGGACCCAACCCGAACACCAGCGGGTGGCAGTACTTGATCGCGACGGTCCTCTTCGCGCTCACCGCGGGCAGCGCGCTTCAACTCGGTCTCGTCGCGGAGGTCTCACGGCTTCCCCAGGCGACGATGGACTGGCTCGCGGCGGGGTCG
>Ga0257106_1000068_pt1 | contig 60557 bp, 36 predicted proteins | sample LP_taG_3_FD_190177 | JGI IMG/M metagenome (GOLD analysis project Ga0257106, IMG submission 190177) | Marine microbial communities from Northeast Subartic Pacific Ocean, Canada - LP_J_2011_P26_10m | ecosystem: Environmental > Aquatic > Marine > Oceanic | place: Canada: Northeast Subartic Pacific...
GCGTGGTGTTTCGCCAACTCCTCCTCGTTTTCTATGGCATCGACGTTGGTTTCTTCCTCCATCTCGACTAACTCGGCGTGAAGAAATTCATTCACTCTTACGCACGTGTTGCAATCGATATCGTTTGTGTGCACAGCATCGAGCCGAGTGCGAAGATTCTTCGTTACTTTTTCTTGCATGTTGTTGTTGTTACCAACTCCACCACTCGCAACAACAAAACCAGACGCGAGACAACTCATTGCGACGACCAAACAAACTACGCTGAATGATAAGATCGCGCACAGAAACGGTAGCGCCGCAGATGAGCGCCGAGTTGAAGCAGTATCGGCAGTCTTTCGAATCATACTCCCCTATGCGCGTGTTGTAATGGGAGATATTTTTCCTTCCGGCGACACTTTTTTTTTGTCGACCGATATCCCCTGGAGCTCCTCCCGCCCCAGTCCGACTTTCAGGGCAAAATATTTTTGAGGAAAAATTTTCACCCTTCCACTGAGGATACCCCCGATTCTGACATTCTGTTATTTTTTGGGTACTTTTCGCGCAACGTGAGGTGTATTAATATATCTTTTCATAACAAGAAGAACAACAACAGCGAGCATTGCTACTCCTTAATCTCTCTCTCTCTGTGTCTGTGTGTGTGTTCCTCTTCATCTCTCACTCTCTCACTCTCTCTTTCTCTTTCTCTCTATGATACTCACTTCAATAGCAGTACCTTCAACAAAGCCATGCGCACGAACAATCCGTTTTGCGCTTGGCGAAAATACGCACTTCTTTTATCGCCATCAACCGCTGGGTCGATCTCATCGACTCTCGGTAAGGGGTGCATCACGCAGGCTGTATCCGACAAAGCATCCATCACAGATTGATCGATTATATACTTTCCTTTAGCCTTTTCGTAATCGTCCAATCTGTCGCCGAAGCGTTCTTTTTGAATTCTCGTCTGGTACATCACGTCCACTTTCTTCGCCGTGGCAATCAAATCCGTACTTTCCGACCACTTCACGCCTCGCTCGTCCAGGAACAGCTTGATGTCGTCTTTCATTTTCACCACGTCTGGGGCCACGAAGAAAAACTCCACGTCGTTAAATTTTGTCAACGCCATCGCTAAACTTCTCACGGTTCTCCCGTTGGCCAAGTCGCCGACGAATGCTATTTTAAAACCATCCAATCGACCAATCTCTTTTTGAATGGTGTACACGTCCAACAATGCCTGCGTTGGGTGCTGACCCGGACCGTCGCCAGCGTTGATTAACGGCGCCCGCATAACTTTTGCCGCTTTTGCCGCGGACCCGGCTTGGAAGTGTCTGAGAACAACAATGTCGCAGTAACTCTCCACCGTGCGCATGGTATCTTCTAACGTTTCGCCTTTCGCCGCGGAGGAGTACTCACCAGCTGATTCCGTGGATACAATTCCTCCACCTAATCTTCCCATGGCTGATTCAAACGATAATCTCGTACGCGTGGAAGCTTCGTAAAACAGCGTTGACATCAAATAGCCTTGCAACAACAAAGAGTCCTTGGAGCCGGGTTTCACTTTGGCCATCTCGTCCGCGATTGTGAATAACTCTTCCATCATTGGACGATCGAACTGACCAGAGTCCACGCAGTTTTCCAACTTCTGTAAACCTGACGAGTATTTTGCCGATACCATCGTTCTCCTTTCGTCTCCCTTTCTTCTTCTGCTACTACTTCTTCTTCTCGTTTTATTATTTTTGTTAGTTGAAAACGTGTTCAAATAACGACGAAGGTGATGATGTTGTTTTCTGTTGGTGGATGTCGCACCAGCGCCAGTGGCAAAGGCTCCCATCGTCGCCGTCGAGTGAGGATACATGCTAAACATTCTTATCTTCGTTCTCTCTCTTTCTCTTTTCGACTCTCGACTTCTTTTCGACTGCTTCTCAACGGGCCGGTGTGTGTTGTTGTTGTGGATGTGGAGCATATCAAATGTTCGATTTTTTGTTTTTTGAATTTTTTTCCTTCGTGTCGTGTTTGCTGATGTGCGAGCTGTTACAAGTGCGTTTGTGTGTGCTGTTTCTTCACTTTCTTCAACTTCACGCGCGATGAAGAGCAGAAAACTTTCCTCCTCCTCGTACTCATCCTCCTTCTTTTCTTCCATCGTCGTCATCGTCATCATCATCCTCGCGATATGTTGTTGTTCGACGACGAACTTTGCGAACGCGTTTTATCTCCCCGGAGTTGCTCCTCAAGATTTCGAGAGAGACGATTTGGTCAATCTGAAAGTGAACAGTTTAACATCCATGAAATCGCACTTGCCGAGAGATTATTACACGGACTTACCTTTTTGTAAACCAACCGTGATAATGTCTTCGGCGGAGAACCTCGGGGAAGTTTTACGTGGCGATCGCATTTACAATTCCAAGTATCAAATACAAATGCGAACGGACGAGAGCTGTAAAGTGCTTTGCAAAATCGATCCGTTGTCGTCTGAGGACACGGAGAAGTTGAAAGCAATCATCGAGGACGAATACCGTGTGAATATGATTTTAGACAACCTTCCCGTTGCCATTGCGAAAGAGAACATCGATTCACAAACAGGCGAGGAGTACAAAACATACGACAGAGGATTCCCAGTCGGGTACCAGACCGATGACGATATCTTCGTAAACAACCACGTTCGGTTTACTATTCTTTTCCACAAAGACTTGGAAACGGATTTAGTCAGAGTCGTTGGATTTGAAGTTGAACCGATGACGATTAAGCACGAATACGACACGCGCAAAGAGTTCAACGAAGCGTATCCGCGGTTGGAAACGTGCACGAAACAGCAAGGCGCGGAGGATTTCTCCTCTTCTTCCGCCACCGTGTCGCCATTTGATATCAAGAACGGAAACGACGGCATGTTTTCGCCACAACCATTGGTCGCAGGCGAGGAAATTATATTCACGTACGACGTCAAATTCAAAATGAGTGACATCCGTTGGGCATCGCGATGGGACACCTATTTAAGCATGCAAGATCAACAAATTCACTGGTTCTCTATCGTCAACTCTGTCATGATTTTGCTTTTCCTTTCCGGCATGGTCGCGGTGATTATGATCCGAACCTTGCGACGTGATATCACGAATTACAACCAACTTGACCAAATACTTCTTGACGACGCAGCTATGTCGCAAGATGCAGAAGAGACTGGCTGGAAGCTCGTGCACGGCGATGTTTTTCGTCCACCAAAAATGGCGGGAACTTTGGCCGTTTACGTAGGTTCCGGTGCGCAGTTATTCGGCATGTCTTTTGTTCTGATGATATTCGCCGTGGCTGGCTTTCTATCGCCAGCGAATCGTGGGAGCTTGATGACCGCCATGTTGCTCCTCTTTGTCTTGATGGGAATCGTCGGAGGCTACGTCGCCGGTAGATTTGCCAAGACGTTTCAAATTTTAGCGTGGAAATCCGTCACCATCAGAACGGCGTTGATGTTCCCGGGTGTAGCAGCGGTCATTTTCTTCTGTTTGAACTTGTTAGTTTGGGGTCAGCGATCGTCTGGAGCGGCACCCTTTGGTACGTTGCTCGCGTTAGTTTTCTTATGGTTCGGCATCTCAGTTCCGCTTGTCTTTGCGGGGTCGTACCTCGGATACAAAAAGGACGCGGCGGAGTCGCCGGTGCGAACGAATAAGATTCCGAGACAAGTCCCACCGCAACCGTGGTTCATTCGACACAATTTCGCTGTATTAGTTGGAGGCATTTTACCGTTCGGCGCCGTGTTCATCGAGCTCTTCTTTATCCTGACGTCCATGTGGTTGAACCAAGTGTATTACATTTTTGGCGTCTTGTTTATAGTTTTCGCCATCCTGTGCGTGACGTGCGCGGAAATTGCAATCGTCTTGTGTTACTTTCACTTGTGTGCGGAGGATTACAGGTGGCAGTGGAGATCGTTCTTTACGTGCGCGAGCTCGAGTTTATACGTGTTCTTGTATTCTGCGTACTATTTTTACATAAATCTGGACATTGAGAAAACGGTACCTTCAATCATGTACTTTTCGTACATGGGTTTGTTGTCGTATGGTTTCGGCATTTTAACTGGAACGATTGGATTTATGGCGTGTTACGTCTTCGTGCGGGTGATTTACGGCGCCGTGAAGATTGATTAAAAACTAGTCTTTGTTTGTTGTTAATGTACAATATGCATATATTTAGCTGTATTCATACTTGAGAAAACGAGGAAAAACGATCATGCATGAAATATCTTTCGAAAAAATTTGTGAGTTCGCGCCAAAAAACCACACACGTTTTAAAATATCATCCAAATGTTTGCTCGTGCTACCGCTGCTACGACGGCGAGTGGCATTGGATCTCACCATAGGAAACAGTTTTCTTCTTCGTCTTCTGGTCTTCTGGATCGATCGAGTTTATCTGCCGCCGCCACCTCCGGAAGGAGGAGGACGTCTTCCTCGTCGCAATTTTGTAATCGAATTCCCGCCATCAATCCTGCGACTGATCGTCGTTTTCGTTTCAAAAGTGCACGACGACGACAACAGTTGCGAGTTAACGCCGACGATGCGGTTAACGCCGGCGATGCGAATGAGGAAAGTAATGAGAGTGGTGACGCGAAAGAGTACGATGTGCCTTCGAAGGAGGATCCGTTGCCGTGGAGCACGCCAGCAGCACAAGTCGAAGATGCTGCTGCCGCTTCAAATAGTGCAACAAACGAAGAAAAACCAAAAATATTGTCCTACGCCGAGCGCGTGGCCATCATGAAGAAGGAAAAGGAGGAAGCCGGAGGAGGAAAAGAAGGAGAGAATTATAAACGAGAGCAGCAGACGAAGAGGGACGACGAACCAGGAACGATGAGTTCGTTTAATTTACCGATGCAGAAAGAAGTGTTTGAGATTCCGGCGGAGAGGTCCTCGCCGGTTGAAGAAGAGGATTCTATTATGAACGAGATGAAAAACACGCACGTCTTTTTGCCGATATCGTACTACGGCATTTTGGACTTATCTCCAGCGCGTGCGACGCGCGCGACTATTCCCAAAGCCGGCGAGGCGATGAAATACGCGCAAGTCTTTGAAGGCTACTCGAACACGTTGCGTCAAAGCCGAGAAAGTTTAATCGAGGAAGCCGTGGCAGTTTTATCCGATAAAGAAGCCCGAGCGTACCACGACGAAGATTTGCGAAACGGTGTGTTGACTCCGATTGATTTCGAACGAGCACCGGCGGCTTTGGCGATGTTGCTGGAAGCGGGCGAAAATCAAAAAGTTTTAGAGTACGCTGATGCCATATTAACGGCGAAAAATAGGAGAGGCGGGGATTCAGTTAACAGCAACGGGAAGCGCGATGTCGCGTTAACGTCATCTATGGCCACGTGCGAATACGCGCAAGAAGCTTTGTATAGCTTAGGTAAACGACCAAGTTACGTGGAAGGAAGCGACATGCTAGAACTGGCGTTGAAAACATTGGAGAAGGCGCCGGGTGGCAAGTCCAAATCTTTCGCTCCGGATTTGAAGGATGCAATCTACAAGGAACTCGACGACGCGTTACCTGGCGTCGCGCTTGAACTGCTCGCGGTGCCTTTAGACCAAAGGCGAGGTCGCGAGCTCGGCTTAATGGCGTTGAAAAAGTGTTTATGGGCGAAACCAGGGGTCGATGAAAACGAAGCTCAAAACGACGACGCGGCGTTGATTTCAAAAGCAGATTTACAAGCGCAGTCGTCTCGCTTCTTAACCGCGTATGAGCACGCCGCGATGTTTGTTGAAGCGCCAGATCATGTCCCGGCTGACCCGGAAGAAGTGTACAGAGCTTCCATCTCGCACATTGTCGCCGGTCTAATGAGTGGCAACCCGTTGCTGCTCGTGGATGCGGATGACATCTTGGAACAGCTTGAAATCGCTGCTAAGAATACCAACCAAACTTCGGAAATTGGGGATGTCACCATCGAGCGCACGGTGTGCTTAGTGTTGCTCGGTAAAACGGAAGCCGCGTGTAAGCTTTTAGGTTTGTCTTCGGAGGAAACTTCCAACTCGGAAATGGCAACTTTCGTTCGAGAAAATTCTCCGTCTGGTGACGTCGTCGAAGGCGTGTGCGCCTTAGTCGATCAATGGATTCAGCAAGTCGCGTTTCCTCTTTTCAGAGACTCGGCGCGCGTTGCACCGATTTCTTTGGAACAGTGGTTCTCAAATCCGAAGGTTACTGGTTTTGTGGACAGATACGCACTTTCTCCGGCGTTTGCGAAGATTGAAGGTGCGGGATCTGCGGCCAAGCGCGCTTTGACGAAAGGTTCTGCGAGCGTGTTGAGTTCGTTTTTCCCGAGCGATGACGTTCCAGTCGCGTTGAAGAAAGATGTTACCCAGTACCGTGTAGGCGTGATCTCGCGATTAGCCTTTACTGGAGCGATCGTATTCAGCGCGATGAACTTCTTTGGCAATAACTCGAGCGCTTTTCAAAACGTGCAATTGCCCTCGTGGCAAAGAAGCGCCACCGAAAAGAAAAACGCGAATAAGAAATCTACGCCCGCGCCGAAAAAGAACACGAACAATAACAACAACTACAAGACGACGACGAAAGACAAGTACAGCAAATATAGAAGTGGTGGTATCAGTGGTTTGAAGCCGCCACAATTTCCAACTGTGCCGAAAATTGAAGTTCCCAAGATTGAGATGCCAAAAATTTCAGTCCCTTCGATCTCGCTTCCGAAACCGGTGAAGAAACCTATGGACGAAAGCACTGCGGAGTCGGTCGTGAAGAGATGGCAACAAATCAAAGCAAAAGCGCTCGGTAGCTCTCACGATTCTCGCGCGTTGAGCAATATTCTCGACGGACCGATGTTGAGGCAATGGACGTTGAGAGCAGAAGATGTCGCCTCTCACGGCTGGTGCTGGGAGTACGAGTTGAATAAACTGGTGATTGAAAAGATTGAAATTTACAACGAAGACGAAGCCATCGTAGAAGCGAGATTGACCGAGTTGGCTGTGTTGAAGGATAGATCCAAAGTGGACGATGACGATGTGTACGAGTCGACATATAGAGCACGATATGAAATGCGCCGAACTTCTGACGGTGGATGGAAGATCTTCGGCGGAAGTGTCGTGTATTAGATACTTTCTTTTTTTAATCAAATGATTATATGCGCGAAGAATAATAATACTGGTAAACTTGCAACGCTTAATTTAATGCTACTACTTATATATACAAAGTTGCTTTATCTGCTAAAATAAAGGTGGACTATAAAAAAACTACTACTGTATCGAACAACACGAAGGTTGCGCGTTACCATTTCCATTGACTTCTCCGCCGCTAAGCAATAACTTTGTCCCTAACGTGGCTAACTTTTGCGCCGAACTTCTCCTTCGCATGTTTGGCGGAACTACGTGCGCGTGCATAATCGTCGTGATTCCGGCGGCGGGAATACCGAGCTGAAACAACGTCGCATCGTCGCACCCGTCTAGAACTTTACCTACATAAAGTATCTTTATATCGTCCGTCGTTAAGTTATTCGTTATCGATGATGTTTTTCCTCCGTCTTTTTTTTCCTCGTTTTTCTTCGCGCGTTGTTCTTCCTCCGTGACAAACTGTTTCAGTTTTTCCTTGATGTCCAAGACGGTCGTTTTCGTGGACGAAAGTTCTATGGGACCGATGTCGTGCACGGAACTCTGCCTCCGAAACCGTATTCTGGAGATGTCCGAAATGTCTCTTTTACTCTCTTCTTCCTCTTTTTCTTCTTCTTTTTTATCTTCTTCTTCTTCTTTCTCACCGTCGTTTGTTCTTCCATCAGAGATTTTAGGTGATGACGACGATGGTGGTGATGTCAATTCATTTTTCCCTTCCGCGTCGTGTTCTTCTCCTTTTTCTTGTTCTCGTGCAAAGGGATTGTTGTTGTTGTTGTTTCTACGCGTCGTGGTAACGGCGGTATCGTTTACTTCTGCTTTTGATGCTTCTGATGATGCCATCTCTTCACACTCACTGCTTTTGCGCGTCGCGTGTATAATCAAGAATACAGTCTAGGAGAGAGACAAAAGAGACACAAAAGAGGTGACTTTTTACAAAATGCCGAAGAAAACTCCTCTCGAACGCAAACAAACAAAAAATCAAAGAACGAATTTTTCAACGAAAGAAGAAGACAAAGAAGAAGAAGACAAAGAGTTCTTCTCTTCTTTTGTTGAACAACGCGCTTCCACAAAAAAAAAGATCAAACACCTTTAGATCAAACAACAACAGACAGATCTTTGAACGACGACAAGAAGAAGATGACGACGCTCATGCAAATGCCCGACGGGCGATTGATCCGTAAGTACTAGTAATAGCAAGTGTTTGTTGTGTTCTCTTTTTTTCTTCCTCTCTAATTTTTTGTGTTGTTTGGTCAACGACGACGACCGACAGAAAAGCGCCGATGAGGAGGAGGAGGGAGATTCGACGACGACGACGTTTGCACTCTGCGCGTCCACCGAAAATTCCATCGTATCGTCCTCTCGTCGTCGTCGTCTATTCTCATTTGTTCTCGCACATACACTCGTTCTCTTCTTTCTGTGTATCGTACTCATCATCGTACTCATCATAAATCTTCTTCTTCTTCTTCTTTTGTTGTTTGAAAAATAAAACAGAGCCGCAAATCGTTTTGTTAAAAGAAGGCACGGACACTTCACAGGGCAAAGGCCAATTGATTTCAAACATCAACGCGTGCATGGCCATCGTGGATACCATTCGAACAACCTTAGGTCCTCGAGGATTAGATAAATTAGTCGTCGATAACCGAGGCGTGACGACGATTACCAACGACGGGGCGACGATCATGAAGTTGTTAGAAATAGTCCATCCGGCGGTGAAAACTTTGGTGGACATCGCTCGATCGCAAGATGCAGAAGTTGGCGACGGCACCACTACGGTTGTTTTGTTATGCGGAGAGTTTTTGAGAGAAGCGAAACCGTTCATTGAGGATGGCGTGCATCCGATGAATATCATTCGCGCGTTTCGTAAAGCGAGCGAACTCGCCGTCCAAAAAGTCAAAGAAGTTTCGGTTTCCATCGAAGGAAACTCAAAAGAAGAGAAAGAAGAGATGTTGAAAAAGTGCGCGATGACAACGTTGTCCTCGAAACTCGTCGGTGGCGAGAAGGAATTTTTCGCCAAGATGGTCGTCGACGCCGTCGGCCACTTGGACCAAGACTTGTTAGACCCAAAAATGATTGGCGTGAAGAAAGTTTTAGGCGCGAGCATGCGAGACTCCTTTCTCGTCGATGGAGTGGCGTTTAAGAAAACGTTTTCGTACGCCGGTTTCGAGCAAATGACGAAGAAAATGGTCAAACCGAAGATTTTAGCGTTAAATTTGGAGTTGGAGTTGAAATCGGAAAAAGACAACGCCGAAGTGCGATTGAGCGACCCGTCCAAGTACCAAGAAATTGTCGATGCCGAATGGAACATCATCTACGATAAGCTCGAGAAGTGTGTTCAGTCGGGCGCGAACGTTGTGCTATCTCGATTAGCCATTGGTGATTTAGCTACGCAATACTTTGCCGATCGAGGCTTGTTTTGTGCCGGGAGAGTCGAACAGGCGGATTTGGACAGATGCACGCGAGCAACTGGTGCGGCAGTGCAAACGACTGTGAACGATTTGAACGATGAGCAATTAGGTACGTGCGATATCTTTGAAGAAATTCAAGTCGGTTCCGAACGCTTTAACGTTTTCCGTGGATGCACGGAGGCGAAGACGTGCACTTTAGTTTTACGAGGCGGCGCCGAGCAATTCATCGAGGAAGCGGCGAGAAGTTTAAACGACGCCATTGAAATCGTCCGTCGCGCGACGAAAAACGCGGCTGTAGTACCTGGTGGCGGTGCCATCGATATGGAGTTGAGTAAATGTTTAAAAGAGTACGCGCGAACTGTCGAAGGAAAATCGCAACTGTTTATTCACGCGTTTGCTCGCGCTTTAGAAGTCATCCCGAGACAGTTGTGCGACAACTCTGGGTGCGACGCCACGGACGTTTTGAATAAACTTCGACAAAAACACGCCTCTCCAAATCACGAAGGCTTGAATTTCGGCGTCGATGTCAACTCGGGCGGGATTTTAGATACCTTTGCGAACTTTATTTGGGAACCGGCTTTGGTCAAGTGCAACGCCATCGCCGCGGCGTGCGAGGCCACGTGTTTGATTCTTTCCATCGATGAAACCGTGCGAAACCCGAGAAGCGAAGATGCTCAAGGCGGTGGCGGCGGCGGGCGAGGAGGAGGCAGAGGCGGTCGAGGCGGTGGTCGAGGCATGAGACGTTAAATACAAGATAGAGAGAGAATATGTACGAGAATATGTACTCTTGTACTCATTTTAGAGAGAGATAATTAGACAGACAGAGAGGTATATCCAAAACACAGCACAAAAAACAATCCACATTGCAGACTTACTCGCGCTTTGCTTTTTATATACAAATCTTTTCTTTACATCAGAAGATAAGCAGTATTAAAACCGAATCATTCACGCGATGCACTCATCTTCCGCGTCGATGTCGTTCGCGTCTTCCATCGTCGCGTCTTCTTCCTCTCATTTTTTATTGAAGAAGAAGAGAGTGATGAGAAGTGGAAATGCAACGTCACCGAAGACGACGACGGCGACGACGGCGGCGGCGGCGAAAATCAAAAGGAACATCAACAGCCATCAACAGCACAGAGGACAAATCTCGTTGTCTTCATCTTCTTCTTCCAATTCTTCTTTAGTAACGATGATGAAGATAAAAAGCAAGAGCGCGCGGAACACGAAAACGAGAGGTGCGGTTTTAGACGTGGACGAGTCCCTTCCTTCCTTGGAAACCAAAGGCACGGAGCCTTTCGACTGGCACTCGCAGTGGTACCCGATTGCATTCGAGTGCGATTTGGAAGACGACGCGCCGTACGCGTTCACCTTATTAGGCACGCCTTTGGTATTTTGGAAGAACAAAAAGAGTGGTGCGAGCGATGATGCTCCGGAGTATTCGTGCGTGGCGGATATGTGCCCGCACAGATTGGCGCCGCTCTCCGAAGGACGCATCAACGATAAAGGGGAAATCGAGTGTGGTTACCACGGATGGACGTTTGAAGGGAAGAGCGGTAAGTGTACGTCTATTCCACAACTTGGGAGCGAAGGTCCGGCGGTGGATACCGCGCTGAATTCGCCGCGCGCGTGCGCGACGCCGTATTACACGAAAGTCGCGCAAGGCGTTTTGTGGTGCTACCCGACGAAAATTGACGGGACGAAAACGGTGGACGATTTACCACCTTTACCGTTGATTCCAGAACTCGACGACCCGATGTGCGTGTATCAAGACGTATTTCGAGATTTGCCGATGGACTATTCGACTTTGTTAGAAAACGTGATGGACGTTTCACACGTTCCGTTTACGCACCATAACTCGGTCGGTAAGCGCGAAAACGCTACGCCGGTAGTGTTAGAACTCACCACGGAGGATAAGAAAGTTTCACGAAACGGTTTCACCGGCGAGTGGAAGGAAGGACCACGAAAAGGAAAGTATGGCACGCAGTACACGGAGTTTCAAGCGCCGGCATTGATGCGACACACGCTCCGAACGGACCAGTTTACAACCTTGACGGTTGTGTACGCCGTTCCCATCGCGCCGGGAAAGTGTCGTTTAATCGCTCGATTTCCATTTATTTTCAAAGCTGCGTTGCCGAGAAAACTGTTCGGTTTGTTCCCGAAATGGTACACGCACACGAATCAAAACGCAATCTTGGAAGACGATCAAATCTTCTTGCATAAACAAGAACGTTTGATTGAAATTTCGAGAACTGTGAAGAATGAAAAGTACGCCAAGGCGTGTTACATGCCGTCCTCGGCGGACGTGTACGTGAACGCGTTTAGAAACTGGATTGTGGACGTTGCCAACGGTGGTCCGTCTTGGCCTGAAGGCATGAGCACAAAATTACCACCGCAAGAAGAGACGAGAGAGGCTTTGTTGGACAGATACCACGCGCACACGAAGAACTGTAAATCGTGCGCCCAAGCGTTGGCGAAGATTGTCATCTTCCGCAAGTTTTTGCGCGTGTTTTCATTAGTTGCGTTGGCGGTGACGACGGCGTTTGTCGCTGCGTGCATATCTTCGTCGACGGCGTGGGTATCAGCTAGTGCGAGCGGTTTGAAACCGGCGTATTTATGTGGCGTCTTGAGCGCGTTGGCGGCGATTCTGCGAGAAAAACTTGGTCAATTAGAGAAGAAAATGAGAGTCGGTCCGTATCCGCCGCCGAGACGTCCGCCTTCTTTGATGGAAAAAGCCTTAGAAACTGCGAAATTAGGCGGCGCGTTTTCAATGTAAATTCTGTTTTTCTTATCATGCATAAGTTATTACACATTCGTATATTAGTATTACAACAATTTTACTCTAGTACATTATACAACCCTCGCTTTTCTTTATTTATCTGTTCACGGCGTGATGAAATTTGACGAACAGATTTAACGTCGTGTACCCCCACCCGAGAAGTTTAACTCCTTTCTTGACCTTCTCTCCGCCGAAGATTTTCGGAGCAGAAGACGGAGCAGAAGGTACCGCGCTAATCGGTGCGTTTGTTTCCGCTCGCTTTGCAAAAATGCGGAGTTCAGACATGGCCATGAGAACCGCTAATTCAGCGAGTGAGTTTGACCGGCGAACGATGTGAAGCGGGGAAATCACAGATTGCAGGCGCGCCTGCATGACTGCAGTCGCGACGACGTCACACCACGCCTTGGTGTACTCGTTCAATCGATCCTTCGCTTTTAACGAGAAGTAAAACGAGACTCGTCGTTTCAAAGGAATGTACGGTAAGATGTACTTGTGCTTACACACCCTGCAATTCTTCTCGGCGCACCCGTTCGAGCGCAAAGAGACCTTCTGCCACATCCGCAAACACTTCAAGTGCACGTATTCTTGGCTTCCAGTGCACGCGCACGGGGCGATGAGATCCCCGCACAGTTCGTCTTGGAAGCAAAATCTGCATCGAACTTCAGGTTCTTCTTCTTCTTCTATTATTGTATCGTCGCTCATCGTATCGCTGCCGCTCGTCAGAGAAGAGGAAGACGAAGAGGTGTTCAAAAGAGAAGACAAATTTTGAGAAGAGGAGATAGATTTCATGCTCCCAGCTCGTACCATCTCGGAAACGATGGTTGCATCGTGCACGGCGTCTGGATCAAACGTATCTGACGCTTGTTCTGATCTCTGTTTCATCTGGTGCAAGAGCAAACCAGAGGCGGCGACCACGAGCGCGAACATTTTGTATCTCTCTCTCTCTTCTAACAAGAGCGTAGTGTTCACTTTGTTTTTTGCGGATTAATGAATGTTTTAAACGAGAGCGCGCGCGCGGTGTCAGTCTCTTCCTTTCTCTCTTATGTGTGCGTGTGTATCTCTCTTTAGTCTCACACCCGTTCGAGATCGCGTTTTCTACCTCTCTCGCGGAAACTTCTTCGATGTGTGCGTGTGTGCGTGTGTGTGTGTTTATACTGATGTTTTCTTAGAGTGCGCGCGCGGTTTTATATTACTGACTTTTCCCGAAACGTCGCAGAGTAACTATATGACCATAACTGTATTTTTCCAACGACCTTTTCTAATGAAAAATGGTTGGTCTGTTTGAGCGTTCATTCTGGTCTGTACCCTAATCGCAGTCCAAAAAAATCAAGCAGAAAAACACAAGAATTCGTCCTCAAAAACATCTCATCAGCATCATCATCGCCCTCACTCAATTTGAAAAGAGTTTAGAAGACGACGAGAGAAACTTTTCACCACGCGATGACATCACTCGCAGAGCAACCACCACAAGCAGCGGCGCAAGAAGGTGCTGTTGACACCACGATTACCACCGCGGCTGATGCTGCTGAGAAGAATAAAGACGACGACGACGTAGAAATGAAAGAAGCAAACGACATCATCACCACCACCACCACCCCTGCTGCTCCTCCTAATGCTGCTACTGCCGAGATTGACGACGGAGCTGCTGCCGATGAGGAGGAGGAGGATGCGGGAGGAGAAAAAAACGAACAAGAAGAACAAGAAGAACAAGAAGAAGACAAAGAAAAAGAAGAAGAAAGAGAACAAGAAGAAGAAAGAGAGAAGTACGACCCGAAAGAAGGTCCGAAAATACTCGCCAACGTTCCGGACCTCCCCAGAAACGCTGCCCTACACATGACGGAACAACAAAAGTACGCATTGAGGCAACAAATAGCCTCCTACGCGCATATTTGTCAACAGCTGTTGCAATTGACCCACGAAGCTGCATTAAGGGACTTGCAAATGAGCGCGCGAGGAGAGTACGACCGTCACGCGACACACGCGTCTTCCGCTTACCCCCGAGAGAAACAACCGAAGAAAGAGAAACCGCACAAAGATCGAAAAACACCAGCCTCGATATTCTCCAACACTGGAGTGTATTCCGTTCCCGGGAAAGTTCGATGGCAACCGACGACGGCACAGTTTGAACGTTTAGAACAGCTCTTTGCGATTGATACGACGACGCCGCAGAGAGAAAATTTGAAACAAGTGACGGAAGAATTGAGCGCGCTCGGCCCCATTCAAGAGTGCAACGTGTATAATTGGTTTCAGAATAAGAAAGCGAGACTGAAGAAACGGGAGCAAGATGCGGCGAGGGAAAGAATGGAAGAGGAAATGAAAGCGAAAGCGGACCAATACAACGCGCAACAACAACAAATGGGAAACTTGAGTTAACGAAAAGTGTAGAGTAGCAAAATAATTGTGAAGTTTAATAATAATCAATTCATTTTTATTCAATAGTCAATCCTAATCGCTCTGCTCGCTCTCTCATGTTCTTCAACCGCATGGTCGCGACCGAGTTCCCCGGCGCTAACACTAAAGCTTCCTCGTAACATTTAACCGCTTCTTTTTGCATCTTCAATTTTTCGTACGCGTCGCCCAAATTGTTCCACACGGTCACGTACCCCGGCTGTAACTGACTCGCCAACTTAAATTCCTTAATCGCGTCTTCGTACTTCTCCATCTCTGCGTATCCAAACCCTAACGCGTTGTGCACTTGCGCCAAATCCTCCTCATCGCCTTCCCAGTTCTCCGCCGCCAGTTGTAAGTTTCGAATCGCTTGCGTGTACACTTTCTTTCTCAACATGATGGAACCCATTTCAAAGTAGTCGTCCGAAGACGCGTTCCCGGCGCGAATGCGTTCCCCGGTCTTTTTCGCTTGATCGTCCAACTCTCTTCGAATAAACACCTGTCGAACGACGATGAATCCGGAAAATCCTAAAATTAACAACAGCGTTCCCAAGTAAAAGCCTTGAATGTTGCCTTCCAAGGCGGAGATTTCCGAGAGAGATGCTGCCGAGGAAAGAGCATCGGGAAGCGCAGCAGATGTTTGCACCGCAGAGCCTCTTTTATTCTTTAGTTGTCGCGTCGTGTTCGTGATCATTCTATCTTCGTTTCTCGTCGTTAATGCTGCTACAGATACCCGGTTTTTATTTCTTTGTTGCGTGGGGGACGGCGTCGCCACCTTCATCACAGTCGTCGTCGTCGTCCTCGATCTGTTCTTTTCATTCGTATTACTCTTATTATTAGATCGAGTGGAAGTGGCGAAGGCCATCGGGGAGGAAGACAGGAACATTGGCGTGGCGTTCATCCCTCCGTTTACTCTTACTTGTGTGTGTGTGTGTGTGTTTGTGTTTATGTCTGCACCACCGAGTATATGAAGATCGAGTGTTGGGATTATTCACGCACAAACAAAACAGAAGAAGAAAGATATCTTTTTTTCGTCCTTCTTTTTTCTGCTGTTTTGTTGGACTTCACATCAATGCACACATTACAATAAGAACAATAAGAGAGAGAAGAAGAGAGAACGTAAAACGAGTACTTTTTGTTCGATGATATCATTTCAAACATCGACGGGAACGAGAAGAACGAACGTAAACGACCACGGTCTTTTTCCTCGCTTCTCGGGGGCTTGGAAGAAGAAGATGCAAAAGACATCAAGGAGGATACAAAAAAGCGCAAATTACGCATTATGTATAGAAGTAGAAAAACAAGTACTCATCAAACGGAGAAGAGAAGTGCTGCTCGCGCAGACTCTCGGAGCTGCTGCTGTTCTTATCACCATCAGCGGTGCAGCAGTAGCAGCAGATGCGGGTGACGTGGTCTTGATAGATGCTCCGGAAGGATACGCCTATAAAAGTTTCCAGATTACTCATAAAGAAACGAGAAAAGTTTGGTCGGACGAAGAGTCTATATTAAAAGAAAAGTCAGGAGTGAACTATCGAATAGAATTTCCGGAGCGGTTCGCGGCTTTAACAGATGTCAATTCCGCGCGAGTGGTCGGAGTCGATTGTTCGTTTAAAGATCCGAGGGATGAAGCGAGTACGCTAGCAATATTCATAAATACTTTGCCGTCCAATCAAAGAACTTTGAAGGACGCTTACGACTCATTAGATACGAAAGCGAAACAGATGGCACTTTCTGCAAAGAATCAAAGAACAAAACGCAAGGAAAAATATACGAAACAAGGTATCGGAGAAGCGTGGGAGATTGAAACCGAGGTAGGAGGAGGGACAGCGGGAAGATTTGGCGCCGCCGTGGAGTTGATTTCGTTATTCGTCATAAACGAAAAGGTGGAGGTGACTGTGAGAGCCACGGCGAGTTTGTCGTCGTGGAAGAAAGTCAGGAAGGAACTGCGAGAGTGCGTGCGAAGTTTTGAACTCGTGTAGTGAACTACGTATTATAACAAGTGGATGGATATTTGACGTGGTCGAACCAGATGTTTACGGCATCAATGTCTCCAGCGTAGTCTAAATATGTATTCGTCACGTCGTTGTCATACGTGCTTTGCAGTCGAGGAAACAGTTTGAATAAAGCTGGTGTTTTATCAGAAACTGATGATGCGTTGTTTGTTGTCACCCCTAACGTCCCTATTCGAATTGATGGAGGCACGTCGTCGTTGACGAATGGTTCAAACTGATAGCCGTTTAAACTTGAAACGCCTCGAAATTTACCGTTTACGTATATTTTTGTCATATTTGCGTATCCATCATAAGTGGCAAGAACTCGAATAGGTTTCTCTCGAGGCATGGATACGCCAATTGCTTTGACTCGCGCATCTATGAGTCTCAAGCCACCACCAGAATCCTGTGTCTTCAACGAGAAATTTTCGACGTACGGTGAAACGCCAAAAAATAACTCGTTTGTATCGCTCACGGCGAGTATCATCGCGCCTCCACCAATTTGAAACGGCGCGAAGCCTCCAATTGAAAATATAACTTGAAACTGTTCGCCTGTGCACGGCTTACAAAAGATCCAATTGGTTGGGCCTAAGCACCAAGGATCGCACGCGAAAACGTCTGCCGCCTCATCTGATGAAGTACCGTTGCTCGTGACGTTGGTTTGTGACGAATTTACTGATACTTGACGCTTGAAAGTTTTGATGACAGTTTCCACAGAGAAGCGCTTCTTCACTTTCTCGTGCAACTCATCGATTACAATGGTCTGACTCAGTGCATGGTCGTCCGTAATATTTATCGAAATATCAGGCAATCTTGAGCATTTTTTGTTGAAGTTCGGGATAAGTAAAGAGGATATAATTTGGACTTCTCCGTTGAGCGCTAGTTGCGGATCCCCGATAATCTGCCGCATCTGAGTTGTATTGTCTTGTTCGAGAACTTCTACGTAAACCCTTCTCTCAACATTTTCGGAATCGGTATCAAATACGTCCTCCCTGTTAAATCTATTGCATGTATCGCTTCCTGTTGCATCGTTCAGAGTTTGAAAACAGTTTACGTTTTCGTCCAAGTTGTGCGCATCTAGAGAAACGTAGGATTCGTGGTACAAATCCGCGTCTCTTTGAAGATGGTTGAACCAAATATTACGCATGATTATATCGTACAGCACTTCGTCGACCATGTTGTCATCTTCATTATCAATAAATAATGACGACGTTGTGTTCACTCCATTCGTTGCATTAGACGTTGTTGTAATATTCATGTCAACACCCAATAAGGTGGAAATCATAGGCAAATCGTGAGCGACGAGTACTATGACATCACTCCATCCCGATCGCAGCTCCGGAGATAGTCCCAAATAAGCTAGTAGGTTTCGATATACGAAGGCAAACGGGATTCTCTCGAGCCTGTCTGATAAACTCAAACCCAACTCTGCCGTCGGTGGACTCAATAGTTCATCCGTTACCATCAATATGCCATTATTTGACGATATGATTTGTAAAACTGAAGCTGAGTTCAGCATACCGCGCACTTTCATAATGTTTTCACCCTTTCGTTTCGTTACTTTCAGTTTCTTTGCAATCGGATTTCCCACAAACACGTTCCCAGGTCGTCTGAGCACTGGATATGAGAGGTAACTATCCAATAATTCAAAATTAACTTCAGCCGTCGCGTCTTTGGCGGCAGATTCGAGCGCCATCGCGTCTGGTTCTAAAATTCGAAACGTGTTGTAAGTGATGATTTGCTGCGTGATGAGTTTCAATAGAGCTCTCTAGTCATCCGTAGCGTTGAATATATTCAAAGGCGTGAGCAAATTTTGAACGTTCAAGTATCTTAGCGCGCCCCGAAACGCCGCATTTGTGGGTACCAGAACACCAATGACGGATCTCGTCTTGTCGCCGCTATTCGTATTTGATGAGGAAATTGCCGGAAGTTCCTGCTGCAACAAATTTGTATACAAAGAGACTCTGGCGTTCTTTTGTAACAGAAACACCGGGTCGAAGAATTTCGACGCCGGACTCTTTTCTACGCGCATTTCTATGAGAGGGAGGCGCGAAACGATCATTAATAAGCCATCTGCGGTACGGATGTCTTCCACGAGTATAAAATCATCTCCGCCGTAACTTTGAGCGAACGATATCATGGCTCCGGAACTCGCTTGCAACTGCTGAAAAGATGAAACGAGAAACCTCAACACTATATTCTTTAACTGATCTTGATTAGATTCGTCTTTGAAAAGCATCGATTTTGTGAGAGATGTTTCTGCAAACAGTTTTCTCCAAGCCTCGTTCGTTGGTATTAACATGGTCCTCGCCGAGCCGGCGTTCTGAAAGATCTTCACGTTCCCGAAAGCGACATATAATGCTTCCAGCGTAACAGAAACATCTTCTGCGAACGCACTATTTTCTAGAAAGTCATACAATGATGGTAGTCTCTGCGTTGCGAGCAAATCCTGCGCATTGAATAAATCGATGATTAGGTCATCGATCGCGTGCACCGTCACGGAATCGTTGCACGTCGGATACGATGATATCACTTTCGCGTTTGTTACGTAAATTTCCCTCTTTTGACTTTCACGATTGACTACGCGAACGTCAGCTCTCTTTCGATGCCCATCTTCCCATTCCTCAAACGAACGTCCATCGATGAAATCCTTAGAGTGTATTCTTCTTTCGAATCGATGCCTCTTGGCCAACTCGCACAAGAGCACATCGTCCTCAAATACGGTTGAAATCCCACACGCATGTCTCAACGCATATCGTTCAAACGCTCGATTTGTCGGCGCAAAAATCGTCCGATACGATTGACCTCTTCCGTCACAAGTCAAACCCTTCGTTGCTAACAATAATGCCCTAAAGACGCTGAAATCGTGCGCTATATTCGTCTGTTCGTATTGTATCTCGTCGACGAAAAGGTCAAGATTTTGGTCTTGGCATGGAAAAAAGGGGGCGTTTTTCACTCCCTGCTGCTGACGATATTGACGATGATGCTGTTGCTGTTGCTGTTGCGATGGTGGTGGTGGCGAAAAAGAGGCGTCATTCACCCGAAGGGCAATCTTTAAGAGAAGAACGTAAAGGAGAAGAGGAAGGCGAGGAGACATTTTTAAGCACGCATGCTCATGCGTTTTTGAAATGTGTGTTGTTGAAAAGACGTTTGAAAACCAGCGTGCGTTTTGTTCATTTTGAAGCAAAAATCAAAACAAAAAATCTTTTCACAACACTCTACGACGTCACACTTGTTACTAATCCCCTAATACTATTAGTAAAGTATCACCATGTTCGCGAGCACAACAAGAGTCTTAACGACGGAAAGCCGAGTCCACCCAACCAGACGGTGGAAATCTAATAACGCCACGAGGGTGGCGAAAATCAAAGCGTCGTCATCAAATCTAGAAGGCGCAGAAAGCGTTCAATTAGGAACCGCGAAGTTACCTGCAGATATTAACGTCGAAACTTTCTCATCTTCGCTTTTCCAATGGGCAACGACTCTAACGACGAGCGGTCAGAACATGCCGTTTGTCCTGCCGCAAAAAGTAGATAAAACTGAAACTGGATTCGAGATGGATTTCTTGAAATCCAATCCGAACGACCCTGGCTCGTTCGTCAGCGTTGGTACGATTGAAGCGAAAGTAGAAGAGATTGATGACGGTTCGAAGATTCTGTTTTTGAGAGGCTACGGCGATGTGAAAGTGCCGAAAAAGCTGGTGGACGTTCCAATTGTCATGCAAACCATGCCAAATGCAATCAAACGAGCTATCACAGTCTCTATGCCATGATAGATTGAGAAGGAATTATCTTATTTGCTTAGCGTGTATTACCAAATAGTTTCGAAAAAGCGTATCGTATAATACTTAGTAGAGATTCTTTCGTCTGGTAAGTCGTTTGTGTTACAAAACGACCCTTTGATTCTCAATAGGAACGCAATAAAACTTTTCAGTTTTCGCGGTTGTGTTTGCTGTGTCGTTGCTATCTTTTACTTTACCGAAGATGCTTGGCACACTGGAACGGTGCGCGTGCACGGTTCGTAAAAGAAGCTCACCTCGCGCCGTGAGCGCTTTGAGTGCTCGTTTTGCGCTGGAGGCGTCATCGCCAATGAACTCTACGATATCGGATTCGCTCGCATTCAAGCGTGCGGAAACATATCGCGTAATCTCTCGCTCGATGTTTGGATCGCTTTCACAGATATTCATCGCGTCGTCGTCATCCGCGTTGTTGCCGCAATCTTCCGCGATGAGTTGGAATGAACGCTGGATTTTCTCCCCCGAAGTTTTAAATCCAAACGAAGAGCACTCCTTACTATTCTTCGCGAGCACTTTGAATGCCCATTTGGCATCGGAAGGATTGCTCACTTCATCGAGTTCTGCCAATGATACCATATCAATATTGTTTGTAATCATGCCTGAAACGTAAGCCAGCATAGAAGCAGCATTGATCGCGTGTACAGGCAAAATCTCATGCGTGACACCGTTGGCATTTGCAGTCTCTTCTCCTTCTGAACTTTTCTCTGCAAACATATCGTTGAAAATTTGAATTGCCCTTTTACGAATTTCGATGATAGGTTCGCCGACACTATCGTTACGTGCACGGCGTTCTTCGTTGAATCGTATTTGCGTAAACTTCTTCGTAAACTTTCGTTTGCCTCCCATTGCCAATCCCATATTTTCGCCATTCTCGCGATAAGCGGGTGGAAGAGCAGAAACGCGGGCAGGAACTCCGGCGGTTTTTCTGCGCGATGTGGTCGCGCGGCGTGATGCCTCAAGCCACTCTAAATTGTCTCGCATACCCGCGCGCTCTTTCTCTATGATTTTTCTCAATTCGGCATCATCGCCGTCTACCGGTTCCAGTGCGGCTTTACATTTCTCACAGAACCAATCGCCGTCTGGAATTTTCTTTAAAGGTGGTTTTAAACAGAATATGTGAAAACCGCAATCACATCCATCGCACAAGAGCACTTCATCTTCGCGATCACCGCCTTGGCATATTTCACATTTGACTTCGTCCAAGACTAACCATTCGGATGGATCCAAATTTACTGATGGTTTCTCAGAATCCGGCGCCTCCTCACCCTCCTTTGTAGGATCCACTTTTACTGCAGCTGTTGCTTTCTTCTCGTAATCCTTTTCCATCTCCTTCTCGGCATTCCGTCCCTCATCTTTTTCTCCAACTTCTTTTTCGTCATTGTCGTCATCGTCAACACCGGCAGCAGTGCCGTCGAAATCATCGTCCCCATCGTCAATATGGTCTTTTTCGACGTCTATATTGTTGTTGTTGTCATTGTTGTTCGTTGCGGTAATGGTGGTTCCAACTTCCATTTTCCCATAATCATTCTTCTCTGCCGCGTTAACTCTGTCACCGTTTCTATTCTCCGGAGCAATAATATTTTTCCGACTTTTAAAACTGTTGTTTGAGAGAATCTGTCTTGCCATCACCGCGACGCGTTGCTGAATATCTAGAGTCCATTCGCCGGACATTTCCCAATTCTTTCCTTCCGGAGCGCGTTCTCTTCCTTGAATTGAATCGGTCACGCGCTCGATTTGCTCCTGGATCCCAATAGGCTCGTCAGATTCTTCTGTAGATTTTACCGATAATAATCCATCTAGAAGACTCTCATCTCGCTTTCGCCGCGACTCTTTCCCAGATTCGTACTCAAGCTTTGCGTACTTGTATGCAGATCTGATGATCCCACCTGCTTCCTCCGTTGGAGAAACATGTTTGCATATGATTCTCCATCTTTTCATGATGGCCAACTCCGTTGCATTTCTGTATCGATCAACCCAGGATTCTCGCATAGCCTGGAATACCAAAGCAACGTTACCAAAAGTAGCCGAACGAGCTCCGAGATTTAATGACGGATCAATGTCGCCCGGTCCTGATATTATCATGTATTGAATCACAGTCGTCAGCAAGAAGGTATCAGAATCTATATCGAAAATCATTTTTGGCGCCCGGAATCGCAGTCTCGAAGAGAGGTTTGCGTTGTTGTCTTCATCTTCATCTATGTCATCATCTTCGTCATCATCGAGATCGTGTAAAAGGGGACCACCAATCATATCATCGCCGTTATCCTTTCCTTCATCGCTATCGCTACCATCAGCATTGTTCTTGCTTTTATTGTTGTTGCGTTGAATATTTTGATTCTTGGACGATTCACGCTTTGACTTTTGTCTCGCTATGAGCGCAATTTGTTGTAACTCGTTCTCCGTGATAACGCCAGAGTCCGTGCTTTTTACGCCCAGCGTCTTCCCACCATCCACTCCGAACGTAGCGTGGCCTCCAAGAAGAGTTTTTTGAACGCTTTCACCGTATACTTTCCATAAATCGTCAATCCTCTTTTCAGTCAAGCCGGTGCACTCTTTTCTGTCCGATACTATTTGTTTCTGCACAAATGCGAGGATTGGCGATTCCTTCATGGCTGTTACCGGTTTTAAACCAACCTTGCGCTGTGCAGCTGCTAAATCAACTCTTAACGATGTATTTTCAGGCTTTGATAGCTCGTCTCTTGTGGGATACCGTCTCTGCGCATGGTTTGGATGTGGCTCGTCCATCGAGCTTTGCACCCAGCGCTTCCACAAATCTTCAAATCGGATCGCTAAAAGCAACGCTTCTTTGGAATTCTGAATGATCATGGATAAGTCCCAGCTCTTCTTCTGCGTCATTGCGATGGTGTTGTTTCCATTTGAGCACAAGTCGACGCCAACTTTCACACCTGCAAACGTTTTTTCGAGAGCGTTCCAATACGCATTGCAGGACTCAATGGTTGTAAGGTTCATTTCTATTTTGTTTTTACCACCATCAGCTTCCGGTTTGACGTATGTGCCGACAGCTGCGAGTTGTAAAGAAACACCGATACCGTTCTCCTCTTCTTTGCAGTCAATATCTTCTTGAATGGGCGCTTTTCGCTTCCTCGATGGCAAAGGTGTCGGCGCGCTCGGAGTTGTACCGTACGTCCACAATCCCATGTTCTTCAATCCTTTCAACACGTCTCCTATGGCATCCGAGTCGTACGCTGCTTTGGCTAATGTCTTATCCAAGTCCGAAAATTTTACATCCTCGACAACAGCGACGTATAACTTCGCAAGCTGAGTCGCGCTCAACCCATTCGGAGGCGGTGCGAGCTGAAAGTGCAATTTGACCGGAATATTTTTTCGAAGTTCGTGCGCGGAGATGCATCCATTCGTCGCATTTTGAATTAAATGTAAATGCAAAGCGCGGCATCGCAACACATGTGAGCGGGAAATACCGAATCGTAACGCATTTTCGTATCGCAACCGCTCAAATGGGACATCAACTGGATTTTTAGGAGTACTAACACTCAGGGTTGAGATTCGTGGAGGTGGCGGCGGTGTCAATCTTTTCGTATCGTCGCTAGTAACTTTGTTTCCATTTGCCAAGAGCAAAATTTCGCTGCCCATTTTGCTCGTGTTTTTCACACTCTTTCTTGCTCCCGTTGTTGTCGCAGTCGCAGTTGTCGGTACTTCTTTCTCAAACGCCTGCAACTGCGGAAGCTCCATGCCAGAACTTTCTAATTTTTTTCGCTTTGCAAGTCGCAACTGCTCGCCGTGATACAACATGTTCGTTATGAACTCGTCCGTAAGATTTTTGTGGTCTATCGAATTAAAAAACTCTGGCGAGCACAGCAATGTGTCTTCTTTACCCGATAATCCTCTCACAACAAAATGGGAAAACTTTTCCTTTTGCAGTAAAGTTTCTACGATTTGTTTGATCTGGATCACGTCGACGCGCGCTAATCCGTGCCCCTCCTTCTTGGCTAACCAAGTACCCAAACGCGATTGAAATGCAAAGCCTTTCTTTAATATGTGTTCCTTTACGTATTGTAATCGAACTTCGTTCCTATCCAGAGGTTTATTTGCCATAAGCTGCGTATTATTAATCTCGCCGTCTCCATTCGGTCCAAAATTTTCACCTTCGCGAGCCATCGCGATGCCGCGCTTTCGAGAAATGGACTCTTTCAGCTTATAATACACGTTGACATTCGATCCCGCTCGAACCGTCGTACGGTCAAGAAGCTTATCTGATAGCTCAAATTTTTCTAATTTTCTTTGCAGCGGTTTGCACGCAATATCGAACTCGATTCCGAGAGCCTTTACGGTTGCGCCGGCGCTACTTTTTGCTAATCTTTCGAGGAGTTGAGACTCGTACGTTTCCTCTAAAACGAGCTCTCTGCTACCGTTACCTGTCCACATCGTGTACTGAGAGGGTTCGTATTCGACATCATCTTTAATCCATGGTGTTATTGTTTTATTCTTATCGGCTTTTGCGAGAAGAAGTTCATTCTCCTTTTCCTTTTCTGAGGACGGTAAGAGCAACGGGGCGTTTTTATCGGCACCGTCAATCACCTGCGCCATCGATGCAGTTGCTTTGTAGGTGTACTCTTGCGGGCGCTCGATCAATTGAAGCGCTTCCTTGACAACAGTTCTCCCCGTTTTTTCGTCTTCGACGTTCACAACTCCGAGGAGGATGCATTTTTTCTCGACTAATTCGTTGCGAAGTTCGCCGAACAATTTTTGAGACCGTCTTGGATTCATGTCGTATATCAAACTGTTCAACGCTTTCGCCATCTCAGGCTTAATGTCGTCAATTGGCACCGCATGCGCCTTACCAGCCTCTTCCAAAATATTAAACAATCGATCGGCGTATTTCTTTTTCATCGTGTGGCTCAAAGCTGTCGCCTTTCTCGGTACAAATTCTGGAAGCCACATGCCGCTTTCGGTCGTTTTCGACTCTTGACGAAACACTTTCCTCCTCAAGCTGATGCGCAAACCTTCGAGTTGCCTCGCGTGTGGATCTATTTTTGAAGATTTCATGCCAAGATGAGCACTCATTTCCGCCGTCGTGGCGCCATGCTGTCTTCTTTTCGCGACAAATTCTAAAATGCGTCTCGCAAATGGCGAAAGAACTTGTTCCCACGACCTCGCATCGGTTAAACTCAATACGGCTTCTCGCGCGTGCAAAGAAGCGACAAGCGTGATTGGATTGGCATTTTCAGCATCCATGCACTCCTCAAAAGTGATGAGACATCCGTCCACTTTGTCTCCATTGCGCCCATGTAGTTGGTTCTTAGATTTCTTTTTGCTACTTTTATTACTCGCCTTGCTTTCGCTGTTCTTGATGTTACTATTTGCACCGTCGCCGCCGCCGCCTCGCCTCGACTTTCGAAAGTCGAAACTCTCCCGCACGATGAATTTCTCCGCCGCGTCGATTTCCACGAGCGCTTCTTGCTCTGTTGTGTTCACTTTGCACTTCTCTGGAAGTTTCACCATGAAGTACACGTCCGGTGGTCTCATTTCCATCGATTCCAACGTGTCAAAATCACTCGTCTTTGCGAGCGAACTCCGCGAGACCAGTCGTTGGAACAGCAATCGTTTCAGTTTCTCAACTTTTCTCTTCTTTTTCTTCTCCTCGTCGTCGATATCTTCTTCTTTCTCCTCGTCGCGAGTTTCGTCGTCTAAATCATCGAGCACATCGACGTCTTCATCGTCCTCGTCGTCTGTGTCGTCCTCGTCTCGTTCGTTCGACTCTCCGTCTTCTCGTAACTTCCTTCTCCTTTCCAAAGAAGTGTCTAAAAGTTCAAACGCTTTCGGCAACGTGCACCCGTCTCTTCCTTCCAACGCGATTTCGCGAAGTAAAAAAGTCAGCCGTTTTTTCAGCATTCTCTGCAACGCGAGGGAGAATTTTCGCGAGGTCATCTCTCTCTTTGACATCAACACCACCCCACTGCTGCTTTTCTCAAGTCTTCTGTTCTCATGCAGTCGTCAGTTCCGCATCAAACGAGGAGTTAAATTTATTGTTATAATGTATTCGCGGAGAGCGCAACTAGAAAAAAAACAAGTGACAAAAAAAGCAGTGACTCCTTTTCTCTGTTTAAAAACGGCGTAAAATTCGAGCGTGTGCGGTTTTTCTCCTCACAGTTTTCTTTGTTTCGACAAAGTTAAAAGGCAATTGCCCGAGTTAATTCTCCCACTTATCAAATAGACGGATAAAGTGCGGACGAATACGCGCGAGAATAAGGATCGCGAGAACGAGTCCTTCTTCGCGAGACAGAGATTGTGTTTTTTGGAAGCGACGCACTTGAATTTGTCTCTTTAACTGCCCGAAATGGCGCACGCAAATACGCTCGACGTAGACTCGATCATCGAGCGATTATTGAGCGTGAGAGGACAACCGAATAACCGCACGGTGCAATTAGCGGAAGGGGAGATACGCGCTTTGTGCGCGTCGGCGAGAGGTACGGTCGATTTCGAATTTCATTTTTTGTTTCCGCCTAAATTCGAGCGCTCTCGGAAAAAAAAGACTCACTCACACCAATCGCAAATTCGAGAGAGTGTGAATTTGGGAAGCGTTACGACGACTCGCGAATAGAAATCAGCACATAACACGGTCGATTCAAACGCAGGAAAGTGTTGTGAACGCGTTCTGAGGGATTGAATGGCCGTGTTCGAGGCAGATGGACGCGAGCGCGGCGAAATCGAAACTCAATTTCGTTCCCAAATCGATCGTGTTGTGCGAAGGTCGTTGGAAAAACAAACGCGAGAGGAGAAAAAAAGCAGTTCAAATTTCTTCTCTCGTCTCTCCGCGAAAAAAAGAGAGCTCTTGGACTTCCCAACACATTTTTTTACTTTCTTTTTGAGCGTCGAAGGACTACTCTCTGGTCGACCTCCTCCTCGTCTATCTCTTCATACACTGACGTGACCACGTTGTTTCTCTCTCTCTCTCTCTTTCTTCTTATGACATCGTCATCTTTACAGAAATTTTCCTCGCGCAACCGTGCCTGTTGGAGTTGGAAGCGCCGCTGAAGGTGTGCGGTGATGTGCACGGGCAGTATTCAGATTTACTTCGACTCTTTGAGTACGGAGGGTTCCCACCAGAAGCGAACTACCTCTTCTTAGGAGATTACGTCGATCGAGGGAAACAAGGCTTAGAAGTTATATGTTTGCTCTTAGCGTACAAGGTCAAATATCCGGAGAACTTTTTCCTTTTGAGAGGCAACCACGAGTGTAACGCGATTAGTCGAATCTACGGTTTTTACGACGAGTGTAAGCGTCGGTATAACATTAAACTTTGGAGAGTATTTTGCGACGTGTTCAACTGCTTACCATTCGCGGCAATCGTAGACGAGAAGATTTTCTGCATCCACGGGGGACCTTCGCCGGAGTTGAAGGACTTACAGCAAATTGTACAAATCAAAAGACCGACTGATATTCCAGACATGGGCATGCTCTGCGACTTTTTGTGGTCAGATCCAGAAGCGGATATCACTGGTTGGGGTGAAAATGATAGAGGCGTTAGTTACACGTACGGTACAGACGTTGTCGCGGAGTTTTTGGAGAAGTTTGACTTTGATTTAGTCGTGCGTGCGCACCAGGTTGTCGAAAACGGATACGAATTCTTTGGGAAGCGGCAGCTCGTGACGGTCTTTTCGGCTCCGAATTATTGCGGGGAGTTTGATAATGCCGGGGCGATGATGACTGTCGATGAGAACTTGATGTGCTCTTTCCAGATTTTGAAACCTGCGGAGCGGAAACTTATGGGTGGTTTCACGTCGATGATGGGCGGTAGGCCTTCGACACCGCCTCGAGGAAAGATTTGAATCCAACAAAACACAAAAAGAAAAACGAATAAGAAGAAAGAAGATGTAAACCGATTCGATAATAAATAAAATAAAATAAAAAGATATAGACGACTTGCGAGTATTGTGGAGAGAATGGAGAAAGAGAGAGAGAGAGAGAGAGAGATGACCAGCGTTTTTAGAGAACAAACACTTGCGACGCGCGTTTTCGAGCAGAGAGAAAAAGAGACGCGACGAGCATCAGCAACAGCAAACTACGACTGGATTTAGCAAAACAACTACAACTACAATAACGGTATTATATTTCTAATATAAGAATCTTGTACTTTTAACAAATATAACAAAACATTCATACACATCATCGTACGGTGGTCATCCCTCTTTTGGTCTTTTTAATTAAGTTAGTCGTCCTTTTTTGCCTCATTAAAAAACGACGACTACACACACACACATCAAAATGGACCCAGAGCAGGAATACCGACAACGTCAACAAGTGCTAAATTCCTATCGCGCTTTTCTCTCTCAAAAGTTGGAGCCTGAGTTACATAAGGCGCACGAAGAGAGAGTTCAAGTGGAAGAAAAAATAGCGGACTATCGCTCGTTGTTGACACAAATCGAAAGCTTAGAAAAGACAACCACCCCCAAACGAGAGAACGAAGAAGGAGAAGAAGAAAATGATGATGATAAGAAAGAACCGACGACTACAACAGTTCGCATAGATTTAGGCTCTGAAATTCTCTGCGACCTCGCCGTGGACAATAATAGTGAAAAACTCTTCGTCGATATCGGTTTGGGTTTCTTCTGTCAACTCTCGTATCAAGAAGCCAGAACGTTGTCCAAAAAGCGCATCGACGTATTAACCGACGATGCGCGCGAAAAGAGAGAAAAAGAGGAGAGGAGAGTAGAGCACGTGGAAATCGTGGCCAACGGTATCAAATCTTTGATGGCTTCCTCGTGATGATGATAAAGAAATTTATTAGAGCTTCAAGTATAGTTTTAGTTTTAGTTTAGCGGTTTTGTAGTTTAGTCCCGATGGATGATGATGTGAACGGCGACAGAGTGTTTCGACAGAGGAGTAAAAATTAGTCTAAAATTTGCTCTTTTCTTCTTTGCTTTTTTGCAGAGTTTCGTTTTTTTCAAACCCGTCAAAAATTCTCGTTTTTTTTCTTCACTTCGCTTCATTTCATTCTCGAGTCTCTTCTTCTTCTTCTTGAGATTACACGACCGACATAGGAGCAGCGATAGGAAAGGAGTAGTTTATTTTGAATCTCATCTGCACCACAACAACGAAACGACAATAATAATAATAAAATGTCTTCAACATCGTCTCTTTCTGCCGCCGAACAGTTCATCGACGACGCGATCTCTTCTCATCAATCTCATCAAGCAACGACAACAAACGGCGATGGCGATCTCAACATCGTCGAAAACAAACTTCAAGTGTTGAAAGAGTTGAAAGAGTTATACGCGCAAAAGCTGTGGCACCAACTGACGGAAAGTTTAGAACTGACCGTGGCGAACCAAAGTCTGTTTTCCTCTCCAGACGATGGAGAGTTGTTGGTCAACTTGTATAAAATATTCGTGAACGATTTCGAGGAACGACTGAACGCGTTGCGTTTGGCACGAGTCGCCGTGCACGTCTCTTCCAGGTGTAAAAACAGAGAAGAAGCTATTGAATTTTTAACATCCGCGATGGAGAAGATTAAAACGACCAGGCAGACGAGTTTTGAAGAGGCAGTGGTGTACGTCAGATTGCACATCGCGTTGTTGTATTTACACGGCGGCGATGAATCTAAAGCGAAGACGGAAGTCGCGAAGGACGCGAAGCAAGATCTCGCGCAGTGGAAGGCGCCGGATCCGAGCGTCTCGGCGGCGTATCATTACTTAGCCGCGCAGTTGTATAAACACAACAGAGACTTTGCAAACTTTTACGGGTCGGGGATTTTGTACATGGCGTACGTAGATGCGACGGCTTTAGGAGACGAAGTGGCGACGGAGTTGGCGGTGGATTTAGCGTTAGCCGCGCTTTTAGGCGAAGGCGTGTATAATTTTGCAGAGTTTTTGGCGCATCCGATTTCAAAGTATATTTCGAAAGAAAACGGAAGCGAGTTTGGTTGGTTATTAGATATGGTGCAAGTATTTAACGATGGCGATTTGAATGCGTACGATTTGTTGTGCGAACGATACGCGGAGCAGTTGAACGCGCAGCCGGCGTTGGTTGCGCACGAGAGAAAGTTGAGGGAGAAGATTACGATTTTGGCGTTTTTGAGAATCGTGTTTGAGTTACCGGCGGAGAAAAGAGAGATCAATTTGGCAGACATTGCGGTGAGAACAAAGCTCACCGTAGATGGGGTGGAGTATTTGTTGATGAAGACGTTATCAGCTGGGTTGATTAGAGGAGAAATCGATGAAGTCAGTTCGAAAGTCGTCGTCACGTGGGCGATGCCGAGGATTTTGCTGAAGCCGCAGATTCGAGAATTGGCGGATAGATTGGACCAATGGATCGCAAAAGTGTCGTCGACGACGGCGAGTTTGCAAAGCGAATTGATGATTACGGCAAACTAATACACTAAAATGCGCAATGTCACCTCTAGTACCAATATCTAGATTTAAAAATATCACCTATTTTTTTCTAAACCATGTCGTAGCCATTCGTCCCGTCGCCCTTCATCGGATCTTCACCTCTGTCCCGCATCATTCTGTACGCCTCCATGTCTTCTTCGGTGACGTCAACTTCGTGCGAATCGCTGTATTTGACTCTCTTTTTCTTTAGTTTCTTTCCGTTTCCAGCATCACCTTCTTCGTCTTCTGCGTCATCGCTTCCATCCTCCTTTCCGCCCTGTTCTCGACGTTGTTTCTCTTTTCGCAGACGTTCGTCTTCTTTTCTCAACGCTTCGCCAAGTTTTGCCGGATCGAGTTGAACATCCTTCGCGTCGGCGCCCCAAATATCTTTTGCCTTTTCTGCAAACTTCTTGCTATTATCTTCTCGCTTTTCCAGGGCGCGCTCTTTCGCGCGCTCCATGTTTGCTTTCATCAATTCCTCCGCCGCTTTTCCATCCTCGATGCCTTTAATCCCGACGCAATACGATGATTTCACGCACGAATGGCAACAGGCGTAGCCCCATCTCCCTTGGTTCCAATAGGATCCCCATATTTTCGTGTGGTTGTTTACCAACACATCTTCTTCGTACCGCGATGTGGCTATAGTTTTAAGTTCGCCGACACCACCACCACCCGAAATGACCCTACCGAATCGATCGTACTCGACAAACCTTTCCGTTTGTCCTAAAACTAAACCTTCCGGTGCATCTTCTAACTTCCCCGCCGACGCGTCGCCGTATTTAGACAATACCGAGGTCTTTTGCGTCTCGTCCAATTTCGATTTCTTCTCTTTGAACTTCTTATACATCAATTCCGCTTGCGATGGCGCCGCTTGCACGTGAACGTCTTGCCCGTGTTTCGTCGTCGCCTCCCAGGCGTGCACATTCATCAAAGCGAAATTCGTCGTCTCGCCGGTATTTCTCGCCGCGTTATCGCCGCGGAAGAAGTTATCGTTCGGGTCAGCATTCGGAGTTGGGTTTTCGCGCATTGACCTCGTTTTAGGATCGTAAAACGCCGATTGTGGGTCCAAATTCCTCAGATATTTCGCCGTATCTTCCCTCAGGCGCAAATTTCTCACCGTCCCGGAAGCGCCTCCGCCTGGCGCTCGAATCCGCTTTTCAATCTTCCCAAACCCGGCGTCCTCGTTCGCTTTGAGCTTCTCCTCGTCTTCATCTGAGTCCGTATCCGAAGCATAGATATCATTCACTTTCTTTTCTTTTGCCGTCTCCCCGCCTTCGTCGCTATCGTCGTCATTTTCGTCGTCGTCGTCGATATCGTCGCCTTCTCCTCCGTTCTTTTCTTTATTCTCCTTCTTAAACGCCCTTTCCAACTCTCTCTTCTTCGCCGCCTCGGCTTTCATCTCCTCCACTTCCTCGTACCTCTCCACGACTTTCTCGTAATCTTCTGCCAAAAATCCTTTGTACCTGTCTCGTTTTTGCTCGTACGTTCTGTTCCTGTTGAAATCCTCCTCTTTGAAGACTTCGTCGAGTTTCAGATCCTTCCCGGTTTTCTTCGCGTTGTGTTTTCTCGGGCGTTCTAAACAGTCTTTCTTCTTGTGTGTCATGCTCCCGCAATTTTCGCAGGCGCCTTTGCGGAACTTTGTTGTTATAAATCCTCCTCCAAACGACGACGCGTTATTACGTTTATCGTTATTATTGTGTTTATTATACCTTTGAGTCGTTGCGGCGGCGCGTTCTCTCGTTCTTCTCTCTTCCTCTTGAATCGAATGTTTCGTCGGGTCTTCTTTGTTCTTTCTGAAATCTTTCTGGTGCTTCAGACCTTTCTTCCCGTCGCCTTCTGAGGCGTACCACGGCGCCGCGGCCATGTATTGGGGAATGTGTGGGTTAATCGCTTTCCCATCTTCGTCTAATTCCGGGGCGATTAAACCTTTCTTTCTCGCTTCTTCCAACTCGAATTCGCGTTTGCGTTCCTCTCTCGTTTTTCGTCCAGCGCCCGACATTTTTGTTTGTTTGTCGCTCGCGTGATTTCCTCTCTTCAAAACTCTTCAGCAGCACTTTTTTTTCGCTTATGAGTGCGTTATGAGTGCGTTATGAGTGTGTGAGAGAGAGAGATATATGGAGAGTTGTCTCGCGCACGCTCCTCTCTTCTTCTCGTTAAAAAGAAGAAGAAGAAGAAGAGTGAAGAATGAAGCACACAAACACAATTCGACCCGCGTACTCTCGTTCGTGCATAAAAAAAGCTTTTCTGCTGCTTCTTTAAAAAAAAAGTCTCTCGCGACAAAACGAAAGAAGTAAAATTTGCCTTTCGACTGCAGTCTCTTTTTTCTTTCTTTTGTTTGTTCGTGAGAAGAAGTGTTTTTCTTCAGATTTTCTTCTCTTCCAACTTCTCTTTAATAAAACGGTGTCGCGTTTGAACGATGACGACGACGCGTAACTCTTACTGCAGGGTTTCACGTAATACTCGTACACGACGTTAAAACGAGTATTATGATTGATACGCGTTATAACGCTGGGGGGCGACACCATCGGAGGAACGTTCGTGTTGGCGGGTATTACAATCATCACTTTCCTGCCTCGACGACTTCGACGACGACTCCGGTGAAGAAACGACGCAATGATAATAACAATAATAATAATAATAACAAGAGAGGACAGATGAAGCGCTTTCTCGAAAGTTTGCAAATGCTCGCGCTCGTTCTCGTGTTTTGTTTGTTCACGTTGCACTACGGGAAAGCGTTGCCGAAATTATTCAGACATCCACACTTCAAGCACGTGATTATTATCGACGCCGGGAGTACGGGGACGAGGTGTCACGTGTTTCGCGTCGCAGCCACGAGTAGCGTTACGACAACGACGTATGGGAAAGACGCGAGCGTGACGCCAAAGTTGATTTTGCCAACGAAATCGTATAAAACGACGCCAGGTCTCTCGGCGAGAGCTTTGGATCCGAGCGGCATCGACGCCGCGTTGCGGCCTTTGTTGAACTTCGCCAGAGAGTCTGTCCCGATGGAGAATTGGAAAGAGACGCAGATACATTTGATGGCAACTGCGGGTTTGAGGCATATTGAGCAGCATTTATCGGAATCGATTATCGATGCTTGCAGAGAAACCTTGAGAGAATCACCGTTCTCGTTTGAAAAAGACGAGTGGGCGAGCGTGTTGCCGGGGACGAAGGAAGCGTCATACGGGTGGACGGCGGTGAATTACGCGTTTAACGCGTTATCACCGGAGAAAACACCAAAAGAGACGTACGGAGTTTTGGAGCTTGGAGGTGCGAGTATGCAAGTCACGTATGCGGTTCCGCACGCGACAGCCAAGAACGTTGTGCAGAAGAAACACAAGGAAACGGTCAGAGTAGGCAATTCGGTCAAACATTTATACGCGTCGAGTTTACTCGGTTTAGGACACGAGGCGGCGCGAGCAGAGTATCACGCGATGTTGCGAAGAGAGTATGAAACAACTGGGGAGAAACCGAATAACCCGTGCACGAATAGAGGATGGACGCCGCAAACTACCGTGCAACACGGTGAAGCATTAGCCGTAGGCGCAGGGCCGTCGAAACCTACGGGTAATTTCACGGCGTGTTACGCAATGACGAAAAAACTGTTAGGGTTAGCAGAGAACACAAAGGATTGTCCTAGAACTCCGTGTGGGATGCGTAAAGAGCACTTACCTCCGTTCGACGGTAAGTTTTTAGCGACTGAGAATTTCCATTACACCGCGGAATTTTTCAAATTAGGTACAACGACGACGATTAGGGATTTCCAACGCGCCGGGGAGAAGTTATGCGCAGAGTCGTGGGGAGATGTAGTGAAAAAGAGGTTTAGAAAGGACCAGAAGAAATGGGAAGAAATCGATTTGTCGAAATATTGCTTCAGCGCCGCCTTCATCGTAGCTATGTTGAAAGATGGTATGCTTTTGCCTGAGGATTTGAAGTTTACGGTGGGCAACAACGTGGGACGATACAACGTGGACTGGGCGATGGGGGCGGCCATTAACATAATCTCATCTAAGATAGCCGCGGCAAGTATTTTAACCCCAGATAATAGTGTTGGTAGGAGTGCCAGTGCCTCTGCGAGCGATATAGCTGCCGCTGCAGGTCTCGCTCCTTCGTCTGCTTCCTCCCACACGCACGAGGCAAACGATATGTTCTGGTGGTGCGTGTATATTCTCGCCGGTTTCTTCGGATGCTCGAAATTTGTATTCTCCGGCGTGTGGGAGATGCTTTACTTTAAGTGCGTATCGATTGTGCGACGCACAAGAGAAAATAGGCGAAGGTTGAGAAATGCCAGGAGAAATGGCGATAGCGATAATAGTCGTTGTGTGGGACGACGTGGAAGTAGAAGTGGAAGTGACGGAAGCTCTCTGATTGGCGGAGGAGGTGGTCTGCGCCGAAACGGGAGCCGGTCACTGAGTAGTTCCGTTTCCAACTTACGCGGTTCTTTCAACAGATCGCAAAGTGGATTTCTAACATCCTTGCCTTCGAGGAAAGGAAGCTTCCACGACTTGAGTGATATAGATAGTTTAGTATAGTAATATGTAATAGCAAATACAAGAATGGCGTGTTTTCACAGCCTACTGCGCATATTATCGGAACGTAAGTCCCACGCGTCTATAACTTCTTGGTCGCGCTCGTAAGAATCCATTATCTCACCTATCCCACCTTGCGTTTCGCTCACATTGACTATAAAGTTGACGTCCGTGTATACATTGGCTCCACCACTTCTTGTCGCCAACCGCGCGTTACTCGTGACGACACCTATAAGATGTCCTGTCCTTCCGTCAACTAAAGCCCCACCACTAGCACCACTTCTGACAGAAGCTGAAGTTACGAGCATGGTCTTCTTCCCAGCAATCTTGGATACGTATCCGTGATTAACTTCTGGTGACGCTTTATCGAACTTTCTTTTCCTGACGTTGTTCCCGAACCGATCGTCGTGCGCAACGACTAGTACTTCGTCACCGATTGCCGGGGAGCGTTGTTTTCGCGCAGGTCGCCTCGTTGGTAACACGATTGGAAGCGCTCCGCTCCCTCCATTTTTAAGAGAGAGCACACGCACAAGTGCCAAGTCTAGAGGACCTTGGCTTACTCTTTGTACGACGCCACGTCTCCAACTTCCGTTTGAAAATCGCAAAGTAATCGCGTTCTTGCTATGCTTTTCCTCCTGTATCGCCGGCAGTACGACGTGCCGATTGGTTAATACTATACCTTCCGAGGAGTCGCCATCATCACCGGTTTTAGAAATCAATATTCCGCTACCGAAGTGTGCGCCGTCTAGAATTTCAACCCGGCACACCGATTCTGTGGCATTTCTAGCCGCCGATACGATTTTGTTCGTAGTTAGGGGCATATCATCATCTAGAGTATTATTGGCGTCATCTCCTAATATCCACGGTGCGTGTATCATCAGAGGAAACGCACCGCGGCTCGAACCACCATCTCGCTCTTTTGCAAACGATAAAGGTGGTATGAGTATACCTACAACTATTGGTTGACCCTTTGATCTACTGGTATTTTCGTCGAGGAAAACTGGCGATCCCTCGGCTCCAGGCTTTAAAGCGATAGACAAGTCAACCACGGAAACCGCCGGTGATACTACACCGTTTATGTTGCTACTCGTACCTTGATTCGTTATCGCCACCAATGCACTCGAAATGCACCCCCGATTGAGCAAGCGCGAAAATATGTTCGGGCTGAGCACACCAAATGGACTTCCTATGGTGGCAATCTTCGTCCCCGCGTGAACGGAAACCTTAGTACCACTCTCAGCAGTGTTCCTCCTGGCGGCGGCGTTACTTTTCGTTCTGCTATAATTACTTCTTCTGTTGTTAAAGTTCCCACCTGAACTCTTCCTCTGTTCGCGCTTGTCCAGATCGTACACGTTACTATCCCTACTTTCGATTACTTCCTTCAGCACCACAAAACTCGCCGCTCTTTCCACTATTCTCCTCACCTCTCTCTGTTTCAAGAACCCTTTCGCCTCGCACAATCTTAACGGCACCACGCCTTCGAACGACACGTCCACGATATTCTGTCCTGCGATTGCGTTGACGATGTCATCGATTGCGCGCTTAGAGGTTACCACGTCCACAATTTTACACTTCGTCCACGTTTTTTTCTCGAAATTCCTTGCGTGTATAACCACGGACGGTTTCAGTTTGAATCTTTTCCCGCGACTCCTCTCGCTTTTCCCGTTATCTGTTTCAGTTGTCATCATCGTTGCGCTATCCAATACCAAAACGTTCTGCAATGCGCTCAAAGGAACCACCCAAACGTTCAAATCATTATTAAAAGTATCATCATCATAATCATCGTCTCTATCTTCTCTCCTCCGCATTCTCTCCGCGTACATCTCCCCTCGCCTCCCTAACATCCTCGCGTTCGTCGCCGAGCAACTGAAACAATGGAGCGTAGGAATCCCCCATTTGCTCGTATTCGCAATCGACCGTTGAATGGCAAAGTCCACGACGTCTGCCGCGTCCGCTCGAGAGATGTATTTCGCATCGCGCAAGAGTTCCTCCGTCCCGGTTATTCGGATCAATCCGGCTGCCTGCTCCGCAGCTTGGATGTTCTTCGAATTCATTTCATTTAATTCTTTTTTTTTCTGTTGTGTTTTTCTGTGCAAAGTGCAAACCCCTCCCTCGAACGAGAAAAAAAGAAAAAGTGAGCACGCGACGACAAACTGAAAAAGATATTCGTTTTCGCGTCATTAATCACATGAGCTTTTGTGTTCGTCATCACGCGCACACCACCACCACTACTACCGCTTTTAAGAGTCAAACGACAACAAAAACAACCGATTTCGTTACTGCTGAGTATTTATTCGTATCATCCAACAGCAGGAATAGGAGAAGAAAAAGGTTGGTTGACGTTTCTTCTCTGCGGGAAGTGGGTGGTGGTGGAAGCATGTTTCTGTCGCGTCGACAAATCCGAAGCGTCATCGCCAGACGACGGGCGACGTGCGCATCGGTATCGCCATCGTCGTCATCATCATCATCAACAACTCCAAATAGAAAAATATCGAACGAGAGCGCATCTACGTCTTACGCGAAGAATCATAGGGATGTCACGGCCCCGTTCCATCCGGGCGGAGACCAACCTTCAGCGATTGCAAAAACTCTGAAATTGTTAAAAGAGAAGGACAGGAAGTTTGTCTCCTTGCGCGGCGCCACGGGTACGGGGAAAACGTTCGTAGTCGCGAACGTCATCGCGGAACACGACAAGCCGGTCTTGGTTGTTGTGCCGAATAAGACATTGGCGGCGCAGGTTGCCAGGGAGTTGAGAGGGTATTTACGAACGTCGCATTTGGTTGAGCTTTTCGTGAGTCACTTTAGCGTCTACATACCGGAGAGTTGTCGCGGAGGTCGATACGTCGAAAAGAGATCTGCGGTAGACCCGGATTTAGATGCGCTGCGACATCGCGCGACGAGAGCTTTGGTTGAAGCGAAATCGACGAATAGAACACCAGTCATTGTGGCTTCGGTGTCGTGTTTGTATGGTTTGGGATTGCCGTCAGATTTTGTCGATGCGGCTTTATTTTTAGGCAAAGACGGTGAAGTGGGACAGTATGGGAACGCCGAGAAGATCATCAATAAGCTCGAAAGGGAGTGTCTGTATGAACGCGCACCGGCGTTTGGAACGGTCGAGCGTGGGCAGTTTAGAACGAGAAATAAAGAAACAGACAAAGTAGAAATCCGAGTATGGCCGCCGTACTCAAATGAACACGTGGATATTACGTTGGACAAACATAGCGGAGATTTCTTGGAAGGCAAACGCGTCGTATATAACGAAAAGGAACAACAACACGAGACTGAATATATTAACGCCATGACGATTTGGCCGCGAGTGCACTACGTGACGCCAAAAGAACGCGTCACGATGGCTGTAAAATCGATCAACGAGGAGCTGGTCTGTAGAGAACACGAGCTTCGGGAAGAAGACGCTGTGTTAGAGGCGGATAGGTTGAGGCAGAGAGTTTCTGCAGATTTAGAAATGCTCAGAGACATAGGATGGTGTCCAGGCGCGGAGCATTACTCTAGACACCTCCGTGGAGCAAAACCCGGTGAGCCGCCAGTGACGCTGTTAGACTATTTTTCTCACGAGAATAATGAAGACTGGTTACTGGTTGCCGATGAATCGCACGTCATGCTGCCGCAATTACGTGCCATGTCTGGTGGCGATAAAAGTCGAAAGGAAAGCTTAGTGAAGTACGGGTATCGCTTACCTTCCGCTTTGGACAATCGACCGTTAACTGGAGATGAATTCTGGCAACGCGTCCCGAAATGCCTACTCGTCTCGGCCACTCCTGGTGACGACGAGCACGAGTGGTCCGGTGGCGAAGAAGGGAGCGTAGATATGGTTGTCAGACCAAGCGGAATATTAGACCCGCCGACGGAAGTGTTACCGAAGAAGAATCAACTTCCCAAACTCGCCTCCATGATAGAAAAACGCGCACGGAAGGGCGAAGCTTCTCTGGTTTGTGCGTTGACAAAAGCTGATTGCGAGGATTTAGCTGCGTATTTAACCGGCAAAGGATTACGAGCGGATTGGATGCACTCTGAACTCGCAGCTCCGGAGAGAGCAAAACGGCTTGCAAAACTCCAACTCGGTGAGCTTGATGTAGTTGTTGGTGCCCAATTACTTCGCGAAGGTTTAGATTTACCTCGCGTTTCGTTGGTGGCTATATTAGACGCGGACGTTTCTGGGTTTGCGAGATCGTCGCGAAGTTTGATGCAAATGATGGGCAGAGCGGCGAGAAATAAAAGTGGCGAAGCTGTTTTATTTGCAGATAAAGAAACTGACGCGATGAAGTCCGCTTTGAAAGAAGTCGAGCGGAGACGTCGAAAACAAGCGTTGCACAACGAAAAGTACAGCGTCACCCCACAATCTGCAACACAAGGAAGTGAATCCTCGGAGCGGTCCTTATTTGATATCATGTCTGAAGAAATCGACGCCGAGAAAATGTCCGTAGGAACTATGCTATCTAAAAGTAGTTCTAATAATAGCGATAACAACAATCGTGGTGGAACTATAAACGACGAAGAAGTGGAGCGCGCTTTGGAGAGATGGCGACAACGGCGAGAACCTAACTCGGAAGGTTTCATAAGAGCGACGACCAAGACGAAAGCTTTGGAAAGGAAAATGAAGGAGGACGCATTAGCTGAAAGACAAAAGCGGGAAAATCAAGCGTATATGGAGAAAGATGGTACGATACTGGGAGATTTGATGGACGCTTCTGGAAAATCCTCCTCTTCCTCTCTCGGCAACGCCGAAGCGATTCTTACGAAAGACTACGGTTTCGACGAAGCTACAATTTCTCGAGTGAAGAAGATCCGCGAGATGCAGAAAACACTTCCTGCCAAATGTGGCGTGTACCGTTTTCTCGATAAGAACGGCAAGTCCTTATACGTTGGCAAAGCGAAATCTTTGCGCTCCAGAACCTCCTCGTATTTAACTCCAGGCGTCCTTGACAACTCGGCTCGTCACCGGGCGTTGTTATACAAGGCGGAATCAATAGATTGCGTTTTGACACCGGGTGGCGAAGCCGATGCGCTCGCACTAGAAGCCAGAATTATCCAACGTGAAAGGCCTCGAATGAACATCTTGCTCAAAGACGTCCCGAGATCCGAAGCTGCGTATATCGTTCTCTCGCCTGACGGTAAAATGTTTGTCGTAAACAGCTCATCTAAGGAGACGTCCGACCCTAGAACTTTCGATAATAAGTGGATATTTACGCAGACAACCTACAGAGAGGCACGTAATTTGTCACGTAGCGTAGATACGGCGCTTGATCTTCGAGGGGCACGTTTTCGCGTGAGATACGGCGACCAAGATGCAACAGAAACGCTGAACAATCGCATCACCGCGGCCCGCTTGATTTTCGAGAATAAGATTGGAGAGGCAATGGAACACGTGGAAAACACGTGCGCAAAAGACGACCCAAGAATTGTGGATAGACTAAAATCGTTATCAAACACGTGGATACAAAATCTTGAGGATTCCAAAAGTAACGGTTCGTTAGCTGCGTTCTTATCGCTCAGTGAGGAGGAGAGGAAAAATTGGAATGTGGACGTATGCGCAGCGGTGAAATCTGGAAGATTCATTTCCGTGAAAATCGCGCGCGTTAGAGACGGGAATGTTTTGGATGTTTTAGGGACGACGGTTGAAGCGTACGATGACAACGACGAAGATGAATCAACAACCCTGGATTTGGCCGAGGCTTGTCAGCGCACCATCGAGTCCACGTACGCGTCGGCGCGATTGGTTTCGTTGCCCGATTCAGTGTATATTCCCCACAAATTCCAAGACGCGAAAGAAGCTGGATTGGCGTTCAAGTCGCTCGGTATCCGTAAGCGTATGGTTAAAACGAAGAAGAATGAAACGTATTTGAACGCTTTGGCGAGTTTAGCTCTGGAAAATGCTCGAGAAGAAGTGGAATCGATCAAATCTGAAAATGACGTTTTGACGACGCTTTCCTATGCCTTAAACATGGAATCACCGTTGACTTCTACTCTTGCGAACCTCTCGGACCTCTCTATCGAAGGTTTAGATTGTTCGCATTTTGCGGGCGAACACGCCGTAGCCGCCTTCGCGCGTTTCGATGGTTCCACGGAGTCCTCTGGTCAACACAAAGTATATAACCTCCCCGTGAATTTGGTGAACCCGTCGGATGATTACGAAGGCATTCGCGTAGCGATTTCAAGAAGATGCCAATCGCAGACGCCTCTGCCGGATGTTATCTTAGTCGATGGTGGAGCCGGTCAGTTAAGAGCCGCAAAAGATGCGCTCGAAGCTGAAGGTGTTGGCATCACCAACGTGGTCTGTCGATCGGACCTCGGAGACCCTTCGTTCTGCGAAACCGGCAAAGCGTTGGAAAAATTAGTCTTTTCACGTCGAGTCGCTTTAGCATCGCTCGCAAAAGGACGCAGTTCTGGCACCGAGCGCGTTTTCTTAGTTGCAGAAGAAGAAAGAGAAAAAGAAATCGAGCAAAGCACGACCGACACCGCCTTCACGCTTGGTATAGGCGTCGAGACGGTTGTTGACGGTCCCGCTATGCACTTGTTACGTAAAGTTCGCGACGCATCCCACAGCGTCGCCATAGGTAGTCAGCGAAGACGCAGACGCGAATCCAGGTTCAGAGAGTTCATCGCGAAAGAAGAATTAGAAGAAGACGACGAAGTAGTCTCGGTTTAGGAATAAATGTTTTGTATTATATGTGTTTTATACGTTTCGCACTCTCTCCCTCTTAGCCTCTTCTCATTTGGTCTCAGGATTCAAAATCATTTCAAATTTTCTGCCTTTTCTGCCGCATAAGAAAAACCATCAACGCGCGCTTTCCTTTGATACCCCACACATTTTTAAAGCCCATCGCAAGTAGAAAATGATTGCGGCATCCGTCACTCCATCGTGCGCTCTCTTGCATCGCGTCGATGTCTCTGCTTCCGGACGCCGAGCGTCATCCACTTTTAAACAAAGAAAGCAGAGTCCTCGAGAAAACCATCGTCGTCGCGGGGTTGTCAAGGTGGCTGCGGCGGAAAACTTGGACGCGCTTTCCGAGCTCGTCGCCATTTCCCCGATCGACGGTCGATACGGTTCCAAAACGAAATCTTTGCGCTCTGCTTTTTCCGAGTACGCGTTGATTAAAGCACGCGTGACGGTGGAAATCCGATGGTTACAAACCCTCTCGGAAATCCCGGAGGTGTTTGAGGTGGAAAAATTTTCCAACGAAGCCAATCAGTTTTTAGAGAACTATTTGAAGAATTTTTCGCCGAGCGAAGCGATGAAGGTGAAAGAAGTCGAACGCACGACGAATCACGACGTGAAAGCGGTCGAATACGTGATCAAGGACGCATTGAAAGAGAACGCGGAGTTGAAAAAGGCGCTAGAGTTTGTCCATTTCGCGTGCACATCTGAGGATATTAACAACTTGTCGCACGCTATTATGTTGAGAGACGGCGTTGAAGTTTTGTTGCCAGAAATGGATAAAATTGTGGATACTTTGTCTACGATGGCGGTAGAGAATGCTGATGTACCGATGATGTCGAGAACGCACGGTCAACCGGCATCGCCGACGACTTTAGGGAAGGAGCTGGCGAACGTGGCGTACAGATTGGCGAGACAACGCGCTCAGATTCCCAAGGTGCCATTGTACGGTAAGATGGCGGGTGCAGTCGGGAACTACAACGCGCACATGTCCGCGTATCCAAACGTAGATTGGCAAGCCGTCGCAGAAAAGTTTGTGACTGGTTTGGGTTTAACGTTTAACCCCTACGTGACGCAAATCGAGCCTCACGATTATATGGCGGAATTGTTCGGCTCGATTGAGCGATACAACACGATTATTTTGGATTTGGATAGAGATATATGGAGCTACATTAGCATTGGTTATTTTAAACAGAGAACTATCGCTGGTGAAGTTGGATCATCCACTATGCCTCACAAGGTGAATCCGATCGATTTTGAAAACTCAGAAGGGAACGTGGGGATTGCCAACGCATTGTTTGCGCACTTATCGGCAAAATTACCAGTATCCAGGTGGCAAAGAGATTTGACAGATTCTACCGTGTTGCGTAACTTGGGCGTTGGATTTGGCCACTCCTTGTTGGCATATCAAAGTACGTCGAGAGGTTTAGGGAAGTTGGATGTCAACGCGGCGGCGATGGCGGCGGATTTGGACGTCAACTGGGAAGTCCTCGCGGAACCGATCCAAACGGTTATGCGAAGGCACGACGTGGAGAAACCGTACGAGAAGCTGAAAGAGTTGACGAGAGGGAAGAGAGTGAACCAAGAAGGTATGCGGGAGTTTGTGAAGTCGTTGGATATCCCGCAAGATGCGATTGATAGTTTGGCGGCAATGACGCCGGCGACGTATGTCGGTAACGCTTCCGCGCAAGCTAAAAGAATCGTGGAGATGATAAAAAAAATCGAGTAAGGAGGAGTTAACTCCATCATTTCTTCGCGTTATTTATACACTAAAAGGACCAATTGATGGATGACAACTATTCATAATTTGCACACTCTCGATCTATAGCTAATCTTCAAACGTGACGTGCTTATTTTTGGGAGTCGCTTTAAGCGCGCTGAATGTAAGCTTTTCGGACGGCGTCGTCGTATGTCTTTCTTTTTTCACCACAGCTGCTCGAGGCGTTCGTTCAAACTTTTTTACCGGCTCTATGCCCATCGAGCGCATCTCTTCTTCCATTTTTGTCGCCCGTTTGGCGTCGTATTGTAAGCCGATACTTCCTGTACCTACGTTGACCATTTTACCTAAAACAATCGCTGCGGACGGATTTTTTAATTTATCGACATCACCCCTTATAGCGGCTTCTGTCAAGAACGCCGTCGCCGTCTCGTACGTCATTTTCAAAAATGGAGACGTGGAATCGTTAATACCAACTCGTGAGAACGGTCTGTACCCGCCTTGCTGGCACATGAAGTCTGAAATCAACGACAAGTGTCTGGCGTCGACGCCAATGCCGTAGGCACCAAACACCCCTGAAATTTCATCTACGAGTGTTCGTCTCGCGGCTTCGACGCCGAGCGTTAACCGAACTTGCCAAACGTCGTTCGCTTTGACACGATTAACGTCGACTAAATCCTCGTTTGCAAACGCGGCATCGAAGGAGACACCATCGCATTGGACCGCTAAAGTACCGTCGAGCTCGTCGCCGACGACGAAAACGCCGCCAATGCCTTTCGTGTATCGAATGTTGGACTTTGCCGCGGCATTATCGAGCAAGTTTTGTAAGAGAAGTAATGGTGTTGCTAAATCAAACTCAAGGATGACCGTAAACGTTTTCGCGCTCGCGTTGACGACGACGGCTTCTTGGATATCGGATAAGTCCTGGCGTAAACCACCGGTCTCTCGTGAAGATGCAGTTTCGTTTTTCGAAGATTTCTTCTTTTTCGAAGCTGCAGTAGCTGGTTCCGCGACTTCCGTTTGATCTGAATCGTCTGAATCTGAATCTGACGGACTACCGTCGTCTTTATCCTCGTCGGAAGACTTTGCAGAACCTTTTTTTTTCTTTTTCGCAGAAGAGGACTTCTTTTTAATCTTCCTTGCAATCTGTGCTTCGTCTTCGTCTGAAAATTCACCCGCATTGACTTTGTCGTCGTCGCCGTACGCTTCCTCGTCACGATCAGCTTTTCTCGCATCTGCTTTTGCGCCTTCTTCGTCGTCAGAGTTATCTTCGTCGTCGGAGGCGTCAATTTCATTTCCGATTCGTTCCTTTGCGTTCTCTTTAGCACTACCTCCTTTTTTCTTCGGGTGGCCTTCGTCGTTGTCGTCTGCCGCATTCTTGCCATCGTCGTTGTCATCATCGTCCATATCACTCGGTTTTCTCGCGGGACCTGTCGCAGATCGTTGCCTTAATTTCACGATCTGAACATCAGCACTTTGCTCTGCTCGTTTCTTGCAATCTTTCTTGATGATTGCATACACTTCCGCCAAGTAGGTTTCTTTGAAGCACGCTTCCATCTCTTCAAACGTCACGCTTCCTTTTGCTTTTGAAAACTCATCCGGGCATCTCATGGTCACCTTCACTTCGCACACGCGCGCTTTGCAGCCATCAGACGGCGCGTCCGTGTACAAGCGCGTCTCGCACGAGAGATCTTGCACCAACTCCGCAAAAGTCACTTTGTGCAACCGACTCGCGAGCCTATCCGCGTACTTCTTAGCCATTTTATCTTTGCGCAGAGGCATGGTCATCACCGGTAATGTCGGCTTTCTGCTCGCCGCCATGAGTAGCTCGCGTAGTCGAGGAATACCCATCGTCACGTTTGCTTCACCACGACCGGCAAAGTGAAACGTATTCAAGGTCATCTGCGTGGACGGTTCGCCTACGGATTGCGCGGCGACGACGCCAACGGCTTCGCCCGGGCTCGCCATGGAGGCAATAAACTTCAAGTTCATAATCTTTGCAAACTCTTTACGAGTGACTTTGTGTGCTTGTTCAAACTCTTTGTCGGATAGAATACCATGCGTGACGTTCAAAAACTCGTCCAAATCTTTTGCAAACTTTTCTGGTAAGATACCTAAACTCGTGAACTGGGAATAACGTTTCTCGTGTTCTACAACTGAGGATGCGTTTCGTGGCACGTCTGGAAATGCTCTCGTCTTCTTATCCATGAATGCATCTTCGGGATTGGAATTCTCTTTCTTTGATGAGCTATCGTCAAACTCACTCAGAGCGGATTTGTTTTGTAGTTTTAACGATTCGATGTTTTCCAGCGCAAACGCAAATTCTTTTGCGTAGACTCCTTTGGAGACTTCAATGCCGTCGTCGCCGTATAAGAACTGAACAATCGTGCCATCGACGTCCCGTACGGTATGATCGTAGTGAACTTTCAATCCTTCCAAATTTTTAACCAAACATCTTTGTAAATATCCAGAACGTGACGTTTTCACCGCCGTGTCGACTAAACCCTCTCTTCCAGCCATGCAGTGGAAATAGTATTCCTGCGGTCGTAAACCAGAATAAAATCGGTCGCTGATGTATCCACCCGCTCGCGGATCACAATCAAACGGTGCAAAACATGGTAACGTTTTCCCACTCGCCATTCTTGGAACGCGACGACCTTCTAATTCTTGTTGCCCGAGCGCGGCGGCGATTTGTGAAAAGTTCACCATCGAGCCTTTCGCTCCAGACATGGTCATTAAGGAAAAGCAATTTCTGTGAAAGGGTTTCTTCGTGCCACTAGGGAGGCAAACTTTGACAGTAGCCGACGTGACTTGATTGAGCGCTCCAGAAGAGCGAGCATCGAGCGCGACTTCGGAATCTGGACGTTCGGTGACTCTCGCGGAAACCGCCGAACGCAACGCCATCTCGGGAACATCCTTAACTTGTACAAACGCTTCCGCGGCTGATTTTGCTGCCGCGCCGGCTTTGGCCAACTCCTTCACGCGCAACTCTTCAGATTCTGCGACTAAAACTAAATCATCCATCCCGCATGTGAACCCGTGTTGTTGAAGGAATAGAGTGAGTAATCGAGACAACACCGATAACAACTTCCCGGCAATTTGCTTTCCGTGTAATTCAGCGACGGCGTGTATTAAACCAAACTTACCGAACGCGTTCTTATCGACAACGCCAGTGCAGATGTAATTTTGGCGAACGATCAAGTCACCTTCCTCTTTACTTCCCCAAAACGTGTGCGGAGTTTTACACGAGTGTTTCAATGTCACCCCGGGACGTTGATACGCGACGTGGTCTAAAATCGTGCGCATGACATCTTTACCGGTCCATAACCGTCTCGGCTTAAGAATCGTAGGTGGAGGCAACTTAATTGTCAAATTCTCGCGATCACATAAATCCACGAGGGCCGCGAACACGATTTGCGAGAACCCTTCTTTGTTATAAAAGCGGTCTTTGCACGTCAACAATACAGCGGAGCAGATGTGATCTTGAATCAAACCTCTCAGCGGTTTCCCGTCCGTCGGCGCGTAGAATTGCTCCTCGGCTTTGACAATTTCGTATGCTTCCGCTCGCGCTTGATGATCTTGAGGAAAGTGCAAGTTAATTTCGTCTCCATCGAAATCAGCGTTGAACGTCGAACAATTGGCGTAGTGCATGCGAATGGTTCTTTGCCCGGGAAGGACGCGAGCGCAATGGGCTAAAATCCCCGGTTTGTGCAACGTTGGCTGACGATTCGTGAGCATAATGTCGCCGTTGCGTAGATGCCTGTAGACCTTCCTAGCAAGCGGTCGCCCATCGGCATCTTTTGCGGCTGACACCGACAACAAAGTTTTCGCGATGGCTCTTCGTTTTTCTTTGGAAAATCGCGCTAAATTGATAATCCTTCCGCGTTCGTCCTCGACGGCGTTCGCGCCTGGGTGTTCGTCCGCGCCTCGTTCTACGAGCTCACGCATGAGTTCAACGTTATGTGGCGTCACAAGTTCAGGAAACGTTAAGGTTTTGGCAAAAACAGGCGGTACGCCAATCTCGCCGGTACCTAAATACGGATCCGGCGAAATCACCGACCTCGCCGCGTAGTTTACTCTTTTCCCCATCATATTCATACGAAACAAACCTTGCTTCTTTTCCAACTGTTGACGAATTCCAATACCAACGCGATCTTGGATCCGATCCGCTTTAGTGGCATCCATCAGTCTATTCACGCCACCTTGAATGACCAACCACGCTCGAACGGCTCTCGAAGCGCGCACTTCTGGAGGTTCTGGAACCGTCGGCGGCGTTCGAAAGAGTTCAGTTAACGATAAATTGGCTTGAATTATCGCACACAAGTGCGTATTTTGCGGGTGCTCGAAAACCATATCGCCCATTTTCGAAGGCGGTCGAAGCTTTGGCGGCGGCACAAGAATAGTTTGACAGAAGAATCTATTCGGATTGGAGTCTTGTCTTTTCGTCGTTAAATCTGAACTTTGATCGCGACCATTCGCGCACCACACTCTCGCGCACCATTCAAACTCGTTGCCCCACAATCTTCTCAAAATCTCTCTCGCTTCAATTGGTGTCACGTACATCGGTTTCGTCGAGCGCTCTTTAAATCCTCCTTCGTCGTAGTTGTCTTCTTCGCTGTCCGTCGATGAAGACGAGGACGAGCTATCGTCCTCGTCGTCGTCTTCAGAAGAACTGCTACTACTACTACTACCATCGCTATTTCTATCCCTACTGTTCTTCTTCGTCTTTTGTTTAATCTTCTTTGATTTACCTTCAGCGACGGTTCCTCCAGTCATTTCCGCCACGGTGCCGGAATCCACTTGCTCGTCCGCCCCTTCCGCGCTCGCCGCTTTCGCCAACTGTTTCATCGAAAAATCCACGTCAATACCGTTCGCTAAGTTGGTCACCAACTGCTTCTTTGGCAACGGTTTTCTGTAAATCTTAGTGGATCCTTCCGTGCTCAAACCAGGACCGAACGCTCTGCAATTCTCGCACCTCGCTTTCGGCACGCTTTTGAAAAACGAATCGATCAACTCTCTCTTCGCCGTCAACGCCGACGTCGTCCACTCCAAAGGCACGTACTGGTTCCCTCTCTTCGTCTTCTTCCTCGTCAAACTATCTAACTTTGGCATTAAATTAGCGTCCAAATCCATCATCTCCGGCGCCTCCCCACCTTCTTCCTTCCTCGTGTTCTCTCGATCTTTTCGATTTTCCTCTTCGATTTCGCTCAACTCTCGCATCGTACTCTTCGATAACTTCCACTGACTGACATCCGCTGCTCTCTCTAATTCCCCTCTATCGATCAAATCCAATCGTTCTCTAAACATATTCACCCGTTCCGTGTGCATTTTAAACTTGTGACAGTTCAAACACGCGCATCTTAACACCTTCGTCACCGTCGGAAACAACAAAGGGTGATACACGGGAACCACCAAATCGATGTGCCCAAAATGCCCCGGGCAATGATGTTGCGATAACCCACACGTCGAGCACACGCCGAATTGTTCGATCGGGCCAAACGCCGGGTCGTATAATCCATCAACGACTGGGTTATTCAGAGCATCGAACAAGACTGGATTGGTGACTCTTTTCACCGAAATCTCTCGCGCTTCTTTCGGGTCGTAAAACGAAAACGACACCGAGGAAATTTCTTTCGACACCAAGTGCGGGTCTTTGACTTCGATTTCTTTCTTCTTGTTGAAGAAATCGACTTCAAAGACGTCGTCTTCTGAATCGTCGTCCACTTCCCTGGTTTTCATGCTGAACAACAACAATAACTTATAGTCGTTGTCGTCGCCTTTCTCTCCTCAAATCTTCTTCTTCGATATTAAAGTTGTTTCTGACGAGAAAAAGCGCCGCCGCAGAGACAAACAAACCAAAAATTGAAAAAATTAACAAAAATCACAAAAAGAGAACAAAAAGACGAAAAAGACGAAAAAAGAGTTCAGTCTGGCACTTTTTATTTGCAAACACTATAGTAACGGTTGCAACTTCTTTTGTTGTTGTTGTGTCGACAACAACAACAACAACAAGGAAGAAGACGTATTATTAACGAATAATAATGATGAATTCTTTTAAGTATTATGTCTCACAACGCAGGGTTTTCCCTAAAGCACTCCTACTATTCATCATCATCTGTTGTTCTTCTTGTTGTGATGGGCAACAACAAAAGAAAATCCTTTGCCTCCACGGCGGAGGCCAAACGGCGAGTTCCTTTGAAAATACGCGTGGTATGCAATCGCTCATCGCAGCTTTGCCAGAAATTGTGTTTGTTTTTCCCACGGGAAGTTACGACGGACCGTTATGGATCCCGGATCCGCCGAACGGGAAAGGGGAGCCGACGACGGATCCTGATGTCGCCTCGCTTTCGGTGAATGCTTTAGAAGCGGTCGTCGCAGACCAAGGGCCTTTTTACGGCATTTTGGGGTACAGCCAAGGAGGAGCTTTCGTAACGACGTTTCTCTCGCAAACTTCGAGCGCGACGTTCGAGGTGGCGCTCATATTTTGCGGCTATCTCCCGACGACGCATCTCGGACTCGTAGAACGCATCGACGCGTCGGCTCCGTTCGAGAACATCCGCGCTTTGGTGTTTATGGGAACAAACGACAACATCATACCCAACGCTCTTTCGCGGGATGCCGCTGCAAAGTACGGCACAGCGACCCTCGTCTACGACGCGGTCGGTCACGAGGTACCGTGGGAGGCGACGACGAGCTTCCAAACGGTCACAGCATTCATCACTTCTCCGCAGAGCGACGCCGCGGACAGCGTCACATCTCCCGGACAAAAGTCATCCGACCACCGTTTCTTCGGCTTCGCGTGCGCGTTGTGTCTATTCGCGTACATTTTTACGACGCACGTCTGATTGAATATGAAGACTGTTATGCCGCGCTTGGCCAGTCTTCGTTGTGTTTCAACGATGAGCTCTTCTTCCGCGGAGTGATTCCTTTCGCGCTGTTTTAAAAGTAGTAGTAGATTAGACTAGTAGTAGTATCGCGAAGCGTTTTTAAGAATCATCTTCACATATGTATATAGGCTTTTAGTAATTGTTATTATTGTTTTAATTTGCTAGTATCATCGTTTCCTTGGCGCATCCGCGTCTTCCATCTCCTGATCCCGGTCTCTTCGCTTCGACCGACTTCCTCTTCCTCCTCCGCCGCCGTATTCCTGTTGTTGCCCGTCGTAATCTTCTATAAAATCTCCACCGTACTCCTCTTCTTTCTCCGCGCGTTCCAGCTCTACTTTCAACAACTGACCGTATCCGCCTCTCCCGCTATCAAAGTTTGTTCTGTATTCGTCTCTGACTTGACCGCCCGATCGACCTCTACCGAATTGCCTCCCGTCGACAAACCCCCAGTCGAAATCGATCCGAATTTCCCGGTCGTCCAACTTTGTCCCGTTCAGATGTTTCACCGCTAACTCCGCGTCTCTGCGGTTGTGAAACTCCACGAACGTGAATCCACACGGCGTCATTTTCTGTTTGTCTAATCCCATCGTGATTTTCTTCACCGGGCCACACAAGGTGAATAATTCGTGTATTTGTTCCTCCGTGGTGAAAAAGGAAACGTTCCCGACGTATAACGTCGTCGACGTTCGCAAACGATCTAAATATTCCTCGAGATTGCCTTCGAATCTGCGGTCTTTATACTGCGTCAACGGCTCTTGGTCTAAGAATAAACGCGCCATTTTTATGTTATTATTATGTTGTTGTTCTTGTTGTTGTTGTTCTTCTTCTTTTCGATCGTAATTTCGTAATTGCGCAGAAGTTTTAAATGCAGAAGAGATCGTAAAATCAACAAAAACACAAAAACAACACAACACAACAAACGCGGTAAAGTATACATAGTATGATGAGATGGAATAATTAGATTTCATCATGCTCTCTCCCTCTCTCTCTAAACATATATATACATACAAACAAAACACGCACACGCAATTCTATACGGTTTACTTTCTTCTCCTTTTCTATTTACATGCAGACAGAACACACACGCATACGCCCGCAGCGCTTAATATTATGCACTTTTAATTTTTGCTGCTCTTCAGATTATTCTTCTTCTTCGTCGGCGTGGCGGCGTCTCGGAACGCGTTTTGACACAAATCGGCGACATCGCACTCGGAACATTTCGGCCGCAACGGCGTGCAGTATAACTGTCCAAATCCGACGAGTAATGGGTTGATTTCCACCCACTCGTCTTTGGGTAACCAGTTCTCTAAAGCGACTCTGGTGTCCTCGGGCGTTCTTTTACGAGGCGAACCGGCGTTGGTCACCGCGCACGATTCCGAAACCCATCCTAATCTCTCAGTAATTCTGTGTACGTGCACGTCCACACATATCCCGCTCGGTTTTTCCCACCCGACGTTCATAATTAAGTGTCCCATTTTCGGACCAACCCCGGGGAGTTCCACTAACGACTCTAAATCCGGAGGAATATCTCCGCCGTATTTTTCTACGCATATCTTCGCCGCCGCTCGTAAATATTTCGCTTTGTTCCTGTGAAACCCGACTTGGTGGATGATCTCGTCTAAATCGTCTTCCGTCGTGTTCAATATCCCTTCCGCGGTGTCTTTATTCAACGCAATCAGCTTATTCATCGTCGCGTGATTGATTTGGTCTTTCGTTTGCGACGAGAGCATGGCGGAGATCAACGTCCGGTATCGCTTCTTTTTTTCGTCGTCCGTCTCGGCGATTTTCTCGCATCCCATGGTATCCACCGGCGCTAACGGTCCGTTCTTTCTCATTTTTTTAATCTTCGCTAAACACTCTTCCCAGTTCTTCGGCGGCGCTCGTTCGTGTTTCACGTTGTTCGTCGTTTTCTTTGTCTTCTTCTTCTTCGTCGGCGTTTTTAACAACTCATCGTCGTTCTCGTTATCATCGTTGTCGTTACTCTTAGATGCTTGTGCTGCTGCTGAAACAATCGTCTTTTCAGTCGTCAGCGTTTTCTTCTTTCCTCCTCCTCTTTGGCGTTTCTTTTCGTTGGTAAAAGAGTAGTTTGTTTTGGTGTTCGATGATGAATTCGTTCCGTCCCGGGAAACCAACGCGCCCATGGAAAAAAATCTCTCGTCTCTCGTCCTCTGAATCGTGTGCGCGCTTCGAAGACGACCACGACGAAAGAAGCAGAAGGTGTTCGTAACAGAAGAAGAACAAGAAGGTGTTTTGATAAAATTAGTGATAAAAGTCTTCGTTGCGAAAAGCGGTGCCAACGAAAGCATGAGAGTAGTATTAATGGGGATTAACAAAAGTATAGTTCTAGTCTTCATCACTAAACGCATGGTCTTCTTCATCCTCTCCTCCTGATCCGTTCTTCATGAACTCTCGTATTGTCGCGATGTGATTCAACAACTCTTTCTTCCCTTCCCCACTATTCGCGCTGGTAAACACGAACGGCGGCAACTCTTCGAACATTTCGCTGATTTCATCGGCGAACATGTCCACGTGTTCCGCCGGCGTCGCGCGCTTACCGCCCTTGGCTTTCCGTTTCTTGTCCGCCTTGGTGAACACGACCGTGGCTGGAATATCGTTCTCGGCTAAGAATTCTAACGCGTCCAAATCGAGTTGTTGGGGTTTGACCGTGCTATCGACTAATAACATCACCGAGATTAAGTTTTTCCTCTCTAACAAGTACTCTCGAGTGAACTTCGCCCACTCCTTCTTGAGATGTTCCGGCGCGTTGGCGAAGCCGTACCCGGGTAAATCGACGAGAAACCACTTCCCGTCGCCGGTGGTGATTTCGTAATGATTAATCGTTTGCGTTTTCCCTGGGTTTTTGGAGACTTTGGCGACGTTTTTCCTGTTCGTGAGCATGTTTACTAACGAGCTCTTCCCGACGTTCGAGCGTCCGATGAACGCCACTTCCGGGAGTTTCGTTTGCGGACAGTCTTGGTGTCGAACGACCGAGGAGATGAATTTGACCGATTTTATCGTCGCCGCTTTCGCTTGTTTTGCCAGTTGCAACTCTACGTAATCGTTTTCTAAATCTAAATCGTCTGAATCATTAATATCATCATCGTAATAATACGCTCCTCCTTTTCCCTCTTCTTCATCATCGTTCGCATCATCCTCGCTTTGAGAATTCAAAGAAGAATTCAAAGAAGAATTAGAACGAGAAGAAGTGCTGCAACCTAACGAAGACGTAAGTCTTCTTGCTAAATACCTTCTTTGCGAAGAAGAGCACGAAGAAGTATTCTTAGTAGCAGCAGCAGCAGTAAGAGAGATAGTAGTGGTACTACTCGTACTCGTACTGGTGCGAGCGCAACAAATCGCCGTCGTTCGTCGCGCGATGATGTCGAGCATCATCATCGAACACGACCGCATCTTCTTTTCCCTCGACGAATTCTTTATTGCATTCGTCGTAGTGTTGTTCGACTGTGAAGAAGAAGAAGACAACCGAGAGACCGAACGAAATCTCCGAAAAAAGGAAAAAAATTCAAAAAACAAAAAACAAAGATTTTGAGCATCTCATCATCGTCACAAAATTCTCCTCTTCTCTTTCCTGTGTGTTATCGCACACAACGGCACGTTTTATTGAAACAGTATCATCATCATCATCGTCGTCGTCAGCTTTTAATAACACACATATACACATACACATATTTTTTGTAGGAGAAGAGAGAGAGAGAAGTTAAAGAAGAACGACAACTCTAACAACGGATTTTGGGAATTTCCAAACACACATCAAAAGAAGAAAGAATGCCGCCGAGGAAGAAGAAGAAGAACGACAAAGACGACGGGAAAACAGACGCGCAAAAAGCCGCGGTCCTGGAAACGGACGAGGAAATTTTGAGAGAGCGTCAAGTATCCGCGAAAATTTATCAGTCCGCGCTGAGCAGCAGAATTGTTTCCTCCGCGTTGCCGTCCACCGCGGAGGTTATTCAAACGAGGAAAAATCAGCTGTTCAAATCGGACGCGAAAGATATCGCGAAGAAAGCGAATACGAGAAAATCGAGACACATGGTGGTATTTCCCGGGCAATTCGCGCAGATTAGTTTCATGAACAACAACGCGAGTGGTGGTGGTGGTGGTGGTAACGGAGATAATAATAATAACACTACTTCTGCTGCTACGAACGCGAACGCGGTGGAGTTTGGAGAACTCGCGGATTTGGATACGCAAAATCCAGTCTGTTACATCAACTTCCCGAACGGCATCGGGAAGATGAAACTGTACGGGACCATAGCGAGGGCGAGAGAGTCGAGGTATTTCACCTTGAACCTCGGCAGCGGAGGCGGCGGATCGTCGAGGAAAGATTCAGGGGCGAATGCAAACGCGAATCTCGAAGATTTCTTCGACGGGGTGTTAATATTCTCCCAATGGGCTTGGATCGGGACGAAAGAGGAGAATCCGGAGGAGAAGCCATTGTTGGAGATTCCCGAGAGCGTTTGGAAGACCATGAATAGCGGGAATAAGAAGACGGCGATTGATTGGGAGAGGAAGAACAGCAGCACATCGGGCAAGAAAAAAGGAGGAGGAAAGAAGGGAGATGAAAACGACGACGCGAACACGGACGCTGCCGACGATAGCGTGATTACGCTCGGCGACTCCGACGAAGAAGAAGGTGAAGGGGGAGGAAAAGATAGTAAATCAAAAGACGCCGCGGATGGTCGAAGACCGAAACGTCAGGCAGCGGCGAAAGCGGAGAAGAATCTCGCCGATAACGACGGTTTAGGAAACATTGATTTCGATGGAGACGACGACAGCGATTCAGACGACGGGCACATGACGTCGCCGCAAGCGCTCGTGAGAGGGAAAGCGACAATATCAATCATCTCGCCCATCCAGCCGAGCATAGCCGGGAGAGAGGTATCGTTGCGATCACCAGGCGGTGGAGGTAGTGGAAACGCGAAAAAGAAATCATCGACGGACAAAGCTGCCGCCGCGGCTGCCGCGAAGAAAAAGGCGCAACATCAAAAGAAGAAGAAACGCGAGGAGCGAATCGAGCTCTCGGACGCGGACGACTCGGACGACGTCATGGACCTCATATCGTCGGACGAGAGCAGCGAAGACGACGAACCAATCGCGAAGAAGGCGCGACCAGCGAGACGTTCTAGCGCAGCGGCGACGAAATACAAGGAAGATTCGGATTCAGATGATGATGATGATGATGCTGACGAGGATGGAGAATCTGAGGAGGAGGAAGAGGAAGAAGAAGAGAGCGACTTCGACGACGACTCAGATTTCGAATAATATGAGTCTAAAACAAACACGAAAAAAGTAGCGAGAAACCAATAATAGATTATAAATTTAGATGCGAGTGATACAACACGTAATGATAATAAACAACAGCGACAACGACAACGCGAGGATTACTACTTCTTACTTAGTGCTCTTTCAAGAACTTCTGTAATCCGAGAACCGCGCTGTTCGATCCCACAAACATCGGCGATTTTTGATGAATAGACATAGGTTTCACTTCCATGACCCGTTCGTCGGCCATTTTCCCTCTCGTCGCCATCCCGTTCGCTTGCTCCGCAATCATTGCAATCGGCGCAACCTCATACAGTAATCTCGCCTTACCTTCCGTCGCCTTCACGTCTGGAGGGTACAACCAAATGCCGCCGTATAACAAAGTTCGATGGAAATCACCGATGAGAGCGCCGATGTACCTATACGACCACGGATCTCCTTTTCTCCCGTCGATTTCGCCCGTTTGTAACTGTTTCACGTACTCTCTTAACTCCGGAGCCCATAATTGCACGTTCCCGTTGTTCCCACTATAAATGCGTTTCATATCTTTGCCGTCTGGAATTTGTAACTTTTCGTGCGACATGACAAACTCGCCGATTTGTTCGTCCAGAGTGAAACCAAACACGCCGTGACCAGTGGTAATCATAAAAACGCACGACGAAGAAAACATGCAATACCCAGCCGCGACTAAGTTCTCCCCGGATTGATTCGCGTTTTCCGTGCAGTTCTTCATGATTTCCTCGGCAGATTGCGTCGGGTCAATGTCGCACTCTCCAGGAGAATAAATGCCAAAAATCGCACCCGTCGTGACGCACGCGTCGATGTTCGAGGATCCGTCGATCGGGTCAAACGTCACCACGTAATCTCCATTCCCAACGTTCGTCGCTGATAAAACCGGGTGATCTTCCTCCTCGGTCACAATCACCGAACTTCGTCCGCATTTTTGTACCGCGTTTAAGAAAATATCGTTCGCGATGACGTCCAACTTCTTCTGTTCGTCTCCGCTTTCATTTTTCCCACCCGCTAATCCAATATTTCCTTGCAACGGAGCTGCTTTCACTAAGCTCATGATTTGCTTACACGCGATGGCGATGGAATTGATGACGATGACTAAATCGTCGTCCAGATTCCCGAGTTGTGCCTGGCGAGTCAGCCATATGGAGAGCATTTTTTCCGCAGAACTGTTTGTTGTTTGTTGTTCTTGAGACGCCGAAGAGTAAAATCTTTTTTTTGTTCTTGTTGTTGAACAACCACGTTTTTTCATCATCATCATCATCTTTTTCATCATCATCTTCGAAGAAGAAGAAGACAAAGAAGAAGAAGACAAAGAAGAGGAAGCCATCGTCATCGTCGTCGTCGTCGTCGTCATCGCGTTTTGTCTCTCTGTCTGTCGTGGTAAAAAAATGAGGACAGAGAGAGAGAGAGAGAGAGAGAAGAAGAGAGAGAAGAAGAGAGAAGAGATGAGATATCTTTTATCCACAACGAGAAAACTTTGGAGAAAACTTTTTTTTTTCTTTTTTTTTTCGATTTGAGAGTCACGCGTGACCAAACATTTTTCATTTTACGCGAATAGAGATTCCGACCTGAACTGAATTAAAACACACGAGAAGAAGGAACAACACACAGAAGAAGAAGAGAGATGATGTCTTTCTTTGTTGCGACCACGACCACGAGTGCTGCGACTCCTGCTTCTGCTCTTCTCGCCAAGAGTCGTCGTAGCAACAAGAACAACGCGCTTCTTTCTCGCAAAGGAAGGAGTTGTGCTACTCTTTCTTCTCTGCCCCCTACTAAAACGACGAACGACGACGCAATTCTTCTGTGTCGTCGATGCGTGCGAATTAATGTTGTTCGCCGCCGCCGCTCGGGCGAGGGTTTGGGTAGGAAAAGCTTGAACGCCACGAGCGCATCGTCGTCGCGGAAGAATAATGCGTCGTACGGCGGCGACAGCGGCGGCGACAGCGGCGCGTACTATGAAAAGGAGAACGATGGAGGAAGAGGTCGTCAGAAACAAATGCAACAAGATCGACTGGCCTATACGAAGTCGAGGAACAGAGAAAATACGTACGATTTTGCGCCAACGAGAAGAGGAAATAATAATAGTAATAGTAGCGGGTGGTTTGAAGAGGACGAGTACGAGACGCAAGAACAAAGAAAAGGAGGAGGAAGAGGAGGAAGAGGAGGAGGAGGAGGAGGAGGAGGAGGAGGACGGAATAGTAATAATAATAATAAACAACCTCGTCTGTTTCCCCGAGAACTGGATAAATTCTTAGTCGCCGGCGCGTTTGTCGTCGGTATCGGCGCCGGCGTCGTTTTCGACACCGCAGTGGACTTGGAACCGTCCAACGTCGCGTCCAGGGAGATTTTAGATCGACGAACGCCGTCGAGCGAAGTGTGCATGGCGAACGGGGCTTCGGCGATGGTGTTTGACCAGAGGGTGTTTTTGTCCTTGAATCCGTTCAACGTGTACGTGGCGCAACCAGAGGTGAAACCGGGGTGCGTTTTAAGAAGATCAAACTGGTCGGTGTTGGAGAGAGAGAAAGTAGTCACGCAAGATCAAGAGAATGATTGCAAGAGGAATTTGAACACGTTCGCGTACGTCGGGGATTTGAAAAAGTCGCCAGAGGTGTCGTGCGTGTATCACTCTGAAGAGGCGGAGAATCAGTTCATGAAAGACCCGTCGAAAGCGGTGTTGGGCGACGGCGTGAGAGGGAGCGAGAAGGGCAAGAACATCGCCGGTGGCGGAGGAGGTAGTAATAACAAATCCTTTCGATAGATGCAAGGTGCAACTGTGCTCTCTAAGTTTCAACTAAATCCTATATATATGACTAACGACCGACGAACTCGTCCAGCGTTTTCTGCGTGGCGTCGAAACTCTGTCTTCGATCGGCCGCATCTTCCATTTTCGTTTCCATCTTGTTCCCTTTTTTCGTCCCGTCGAGAAAATGACCCAACGTTTCTAGTTTATTTTGAACGCTTTGCCATATGATATCGTCCACGCTATCTTTCGCGTGAAGAAATTGAACCAGGACGGAATCTCGCTGTCCAATTCTATGCGCGCGGTCTTCCGCTTGAAGTATTTCCGCCGGCGTCCACGAATATTCCGAAAAGACGACTAAACTCGCGCGCGTGAGAGTCAAGCCGACGCCGGCGGCTTTAATCGAAAGCACTGCCACTTTCGGTGAGTTTACGTCGCACCTTTGGAAGGAATCCACTAAACCTTGACGCAAACCGCTCGGCGTTTCGCCATCGATGCGAATGAACTTAGTTTTTGTCTTCTCCATCGTCTCCACGGCGGCGTGTAGCAAACACTTGTGGTGCGCGAAGAACAAAATTTTCTTCTCCTCGTCGACAGATTCCAATAGGTTTTGAAGATAATTCTGCACAGTTTTCACCTTCGCCTCTGCAGTACGTAAGTAATATTTGTTCATCAACATTTTACGCTCTAAAGTTTCCGTCTCTTGTAACGCATTCATAGCCTGAACGATCGGTTGTATTTTTGAAGTCCTCTCCGCTTTCGGTATCTCCAAGAAAATTTGTTCGCGTTGTTTAGGCGGGAGCTGCGTGAGCACGTCTTTCTTCTTTCTGCGAATCATGACCGAAGAAGAGACGACGGCGAACAACTCTTGACATTCGCTCGACCCGCTAAAGGCGCCAAATCGCCCTCCTGAACAATATCTTTGACCGTATTCTGATAATTTCGGAAAAATATCCGGTCGCAAACTCGTCAGTTGCGAAAATAACTCGATTGGTTTCGCCAGAGCCGGCGTGCCGGTAAGACAGATCGCTCGTTTCGCGCGTATGAGAAAGGGAACGACAGCCATTGTTCGTTTGGCTTTTCGGTCTTTGAGAAAGTGCGACTCGTCGCACACGACCACGTTCGCTTTCATAACGTTGAAAACGAGCTCGAATAACTCCTTCTGTATCTGATTACAGATGGAATACGGCACGATGATAAAATCGATTTTTGTCGATGCGCTGCCGCTGCCGTTGCTATTTTTTCGCATTTCGTTCAAGATATCCTTGGACTCTTTCGCGGATTCAATCTTGCGCACTTTCACTGCGCATTGATCTTTTTCATCGTCGCCATCAACTCTCCCGAGCCATTTCTCGATTTCATGTTTCCACGTGTCTTTTAAACTACTAGGACAGAATATAACGCACGGCCAATCTTTCGAATAAACTTTCGAGACGCCCAAAGCTTGAATACTTTTCCCTAAGCCCATTTCGTCACCAATCATAGCTCGACCGTCTCTCTTAAGAACAAATTTTACGCCTTCGCTTTGAAATGGAAATAGCTTATCTTTAAACGGAATAGAATTGAACTGATTGTGGACCATTTTATCGTGAATCATTCGATCCGCGCTTCGTAAACTTCGTCTCACGAACGGGTGTGGATAAAGGATGTTCACCGCGTCGTTGATATCAAATTGGCGCTTCAAACTCGAAACGACTAGATCCAACCTTCCGTGAGGTATACCATCCCACGTGATTATATTCTTCATCACCGTGCCGTTATTAATTTCTTCCAACTGTTCTCTTCTCTCGTACTCCTCCGCGCTTTCTCTTGCGAACGCCGCGTCAAACTTTGCGACGAGTCTGTCAAACTTCCGAGCGATTGGCGCCGAGATGAACAGTTCAAACTTAACGCGTCCAGCGTTATTATTACCACCCTCGCTGGGTAAAATGGATATCTTTTTCACCGCGTGATGTTGAT
>Ga0257106_1000069_pt1 | contig 60519 bp, 16 predicted proteins | sample LP_taG_3_FD_190177 | JGI IMG/M metagenome (GOLD analysis project Ga0257106, IMG submission 190177) | Marine microbial communities from Northeast Subartic Pacific Ocean, Canada - LP_J_2011_P26_10m | ecosystem: Environmental > Aquatic > Marine > Oceanic | place: Canada: Northeast Subartic Pacific...
CGATAAGAGGAAGATGAGTTTTTTTAGCAAAAAATTTAGCAGCAAAAAGAAGGCGACGACAAAATTCTTCGTCTTCTTCGCGCTCGTCGCCTTGTGCTCGTCCGTTGCATTCGGAGTGAGCGGCGCGCCATCACAGAAGGCGCACCGCTACGGTTCGGATGATTTGACTCGCGAAGGCTTTTCGGACGCGACGAGAGCTGACAATCGTGAGTCGCTCAGCTCTGACCTGCCTCGCGTCGAAGATTTCGGCGGAGAGGATTCCTCCTCCTCCTCGGCGACGACGACTGATGGCGACGTGCACGTCGTCTCTTCGGACGATGTCAAGGTTGTGAGAAGAGGTGCTGGGTCGAGAACGCTTAATGAATTCACAGAAGACGGTCACTTCATCAGTCCGTTGTCTCCCGAAGTCATTGGTTGGGAAGAGGATGCCGTCGACGAAGCGTTGGCGTTTTATTCTCCTCAATTTTACGAGGCGTTTTATTCGTTTTACGACTTTTACTCGTTCTACGACTTTTATGATTTCTACGATCAAAAAGTCGACGCTGAGTTTAAGGAGTTTACTGGTCCAGACGGAGGCATCTTGCAGCTTTGCGAAATTGCGGTTTCTCCTGCGATTGGTTCAGATAAGGGAGGCACGAAAGTCTCCGTTATGTTGTCCGGTCACGTCGCGCGGGACCACAACTCGTTTTACTGTAAGTTTGGCGAACAACCAGTCGAAGCCATGAGCGCTCAGATCATGGAGGAATCAGGTGTCCTTGTTATTGTTTGCGAAGCACCGCCTATGGAGGACGACGAGGACGTCACCTTGCGCATTTCGTTGGATGGATCTTTGTATTCCGTCAACGGCGCGCAGTTTCATTACCACTCAAAGATGAGCGTCGCGGATGTCAAACCATCCGCGCCGAAAGTTTCCGCCGAGGGCGGAACTGCCATTCGTTTCACTTTGGGCGACTACATGTTTGGTCCAGGTTTTGATCCCAGCTCTGTCACGGTGCCGTCGGCGTGCTACTTTGGTTCCATGAGAGTGGATGGCGAGTTTGACGCCATGAAGTCCCAACTGACTTGCCTCGCGCCGTCTTTGAAACAAATTACAAAGACGTCGTCGAGTGCGAACGTGGAGCTTCGAATATCCTTGGATGGGCAAATCTTTTCGGATGAGACAGTCATGGTCCGTTACGGCTCTGGAAAATCGTCTTTGAGTACGATCACGGCGCCGAAGCAATTCAATAATTGGTTCGATATCATGCAATTCGACTACCTTCCGTTTCACCCGGAATATTGCGTGTTCTTTGAAAACGGCGATTTTGCCTCCTTGGCTGGTATTGCGGTTACTCCTGGCGTTATCGAACCTCCGTTTTACTCCGGAACGTTCGAATACTTTGTCTTGTTGACCGTAGATGACTTACCAGACATGAGAGTCGCGTTGACTCCAGTCGCCACACAACCGGACGCGACCATTCGCATCGGTGGATTATACGGGAAGCAAGTTAGATCTGGCGATACTTTTCGAATTGGCGTTAGACTCGGCGAGAACAAAGCGTTGATTGTAGTTACCTCTCCAAACGGATTGTCCACCCGCACTTACATTGTTACGATGTATGTGTTGATGGACGAAGAGGAGGGCGCTTCGCTCGGCGATATTCAACTCGATCGTGGCGAGCTCGAACCCTCGTTCATGCCGGATGTCTTCAAATATTCGACGTTCTTGGATTCTACGAATCATAGAATTGGTATTACTCCGCACTCGCTCTCTGGAAACGACGTCAAGATTTGCAGAATCACGACTGGTTCCTCAGAGGAGATGAAAAGAATGTGGGCGAGAAAACGCATCCGCAAAAATTTTTACGATAACGCCTTCGCTTGTGAAACTGTAAACTCTGGAGAAAAAGGTTACATGCGACTCGAAGATGGATTCAACTTGATTCAAATTCGTGCTAAGGATGGCCGAAACACCGCGGTCTACGAACTCCTTGCTTACAAAGAGCCAGGATTTGACGACGGTTTCTCTTGCGACGGATTCGCCGAAGCTGGTCTCGTCGATACCATCACTCATTCTTTGAATGTCGATATTGATTACTCGTTATTCAGCGACCCCACGACGCAATTTTACTCAAATTTCTTGGCAGATTTGATCGACGTGTTGACGTGTAACGCGCAGTTGTACCTCGGCGATGCGTCCGTTACTTCGGCATCCTTCACGATTAATTCCGTGACGGCTGATCGTAGCGGATACACCGATATTTCGGTTACGTTCTCTGCTCCCATCGGAGCTTTGACTTCGTCCTACAGGAGTCAAGCGCGCGAAAATTTGCAGGTATTCTTTTCCAATTGCGCTTCAGTTTCCGTCATGAATCTTCAAGCGTACGACTGGTCGACGAATTCCATTTCTATTTCTTGCGAGGAAGGAACGGTTATTATTCCTCTCGATCCGTACAACGCGTTTGCGCTACCGGATATTCAGGTCAAGGAGGGTTCGCTCGGATATGCCACGGCAGATACCCGAGAAAGCACGGCTGGTCGCTGTCAAGGCGGTCCAGAACGCTTCGGAGTCATCCTCAATCGCACGTCTGGAACGACGGGTTGCGGGATGTGGGAGCGACCGGTGGGGACGATTTTGAACAAGCCAATTTCGAGCACTGGTTTCGCTGAATTTTACATGGGAGGTTCGGACGCGTGTTCCGGCGAAGTCGGCTTTGACTTCGCGACGCCAATTTACAAAGCAATTGCGAATCCGGCGGCTTCGATCGAAACGTTGATGAAGAACCCGTCGCTTTACAAATCAGGGCCGGGGGCCACTGTTTGGTACAGACTTTCAGACGCCGATGGTCGAAGCCAAGTCCAACTCAGTGGCTTAACTGTTTCTATGACTTTGAACTTAAACGGCGCGACGACGAAGGGCGAATGTGAAACTCCAAGCTCCGTAACCGGTGCCGGCGTATGTAGAGTGGAAGCGGTTTCAGAATGGTTTTCCACTACTAACGAGCAAGTTGGACAAGCGACAATTTCCTATCAATACGATTCGGTCACTTACGGAACGAGTCTTACCCAGCAGTTCACTTTGAAGAAATACTATGAACACGATGCGGTTTCTGAACCTACTATTATTTTGGAAGCACCAAAATATCCTGTTTTTGAAGGAGAAGAAAGTGTCGTTGAAGTCTTTGTCAACACTGGAGATTACGGCTTATACGCTGGAGATTTCGAAATCTTGATCAGCGACGCTGGAAACGGAGAGCAATGGGATTCAACGTTTGAATACGTTGGGTTCACGTCGAGCGGTATTTGGCAAGCGAAGGCTAGCGAAGCCATTCCAGGTTATCTCATCTCGGTTGTCTTTTTATCTCCTTCGACAAATGTTCTCGAAGAAGAGACGAAAGGTACGAAGTTAAAGATCGGAGAGATAACGCTCAGGCAAAAGATCACGTCGTACACGAGCTCATTCGGTACGTACGCGTGTGTTGCTGGAAGCTCCTGGTTTGACTGTGACCAAGGATTGTTATCAGCCACCGTTAGGCAAATGGCAAACTGGGGCTTGCGCACTTACGTTCCAACGGGAACTGCGAGCGTCGTAAATTCGTACTCTCGCAGTGCCCCTTCGGGTGGCTTAGAACCCGGATTGGTGAGTTCTTCGAAGCGAGTGAAGATGTATTCAGCGATCGGTCAAACTGACTTGGTCAATGCGTACCCCATCACTTCGGAAGGTACGTCCACGAGCATCGTGACTTACGTTGTTTGGTCTTCGCCGAGCACTTCGGATGCCGTCCTTAAACCAAGTTCGTGCTCGAGCAGCACCGGCTCCTCAACTGCATTCACCTTGGCTGTCAGCTCGACGGGTTGCGACATTACCGTCGACGAAACTCATACCGGACACGGCAACTTTTCGATCTCCACAACGAGTGGAAGTTTGAGTTCTTCTACCTCGCTCAACGTGTACTACCCGCTTGAGTCTGAAATTGTCGTCACCGATGCTGTCTTGAACCCGATCAATTTACCATCAATCACAAATACGATTGCAACTTACAACGAAACGTCGAACACGACGTCTTATGAAACTTCAATTACTTATCCGTCGTGCTCGGAGAAACTTTGGCAGTATGCAGATATTAAGGCGTACGTGACATTTGGCGGTGATAACTTAGAATCAATTTACAACAACGACGTCACCTGTTACACCTCGGTTCAAGTGGAAGATTCCGTAGATGGAGTAGACTTAGTTTCCCTCTCAAAGACGCGAATTACAGTGAACGAAGCGTATGCGTCGACGATCGAAAAAGTTACGGAAATGGTGGAAGTTTATGACGAATTGACGAATACGACATCTAACGAAACTATCACCGCGTACCCAGAAGTTGGGGATGTTATTGTTTCGTTTGCGAGCCCGGCCATTTCAAGCATTTTGAACGCGACGGCAATCGTGACCGTGAGCGCCGTGGACGATTACGTCAACGTCACCCAGTTGCTAGGGGCTGTCGTCACTGGTGCAGAACTTTTGAGCACTCCTGCTGGGGTTGCCATTGGTGCTGATTCGGAAGTGGCCGTGAGCGTCGAGCTCAAGCACGACTTCAAAAATGAATTAGATCAAGGTCAGATATGGGTTTGGGCGCACTTCACGGACGGGTCGACGAGGTACATCAGAAAATCCGATGGTTTGGACATCTCTGTCGCGGTAAATTCAACGAATGACTTGTCAGTCGCGGAGAATGTCAACGGTACATCTGACTTTCAATTAACAATTCCAGTGAGGGCAACTTCTGTTGATTCGCTCGTTGATGGTTCGTTATTGAAACCAATTTGGACGGTCTGCGAGACCCCGTACAACATCTCTGGAATTATTCCGACTTTGGTTGACCTCGCGGTTCCTATTTCTGTCGAGTTTTCCGCAAACACGAACAGAATCACGCGACGAGGAGACGGTGCGAGTGAACAACCTATCGCAATTCCTGTTGAGGCTGTACTGACGTACACTATCAACTACGACGACGGATCCTCCAAGAATTTTATTCTCGATGATCGTGCGAATTTCACTATTTCGACGGGTGAAGATTTGGCGGATGTGATCAATGGCGTCGTCGTTCCTAAAACCGATTCTAACGGGATCGGAACGATCACGGTCAGCGCGTCGTTGCCTGAGTATGCTCCGGAGCTCGGCACTGCAACAGTATCCATGACTTTGGTCATTCTCACGGATGTTGATATGCGCACTAATCCTTTTCCAGCGTACTCAGGCTCAACGTCATACGAGAAGACGACGCTTCACAAAGTTGCGTGCACTGAGTACTACCAAAGTCTCGAGGCTTCCTTATCCGCAACCTTGTCGGATGGATCTGTTTTCGACATTTCTAAGTATGGTAACTACGTTACCTCCGATGTTTCCATTGGTCTCGTGTACGGTGCCGACAGCACTGTTGGTGGTGCAGGTGTTGGAGCCAACTTTGCGCGCGGGATCTCGGCGAGTACTTTTGATATGACGTCCAGTTTCGGAAGTGGTGAAAAGGCTTTCTTAGTTTCTCAAACGATCACAGTGACAGATACTCGCATCCGCATCGAATCCATTTCGCACGTAACGCAGTGGGATTCCGGAAATGCATTCGTTGCCTCATTTGGGACCTCTAAAGAAGTCCGAATGAAGGTTGTCTTCAGCGACGGAACGATGTTTGAAGACATTTTGGACCAAGACATTCCCGTTTCTGCACTCGTTGAGCTCTCCTCGAGTGAAGACGAAGTGATCAAAGTGGTTTCTTCGTTCGTTGAATTAAAGGCGAATAACTACAAAGCTGTCACTTTGACTGCTTCGAGTATTTGCTCTGCTGCTCTTAACGCGAACAATGAGCATCCGACCGTCACGGGAACTGATGAAGTGTATGCGAATCTTTTAGCGGACTTGTACGATCTCGATATCGGTGCAAACACTGGAATTCCTTTGCCGCCGAAATCCGCAGGCGAGTTGTTTGAAGTTGCCGTCAGAATCAATACGGGCGATGAAATCCTCGTTGGTGCTCAGCTGAAAGTTAACTTTGACGACAACTACATCAAGGCTGTGAGTGCTGTCGTAGGCAGCGACTGGCCATCTTACTTCCAAGAGACGATCAATTATCCTTCAACTTCGGCTTCGATTCTTATTTCTAACAGTGAGTCTACCGTTACAGGTTCGGCGACTGAAGTAGCGATAATTACGTTCGAAGTCGTCACGGATCAGGCTGTCGTGACTGAACTGGAAGTTGATGTTCAGTCTTTCATTTACAGAAATGAGTTTGACTCGACTTCTAAAGTTCCATTTACGTCTCCGAGAAGTGTGACCCAAATTGCCTTGAACTCTGCGTCTCGTCGAAGAACGTTGCTTTCCAACGTCTCGCGTCGTAAAATGCTTCAAACAGCTGATGATTGCGTTTCGACTGGTGTTACTGTCAAAAAGGGAACTATTGGTGTTGATTGCTATCCGCGTGTTTTTGGAGACGTGAACGGCGATTGTCTGTTCAACTTGGATGATGCTATTGTAATTGAATATCACTTGTTGGGCCAAACTGTGAATGGGATCGATTATAAGGATCTCTCCATTTTCTCCCAGTGGCAGCTCATGCAAATGGACGCTACGTTGAACTACCTAGATCCAGATTACGATCGAGTAGCGGGCGGCTGTAAGTTGTGGAACGGTGAGGAGAACTCTACCAAAGTCTGTCCCACGGCTGTCGATGGCTCGTACCTGAAGAAGGCAACTGGAGTTTACAAATTCCTCGCTATGTTTTCGACTTACGAAATTGTGACTCCAAAATTGAATAACGAATATTCGTATTTGACGGTGACGGCGAGGGTGTATGACCCAATTTTTGATCCTTTCAATATTGCTGGTTTGAATGGTGATTCGTGCGCTTTGGGCTATTTGCCATCAACTTCTCGTACGGTTGTCGGTGAATTGGATAACAGTTTTCTTGGCGATTACACACATTACGCATATCAGCCTGCATATGGTGATGAGAGCTACGGCGACTCGTACTCCAAAGTTTTCATCGAGTATGGACGCACGGATGGCCGAGTGTTCAATAACTCTGACATGACGGTTGTCATGGGCGAACGCTGGGGAACACTGTATAATCAAACGTTGGATGAATCGACGGTGAAAAACAACGTGATCACGAAAGCCTCTCAAACGAATGTTGGGACTTATGTTGTTCAAACGAAAGGTAACGAGGAGAACAACTACGCATTCAACTACGAATGGAACGAAGATGCTCCCACTGAGAGTGTTGCTGGCGTGACGATCATTATTCAAAATTATGCCGCAGATGGCTCTGACCTTGGGACGCACTATCCATTCTATGGCACTTCGGAATATCCGTACAACGTGTCTGGTTACGAGTTTGATCCTATCGCCCCGATTTCGATTCAACCCGCCGGTGATGGTCTCTTACTCGCGGATTTCGAAGTTTCTATGACGACAACTGCGGACTCCCCGGGATTACCTTCAGGGACGACCAAGCAAAATGAGCCGAAAGGATATTACTCCAGAGACTTCTTCGCGTTCAACAATAAGGCACCAGGATCTACTGGTAGCCTGAAACTAACTGTTGGTAGCGACGACGCGTGTTCTACCGAAAGCTTAACGAATATTGAAGGTCAAATATCTGGCGAATACACCACTGCGCGAGACAGAGCATCTGAAATGTCTGTCATTCTGAAAAACCCGACAGTGGAAATAGGCGAGCCAATTTTTCGATTGCGCTACCAGTTGCGCGACGCCAACGGACGTCCGCAGATATTGACGTCAGGAATTTCTGTAACGTTCAAACTCACTTCCCCTGATGGCTCTGAAGAGGTTTTAACTGCTTGCGGTTTGCCCAGTGCCGTTTCCGGTGGCGGTGACTGCGAGACCACGATCAGCTCCGACTGGTTTCCGGCTTCAAGTTCAAGCGCGTGGAACTCCGACGTAACTTTTGACATTGAAATGTTGTTGAAGTATTCAGATGAAATTATTGCAACGTTTGCATCCTCTGGCACTTTGGTGAGACCACCGTCTAACGATGACCACCAGATCACCATGGTAAACAACCCACACGTTTACATGCAATTGAGATACTCGCCGGTGTACGCTGGTAGAGTGGAGACTTTTGATTTATACGCTGCCACTGATTCACAAGCGTTGATTTCGTATATGGTTACGTTAGAGTGGAACACAACTTACTTGTCGTACAACTACTTCAGTGTGAATTCTGAATTATTCAGCCCGTCTCCTATTGTTCAAGCGGTTGGAACGAACTCAGTTCGTATCGTATCTGTTGGCTTGAACGTGACAAAATCGTTCTCCGATACGAGTGGTTCCGCCGTTTATTTGGGGACGGTGGGATTTATTGTCGCGGCTGATGCTCCCATTGGGAAAGCTGAAATGCCGTTGTGGGGTACCACGAATGCCCTCGTCAACGAGGGTACTCGGGAATACGTTGTCAATGAAGAAATGCAATTTGACCACTTGTACGGAACGTCTTCGTTTGGTTCGCTTTTGGTTGGCCAAAAGACGCGCACGGGAGTGTACGCCTACATGGATCAAGCGGAAATTCTCAATACTGCCTACTTGACTGGCACGACGCAAGATCACTTCCTTACTGTCATGAATGTTTGGAACGTCGGTTCCGACACTCAAGTTACCGATATGGTAGATTGTGGTTCCAGCGCATCTTTTGCGGCGCAAGCCATTGATTCAATCGGTGGCTGCTCCGTTTTGATTTTGCCAGGCTCATCTGATGGGTACAAAAATATTCAAGTTTCCGCCAGCGTCGGGGACTACTCAGCTGTGGTTCCTGTGACGGTTTGGTTTCCACTTGATGTGGAAATAGCTGTTGCTCAGCCAGTTTTGCACCCTATTTCTGGTGCTTGTGCTGTCTGCAGTTTCACGGATTGTGTCAGTCCGCTGTATCAAACGTCCTCGATTCGTACTCTTGTCACGTATGGCGGTCAATTCCTGGACTCTGTCTCCGGTGTTGATGTCACGTGCTCCGTCGCGTACGAGTCATCGCGGTCTGAAGTTGCCGCAGTTACTGGAGCGACCTTAACTGGTACTAATCCAGGATCAAGTATTATAACGCTTTCTAATTCTAGATCTTCGTCTTTTGCTGAAGTCACCATTGATTCGACTGAAGTAACCGTGGCAAATTTGGAAGCTTTGCTTCCGAACTTGGCGCAATGGTCAGCTATTACGGCGCCGGAAGCCCAAATCGACTACAGCGTTAACGTGAAAGCAACTTTGGAGCAATCTCTCACGGCTGCTGGCGAAGGTGGTCCATTATATTTCATGGCCACGTTCAGCGATGATACTACACAGTATCTCACCAAGGGTATGGGTATTTCGGCCGGTATTTCTACCGCTGACTGCTTCGATAACAATGGTGGGGTAACCAGTTGCGCTGATTCTGTGAAAATTGTGACTGATGAGGACGTCATCAACGCTTACGTTGCTCCAAATGCAATAAGTCTCTCGACTGAATCTGCAATCACAGCGCAATGGTCCAATATTTGTAATCAAGAAGTGATTTATTCTGGCGTTGGGAACGTAACAATTTCTTTGTCACCAGTTGCGGCTATCTTTGTCAATGCAGATACTAGATACATCACGGACTCTTCGTCCAGTGCGAAAGATCCACCAGCTAGCATTGCAACTTCCATTCAACTTACTGTTGCTGTCAGATACGAAGATGGAAGCGTGGTGGACTTCACCAATGATGCGGACAGACCGCCATCATTCAGTGTTTCCATGGGTACCGATATTGCCCAGGTTTCATCTACTGGTGAAGTCACCGTTTTACCCGATGGTTCCAAACAAGGAATGTTTCAGATTCTCGTGACCATTCCAGGTTACACCGAAGCGGAGGGCGTCCGTGGCTCCGCAACCTTTTTCGCAATTGATATTGCCGATGATGGTTTACAGACAGAACTTGCACCGTGGCCGACGTACTCTGGCGCGTCTTCGCTCGGAGATAGCGCTGAGCTTAAAGTCATTCAGTGCAGTGGTAATTACACCGCCGTCTCTCTTTCTTCGAAACTCGTATACACCGACGATAGTTCGATCGACATTTCTTCTCTCGTAACCGTAAGCTCCAGTGACTCTAGCATTGCTTCAGTTGGACTTGTAGATGGGACGTATGTAGTATACGGTAAGTCATTAGGAACTGCTATCATCACTACTACTTACGCGGGCAAAACTGATTCGGTTTCAGTGACCGTTTCGTCGGAAATGCTGAGAGTTCAAGCCATGGAGCTCATCACCGGATTTCCGGCTGATGCGACTTTCACTGGCGTCGTCAAGACCGAAACGCAACTCTCTGCGAAAATAACGTTCGAAGATGGGACAATTATACCGGATGTCACGGTGCGTCCGGAGTTGCTTGACACATTGCTGCTCTGGACAACCACCGTAACTTCTGCGATTGAAGTTACAAACACTGGCAGAGCAATTTTGAGTGATAACCATTACGAGCCCATCACCCTTGGCATTACCGTGCAGTGCCCTTTCAACTCATCCTCAATTCTCGCGGACACAGATGCATCGGAAATGGTTTATGCCAACCTTAAACCCGAGATTGGGGATGTTGATATAGGCTTAACTTCCGGTGTACCGTTACGACCAAGCGTGTTTGGAGATGCTGTGGTCATTCCTATTTCGGTCAATACAGGTGAAGCGTCACTCGAGTCTTTTGTGATTGAGATTGAGACTACCGCAACTGACTTCACAGTGACAGATTGCACTGTTTCCAACGAATGGTCAAAGGAAATTTTTATTTGCAACATTGATACTGCGAGTGGGAAAATTTCTCTCGTCGGTAGTGCTGTTCAAGAAGAACTCATCGGGGACGAGGCTGAGATCGCGTCAATAACGTTGTCTACTTTGTCCACTGCGACCACCAGTCTTATTTACACTCAAGTTTCATCTATTGTTCTTTCTGACGGAGCCACGTATTCAAACGAAGCTTCGGTAGCTGGAACGACTTACGTTAAGTTGAATGGTGCGAGACGTCGCTCTTTGCTCTCTGTTGGTGCTCCGAAAGACTGGGTGAATTCCAACGTCAAAGTACCAGCTCAGCACATGGCCGTGGTCCCAGCGACCACCAAATCTCCTGACGAAAAGCGAGCTTCGCACGAGTATTTAGCAGCTGAGAAGCGCTCCAGAAGCGCCAAACGTACGCTCCTCCAAGACTTTACGTGCTCGACAAATGTGCAAGGTGATGTTAATGGTGACTGTAAGTTCGACGCAAACGATTACCTCGCTCTCATGCGTTGGATTGCTGGCTCGGATGAATACACGAATCTTACTTCGACCTTGGGCGATGCGGACTCCTTCCAGCGCAAACAAGTTGATCCTACTATGGACTGGATGCGCGGTGAAGATTTCGACACATCTCGATGTGCAGTACATGGAGCTAGCGGATCACCATGCCCAGAACTTAGAGATGCGCAGTTCTTATTGAAGGTTCTTGAAGGAGACTACCGGTTCTTGTTCGCGACGTCCGTTGATGATATCATCGTCCTCCCTGAATCTCCGTACGATTCGCTTACTTTCCAGGCACAGCTCTTCGATTACGCTGGTACTGGTGTCAGCGGAGAATACACCAGAGTCCGCTTCGAATTTACTTCGACTAACGAGACATATTTCGCGAATGCTGCCATGAGTTTTGCCGAGGCTGAATCATATATTTCAAGCGCAGATGGCGAATTACCGGTGCGCTATGCCGTTGAAGCTCCTATGTCTTCTGCTGGTTTGTTTTCCGTAACAGCCTCGGGCCCAAGCGGAGAATTTGCAAAAGAAAACATTACCGTTGCACTTGTCGTGGAGACGTGTAAATCTAAATGCGCTTCAAGCTCCGTCGGTTCTACGAGCGCCACGATCTTCCCATACACTGGTGTATCGCTTGATCCTCACATGTCTGCGCTTGGGTATACGTACACTCCGGTGCTTACGTTTGAAACCCCGGACCCCATCGCTGGTGCGAATGAAGATTCTTACGTTTCCGCGCTCCAACCGCAGATTATTTCCGATGATTATCAAATATCTGGAGATGGTTTTGGCATTGGCTCGACCACCTACGCGTCATCGGGTGCATTTTCTCGCGAATTCGGTATTTTCGTTCCTGGATCAACAACCACCACGAAAAGCGTTTCCGCCAAGCTGATGGCTGATCGATGTGGAGACTCCACCCCAACTGGTTTCACTGAAGCATCCGCTACAATTGCAATCTCTCGTCGTCCGGTGTCTTCTGTGAAGTTAATTGTTCTAACGAGCACGGTGTATCCAGATACAGCGAAATTGCAGGTGAGATTTCAATTGATGGACGCCACGACTGCTGGCACAGTTTTGCAAACTGGATTGTCGTTACGCCTGTCGGCAACGTTGTCGGAAGATGCAACCTCTGTTGCCTCTATCGGTTGCGCCTTGCCTTCGCTCACTACTGGCGTTGGATCTTGTGAACTCGATGTTCCGACCGCGTGGTTCCAAGCCGACGAAGTTGTTTCTATGAAAGCGCAGCTGCTCTTCCGATACGGTATTGAGGATTCCTCGACATCGTCCATCCTTTCCGTCCAGCTTGCGAACTCTGCGACCTATGTTGCGCTTCCCTCGACTGGTGGTGTCCTCCTTGAGATGCCGAAGTCCCCTCGCTTCAGCGAGAACGAACTCACAGTTCCAGTTTCAGCGAATACGGGCGGCTTTCCGCTCGGAGCATGGAGTGGTAGTTTGAAATACAATACCACAGTTCTTCGATTTGACTCTTTCACTACTTCTACCGGATACAACTCTGCGGCTGTTGGATTAGAAAGAAACAGCACGGAAGGAATCGTCTCTATCGTTGTCGCTGGAGCTACCTCCAGCGCTACACTGGCGGATCTCACGGGTGACGAAGTCATTTTGGGCTACATCACGTTTACCATCAACAACGTACCGGTGGGAACCTACAACGACGTGGCTTCACTCAATGTTGATTCCTTGGTAACGATCGGTGGCTACACATTCTTAGAAAGCTTTGACGCGTATGTAACGGATGCACGAGGTGGTAGTGTCACAAACGCCCAACTTATTGTACTCGACACCAACGAGATTATCGGTTCCTACAGCATTGTTTCCAAGACTGAGATCGTCAATACGGCAGTTTTGGACACCACGAGGGCAATACAAGAGACGGAAATTGTTGGATACGCTGTGTACAGAAACCCAGACAATTACATTAAAAACGGAGGCGACGAAGTTATGCAAAGTGTTGAATGCTCTATAACGTCGAGTGATGTACTTACCGTAGAAACGGGTAACTTGAAAATTAACGGTGAGGACGGAACGCAAAACGCCTGTGTGGCCAAAATTGGAAAAACGAACGAAGCTGGTGCTGCTGCGGCATCTGTCAAATTGACCTCTGGGGACGGTGCGCAGTTTGTCGTTTCATCTATCAGAGTCTGGTTTCCGAAAGTTGTGTCTTTAGAAGCGCAAGACAAAGTATTGGCTCCGGTCGAGGATGTGTATTACGAGGATTGTAGTTCAGTGTATCAATACACCAACATCTCTGCGTTGGCAACATATGGCGGGAGTGGTTTAACTGACCAAGATGAAGTTGACATCACGTGTATGGTTGACTTGTACTTGAACAATACAGAAGGGGATGCGTTCTCCTTTAGGGATGGCAGTACTACAATCGTAGAAACCAATGGCGTTGGTAAGGCGACAATTACTCTGATAAATTCGAATTTGGCAGTCGAGCCATCGGTGACTATCTCGGCAATTTCCGACCCTATCGGTATCGAGTCGCTTCGACCTGTACTTGTTTCCCGAGCTGAATTTGCTTCCGAACAGTTTGATTCGCAGACTCCTTCCGATTTGAACGCAGATACATACGCTGATGTGTCTGTGAATATGATTCAAAAGTTGAATCGTAAGGGTGCGCAAGGCGCTATTGTTGTCTATGCCCGCTTTAAAGATAACAAAGTCAACGAACTTTCTCACCTGCCTGGCCTGACCGTGAGTGCCGGTATCCGATACAACGGTTTGAGCATTATAAGCACGGCTGGCTCAGACAACACGGCCGCACCTTACTATGGAGAAATTGGAGATGTGAAAGGCGGTATGGAAGGCTATGATGTCATCCAGGCAAAGCTGCTTACGACCACCTGTAACGGTGCCGTAGGAGGTGAAGATATCATTTACGGGTACGGTGGTGTCGAAGCTGTCATCGCTGATCTCGAATATGTGAATTTGACTACGAGTGCATCCAAGGTTACCTTTGAAGGTGATCTCTCTACGAACGCTCCTATGAATATCGGAAGTGTTGCTAACTTGGAACTTACTGGAACATACTCTGACGGTGATATTCAGAGTTTCACATCTTCAGCCACGTCTCAGTTTCTGATAAAACACCCTACCGAACTCGATTCCTACAACAATCCCACATACGTGGCTGAACACACATATGCTCGCGTATCTAACGATGGTGTGCTCACCATATTTGGTTCAACTGATGACACGAGCATCACCGTTATGGGCATTTGGACAGATGAGATGAAGACGGCGAAGGTGACAATTGACATAGTTAAACATGTGAGCACGCAAACAGTGATGACTCCGTATCCGGCATTCACAGGAAGCAGCGACATTGAAAAGCTGTCTTTGAACAAGATTGTGTGCACCAGTAGTTATCAACGAGGGATATTGAAGTCAGTTGCTACTTTAACGGATGGCTCAGTTTTTGATATCACCAGCGAAACATCTTACACAGCCTCTGACATATTCACATTGACCCAGTCCTCCACTCCTTCGGAGGTGATAATTGCTGCTTCTGGATCCACTACTGGAAATGCAACTATTAGTAGCACTTTCGCCGAGTCTACCATTGAGACGACTTTTGCGCTTTCGGATACACCAGTAACGCTGACCTCTGTCCTCTTTGATGAAGATATTTGGGACGCGTCTACTTCTTTCATCGGCCTGGTAGACGCAACAAAATCTTTAGATGTTCACATGTACTTCAATGATGGATCTCAGATTTCCAACGCGGTGTCTTCGGAAGAAGTGCAAGCAGTCTTCAACTGGGAAGAAGTAGTCAAATTCGACTCTACTTTGCCCTCTATCATTGAAGTCAGTGGAAGCACGGCGACTTTGAAGAACCAGCATTGGACTCGAGTTCTCATTTCTGCTTCTGCTGTTTGCGCTGATGGCAGTGTCGATTACCTCGTATCGGCAACTTCTTCGATTGCCCCGAATCTCTTGCCAGCTGAGAATGACGTTTCCTTGGGTGCGTTGACAGGCATTCCGTTTCCTCCGAAGATTAAAGACGAAACGTTCGACATTGAAGTTCGAATCAATTCCGGATCAGCGAATCTTCGAAGTTTCCAACTCGTTACCCAGTTTGATTCAAATATGATCGCAGCGACTGGTTGCACGGTAGGAGACGACTGGGCTCAATACGATTTTGCCTGTACCAGGAATAACCCGTCCACTGAAGTGCTCATGATTGGTACCGAGCCGCTTTCTACCGTAAGTGGTTCCTCCATTCACGTCGCTACGATTTCGTTCTCTGTGAAAACTTCCTTCAAGATTTTGGCTCACATCAAAACCACAGTCCAGGTCTTGACTGTTGAGGGTACCGATGGTGCCGACATAACAGCAGCTGCCTTCGTTTCTAACATGACTGGTTCAGGTGATATCGCTCTTAACAGCTACTCTGGAAAGAAACGTCGTCGTCAATTGCTCGAGGATGGCTCTATCTCCGAAGTTTTGGAGGTGGAAATTGCCGTACTTCCTTCCCACATGAGATCACTCCTCCAAGATACTGATACCGAAGCGGTTTGTAATGGAGTCGGGACGTGCGCAAGTGGTGTTGATAGTGGATGTAAGTTTGGGGACGTCAACGGAGATTGTTCTTTCGATGTTTCCGACGTTTTAGCTCTTAAAAGAGCCATCATGGGCAAGAGCTATGATGCTGACTTCGATCTTAGCGTTTATAGCGATTGGCAGAGACAGCAAATGGACCCAAATCTTGACTGGTTGAAGTCTGGAGCTTACGTATTGCCAGACGCAGCAGATTCTCTGTACTTGCTTCACGCCTTGTCCAAAAAAGCTCGATTCATCGATGTCACGAATGGATTAACAAGCTATAAAGGGTTCTTGACATATGAGCCCGGAAATGCCACGGATGTACTACTAGGCATGGAAGTGAGAGTTTATGACGAAAGCTCTGAAGCTGCAACGTCTGATGATACGAAGGTACGAATCGAACTCAGTTTCGATGGTGGGTCCGATCCAAGTAACAACGATGCCATCACCTCCATTGGTACTAGAACTTCCGATTATTCCTCAATCGGTACAATCTACGAGGCCAGTGACTTGTGGACCGCAGCAACAGATCAAAGAGGCGTATTCAGACTCGTTTTGAAACCTCCTATTTTCAGAGATGGTTCGGCAAACTGGATTGGTGAAACCGATGTCGGTATTTCTATCATTATCGATACCTACAATGACTTTGGTAAGGATGATGAATATGGACAAGGAGGCAGTGGATCCACGGAAGAAGCTGAGAGAATTAAAGTGTTCTATGGATCTGCCACGCCACCGCTTGATGTTACCTTCGGCGGCGGTTTTATTCCATATGTCAGCTTTGATTTGCTTGGTGTTGACCCGGTGCAATCCATTTCTCTGAAAGATATCACTATTGGTGGAGGAGAATTCGGCCTTGTTTCCTCATTGGATGAGACTGCGTCTGGATTTTCTACTTCGGTCCCCAGCTACAACGTTTACGTCAATGCTGACACTTCCACAGTACAATTGCTCACGTTCATTGACGATTCCTTGAGTTGCACAGCAGAGCAAATTGCCAGCGGTGATACCGACAATTGCTTTACGACTCAATCGGTCACTATCGATGGATCCGAAGCGTCTACGTGCAGTTTGCTGACGTGCTCTTACTTTTCGGAAATTTCACTCAACGTTGGCTCCAAGACTGTTCGAGTTACGGTATATTCAGCCACATCGGAAACGTTTTACTTGGTAACTTTCATTCGCCCGGATGTGTCTACATTTTCGAGCGTCACTCTGTCGAAGGGGCAAAATCAGCTGAATTTCTCTCCGAAAACGTTTACGTATTACCTCAAATACTCGTACGATAATAATGGCGAAGGTCTCACTTTTAAACCAATTGTGAATGGAGACACCACCGGGAGTGCGATCACATTTGTTTCCTCCGGCGGGTACGAATCTACTGCTTCTTTCTTGAGCGGATCCTCTCAAGGTATCGAGCTCTCAACTACAGATACGATTGTGGTTATGACGGTTACATCTTTAGATGAGACTGTAAAGAGCACGTATAGATTCTACGTGGACGTGAAGGAATCACCATTCTTGTCTTCTCTTGATGTTATCGGCGAACAAATGGTTCCTGCGTTTACGGCAAGTTCTTACACGTACGCCGTAAACGTGTTAGCCACAGTCTCTTCTATTACTCTGTCTTCCATTGTTTCTTCAGATGTGCCGCATGTTTCCCTCACGGTTGCGGCGCCTGATGGAACTAAGTCAATCACGAGTGAATCTTCACTAACGACTCCAGTTGCGTTAGATTACGGCGTCAATGCTTTGCTCGTAACTGTTTCTGGCGCGGAGGGCACGACTGTATATTCCATTTCAATTACTCGAGCAGACGCTTCATCGGTCACTGCACTTGAAATTGGCAACTATAAATGGGAGTCAGATCCCACCACCTCGGACGGCAGTCCATCTGAAAGTCCCTCATTCACCGATCCGACTGCATTCTCGAGCAATACATATATGTATAATGTGGATGTGCCGCAATACGTGTACGAGACTTTGATCACAATCACGCCGTCTTCATCTTCCGTCCTGTTTGTTGATGGAGTTGAGGTAACGTGTGATCAAGCCGATGTGAGTTGTTCTACTTCTGGTGCATACGCGTTACCACTACGAATCGATGAAGGTTTGAGCACGCACACGGTGACTGTTGTTCCTACGGATGGTTCCGGCCTCTCCTCTATTACTCTGCAGTCAGTTGCTGAGGGTCAAAACGTGGACGGCGGTTCGACGTACACGTTCACATTTACGAGGCCATATACTCCGAAACTCACGAGTATCGCTGTCGTGGACTCGAGTGACGCAGCGATTTTACTTTCGCCCTCGTTTTCAACATCCGTTTACGTCTACCGGTCTACAGTCGCTGCGACAAAATCTGAATTAGACATCTCTGTGGCATTCCTTAAAACTGGCGATGTTCCAGTCTCTAGGGCTTTCGTGCAATATGGTAGTCTCTCACGTATTGCTTTCCCAGAAAGTGGGCGTTTGACTGTGCCAGTTGCGGAAGGCACGACGACTGCAATTACGATAAGTGTGCAAGGAAGTCTTGAAATAGGTGGAGTCGAGTCTATTTACATGTACTATGTTACACGTGGCACGTTGCCAAAGTTAGACTCTTTGACCTTTTCCTCATCTTCTGTTACGCCAACCTTCTCAACGTCTCGTTACAATTACGTGGCTGCCTTGGGGAGCGCAGAGAACAGCTTCACTTACACCGTATCTAAAAGCAGTACGAGCTCTACGTGTCTAGTCAGTTTGAGTCAAGACTTCTCAACGTGCTTGACAAGTGGAGAATTGCCAACACACGACACGACGGGTGTTACGGAAGATATCGGAGCACTGAAAATTTATGTGAGGGATTTGAGTAACTTGAACGTCGTGAACGTTTACACAGTTACCTTTACAAAAGAGGCACTCCCAACTTTGAATACTCTCAGTATTTCAGGCTCGACGGGTGCTAAACTGGACCCTTCTTTTGCTGCCACGACGTACGCATACGACATGCCAGTTCCGTTTGATTCCTCATCCGTTTGCTTCACCATGTCATTCGATACTGTGAGTTACAGTTCAAGCATTCAGATGGGTGGAGGTGCGCCACTCACGGTTGCTACCAATGTCGCTTCTTGCGTCGAAATTCCGTTTGGCAAGATTGATATCACCATTGCAGTAACGTCGAGAACAACTGGATTTTCCGGTTCTTACATTATCTCATCGTCTCGTAAAGTTGCGCCATATCTTACATCTCTCAGTCTCACTCCGAGTGGATTCACGCCATCGTTTGATGCAACCGTGAACACGTACTCTGCCACGGTTGGGTACGACACGACTGAACTCGATGTTAGAGCGGCCGCTAACTTGGTTGCCAAGGCTGGGTCCGTTGTGTATGTATCCTTAGGAATTGGCGCAAGAACTTTGTTGGGTTCATCCGAGAGTTACAAAGTTTATCCTGACGTTGGTGATCAGAACTATGTGGCAGTCTCCGTGGAATACACAGAAGATGGTGTCACCGTCATCAACACGTACACAATACAGGTAACCCGAAGTCCCCAGAGTTCTGAGGACATTGCCATCTTGTCTTCTATTAATGCGTACGATATCAACGGTACGGTAAATGTTGGAGGTGTCGATTTTACTGGTAGTGCTGTGACCGAACCACTTTCGTTTGACGCTTCTGTTCTCGCGTACACCAGAAGCATCCAACATGGCGCCGACGCCGCCACAGTTGAGTGGGAATTGTACCCAGGAACGTATGTCCGAATCAACGATGTTGTTAAAACAAATGATGCGGGTGATGCCATCCATGGAACGGATACGAGTTATACCGTGTATGACTTAGTTCCTGGAACCCCCGTTACGGTCAGCTTAACAATTCTTCCCAGTAGTACGAAGGATACTCCGGATGCGACGTGCACGGCCTCTCTCTGCACTACGTACACCATAACACTTACGAGAATGACTGCAGGAGATATGGCGCAATATTACTCGCTTGAACCGAGTACGCAGCGTTCTACGTCCGTGTTCAAAGCATCGTCAACTGACAAAGTTGGCTACACTATCGAGCTCGACACCGAGGGTTTCATGGCCAATTCTAACACGGGATTAAAGAACATCGGAACGGTGTCTTCTACCTTGAAAACGCATTACTTCACCTCAAAAGTAAGCCAGTACTACTCGGAAAGTAGTGTTACATGGTCCCCTAAAATCATCGGAACAGATGTTCCAACTGTAGAAATCAACAATGTCTTAGTCATTGGCACGGATATTACAGCATCAACAGCTGACTCTACTTCGGCTGCGGTTTACGATGATAATGCATATTTTACAGTAGATGGGAAAATTGCCACTCGCTTTAAAGTAGAGGCTTACTTCATGAGCTTGTACGACGATGAGAATGAAGAAACCTTCGCTCTGCAATATTGGCCGACAGTGGGTAAGATGCTCGCTTATGAAGGTTATTTCGTTCAGGCGGGTACTGGGGCGCCGTACGATTCTACTACGGTTGTTCAAGCAAACCTCATCCCCGATTACGAAGAGTTCACGGTCATTCCGGGTACGATGTCTGTCGCGCATACAATTTGGGACTTGCAGTATTCCGATACTTCTTCTACTACGGATAACAAAGGAACTGGCCAGTCCAGTTTTGAGTTGACTCCGTACGATAGCGTTCTCCCAAACAAAATTTCGTCGAAATCTTCGGGATTAGTCTACGGAGAAGATAAAGATTTCGTTGCTCGGGTTTGCAAAGTCTCGAGCAGAACTGTAGCAGCGGCTGATCCAGCTGGGTGCGGATCTAGCGCTGTGCCTGCGAGCGCCGTGCACAATGCTGACGGTACGTACACGATTTCTTACGATGCATCTGATGCAGGGTTCTTCATTGCCATGGTGGTGTTCAAGAACGATGCGGGAAGCTATGTGTTTGGTGGTCAGTTGGCCTCAGGCGCAATGATCACTTCATTTGAAGTTTCTGAAACCGTCATCAGTCCAGAGAACTCGTATATGTACGGCGTCTGTGATGAAGGATCGGCGACGGAACCCTTGAATTCAAACGCCGTTGATTGTGTGGAAGATTCTGCAACGGGTGGCAAGGAGAGCTTCACGCAAACTGGGACCGTCACTTACACAGTTGTCACACGAGGCTGGAATTCTGGAGATTCTCGAACACTTGATAACTTGATCGATCTCTCTAATGGTGGCCAAAGTTTGTTTGTCTCGTATCTTTGCAAATTCGGTACCGCCGCTGATTACACGAGCTGCGTCTTCCCTGCTGGTCATGAGAATGCGGGCCAAGCTATTGTTGAGAACGCGGGCCTGTCTGCTCAGCCCTGGAAAGACAATTTTGATGGCACGTATTCAATTTCACTCTTGATTAAGGCTCCGGTATTGATTGAGTTAGATGTAAAAATTGGAAGTGATGAATATGGTGAAGCTATTTCTCAATTCGTTGATAATAAACTTGTCATCGACGTGAGACATGGTCCGATTTCCGAGGAGTCTGTCGCGGTAGACTTCCCGACATCCTTGATTGCGGGCGAGGAGGAAGAGTTCACGCTTGATCCTTTGGATTCTCAAGGGAACCAAGCCACGAATGCCGTGGAACTTCCGAGTGCAAGTGGTATCGTGTTCACGAGTACGCCTGCGTCGTCTTCATTTACTGACAGCATCGTCATTACTCCCTTGGATACGCAAGAACCGCGTGACATTAAAATTAAGTTCACAGCTCCACAAGTTGCTGGCTCGTACACCTTCAAGATTTACGTCAATACGAATGAGCTTGCGGTTTCCAAGACAATTGTTGTAAAAGCGAGCACATACATTGCTACCTCGTCAACTACGGTGGATTACGGCACTAGACGTGTTGGAACTCAAAAAATAATAGTATCCATAAAAGATATCTATTCGAATCCGACGTGTGTTACGCGCGATAACTTCAATTGGGCGTGGGGTGTCACCGGTGCGTTATCAGAACCAGGTACCTTCACATCGTGTATCTCTGCTGGTAAGCATCTTGTTTCGATTCCGTCAGTGAATACAGTTGGAACATATACGTTCACTGCGATGATAAGTAACCTATTGAATGTGGATACAGACCAACCATTCGATCGTGAAACTCTCAGTACATCTACCAGTGTCAACGTGGTTTCTGATGTACCAAGTACTAAGTCTACGATGACCACGCCGAGTGAATACATCGAAGTTGGTCAACCTGCTTACTTTTATGTCATTGCTATCGACCGTCTTGGAAATAGCATTGCTGTTTCTGGACAATCCTCTGCATTTTCTGTCACTGTGACTGGGAGCATCTCCGGAACTAGAGCTGCAGAAGTTTCGAATTCTCTTTCTGATAGAACAGGGTCGGTTGGTTCATACTATGGATCATTTACTCCCCTGTACGCTGAAACATACACGCTTACAGTCTCAGTAGACGGGTACCCGCTTGATCAAGGATCGTCTACCCACATTGCCTCTGTGTTCCTCACGAACGAGGCAGATTACTTCAAGGTCACCGGTGCACCGGTTTTTGGCGTTGTTGGATCGAGTTTGACGTTCATCATAAATCAATGGAACCTGGAATATAATTTGGATATGAACACGATTTCCACGACGTTTCTCTCGAAACTTTCTCGACCTCAAAGTCAAGTATCATTGACTTTATCACCACAAGAAACTGCAGGAGACGCGGATATGAATCGCCGTCTTTACGTGGACAAATTGTACACAACGAAGTCTGGGACTTACACACTTTCAGTATCCAAAGCTGATGCGGACACGCCTTCGGTCTATCATGCGGTGAAGGACTCGCCTGTTTCTTTCACTTTAGCTGCCGCGAAGGCAAGTGGAAGTGTGTCTACTATTACCAAGCCTTCAACTCCAGCAGGTGGGTACGCGCCCGGAGCTACGTTATCGTTACCGTTGAGTTTGAAAGATTCATATGGAAACTCCATCACCACGGCTCGATTTTCGGATGACGTAATTGTCCAGATCAAGTCGAAAAACACCGCGAGAATCCAAACTTTGACTATTAAGGCAAACAGTACCGGAACTGGATTAGTCGCCGAAGGTGTACTTAAGTTCGCATCCGATCAATACTCTGTCTTGGCCTATGCCAGTGGAGTAGCATTGACGATGGTGAACCCAGAGATTATCATTGCGACGAATAATGTGGTTGCGCCGGCCTTGGTCGACGGAACTGCTTCATTTGCTGCTTCGGCTGGATTACCTGCACAAGGAAGCTCTGCTGCTTTTGTTGCTGGTACGGAATATTCGCTGTACATCTTTCCCGCTGATGTATATGGAAACGTTGCGGTAAGTGACGTGCTAATGGTTGTCGTGCTTCGGGCGAACAACATTGTCCTTTCGCAGGGTGTTTGGAATACGAATACGGGCGGTTATAAGGTTTCATACACTTTCACAACGGCAGGTACAACACCGGTGACAGTTTCTGTGACACCGGCTGGAGCCACTGCGGCCACGGTCAGAAGCTTCACTGCTGTCGTAAGTCCTGGTGCCGTCGTTGGTAGCACGACGAAGCTCATTTCTATCACGAATGCAACGTCTGTGACTCGTGGAACATGGGTTGTGCGTTTGTACGATAGATATGGAAACGCCCTGACTTCTTCCCCAGCTGGATCTGTGGATGTCAAGGCTGAAATGATTTTGCAGTCAACTACGAAATCGAGTACCTTGTTTGGCTCTTTACCAGTAGTTTCTAACAGCGCTGATGCCATTTCAATTACTCTCGGTTCAGACGGCACTCAAATTGGTTTGGTGACTCTTCAGTATTTAGGAACAATCACGGGAACGTACACTTTAAAATTGTATGTTGACGGTGTTGCTGCTACCGACGTTTCAAGCTATAAAGCATACATCACCTCTGGGCCTATCGTAGCTACGACTTCTACGGCCTCGGGTACGGGGTGGAACTCTGCCAAAGCTGGAGTGAAGTCCATTTTTGTCGTTGTTCCACGAGATAAGTACTCGAACAGAGTCTACACGAGTGCTGCGAGTGCCACTTCTTCGTTAGTGGTATCGCGTGGCCTCGGTGTTACGAAAGATCTTGTTACGGAGACTGCACCATCCTTTGTATTTGATACAGCACTCGGTCAGTACAACGTTTCGTACACTCCTTCAGTGGCTGGTACCTCTAGTCTCTCGTTCAAGATAAATGGTGCAAACATTGTGGATTCTCCTCGAGTTTTCACTGTTACTGCTGGAGCCGCTTCTGCTTCCAAGTCCTTCCTTAGTGGCGCGGGTGTCCGAGGAACTCTGTTTGGAGCTGCGTCAGAAGTTGTCATTCAAGCTCTGGATTCCTTTGGCAACTATAAAACGTCGGGTGGAGATACTTTCCGGGCGAGTTTGAACCAGACAGACTCTACGACAACTGTAACTGATAACAGTGATGGTACTTACACCATCACGTACACGCCTGTGGCTGCCGGAGCAGCATTGCTCAAGATTGAGTACGGCACTGGTTTTGTTCAAATTGGATGCGATTTCATCACCATTCCTTCATCAGGTTGTTTGTTGAATATCAAAACTGCCGATTCTGTTCAGACTTTGGATCCATTGCAGACTACCTACAAAGCTGCATATTTGTCCACCAGTGATGGTGATCTTACGCTTGGCTTCGCATCTGTAGCAAGCACAGGAAAACCCTCAGGTTCTTTCCGTATCTTGACATTTGATCAAGATGGAGTCCAAATGGGCAGAAATGATGTCACCATCCAGCTATCAATTGGTGGAACCGTACTCTCTGGATCTGATATCGCCATCACAGCAGTGGAAGGTACAACGGGTGAGTTCCGAATCGACTACTACTACAGTACGGCAGGAACATGGCCGATATCTATCACGGCGAACGGCGTCGAAATTGGCGCTCGCTTACGTGAGATTGCTTTCGATGAGGCTGGTGCTAGCACTGATCTTGTTGACGAGTTTGGAGGATATTCTAATCTCGTCATCCGACCAGATTTCACTACAGCTTCCAGCGTTGATGTTGTTATTGCATCTGGTGTTCAAGGAACGAACCCGATTGTTGCTACCGCAGGATTTCCCGTTGAGTTTGCGATTTCGGCGAAAGATTCATACGGCAACGTGCAATACTATTCCTCGGATTACCCCGGGGATGTGTTCACAGTCACGGCTACCGCGTCACAAGCGGAAACTTTGAATGCTGAATTTACTTCGTTGGCATGCTTCCCGTCATCATCATTCTTTCCGGACTGTAGAATTCCTTCAAACTACGTGGAGGCGTTTCCTGCTGGATCGGTGTCTGCTGAAGCTTCGTTGACTTTCTCCAACACCGCTGCATACACCATCTCTGTCAGCTTGCAACCAAGATTTGCTATGGGTATCTCAACAACCGAAGGATCGGCACCGGTCTCTGATGCGGTTCAAGTCAAACAATTCAAGGTCACAGTTGTTCCTGGCGTTGTGAATGCGGAAAACTCTCTCATGAATGGGGACGGTCTGTCTGGTTCCATCGCGGACGAACGAAAATCTGTGCTCATCTCAGCCTATGATGCCGGCTCTAATGCTCTCTATAAATTGTCAGAAGACGAGAGAGAAGATGCTTTGACTTCCTGCCGCATTGATTTTGTTGGAACCTCGGAAGGCAACATGGGAGAAAAATTTTCCTCAAGCTCGGAGAACTGCTTTGCACTCGATGGTTGCTTTGGTCTTACGACTGACCAGTGCTTGTTCGAAGTATTTTACAACATAACTTACCTCACGGGGACGTTTGACATGTCTGTAAGACTTTGCGCGAGTGGCTCACCGGATGATTTGGAGGTCAACCCTGACGGATGTCTTGTCTCTGGAGAGTCCGTTTCCATCACAGTTACTGCGGGTTCACCGAATTCCAAAACTTCGGGATTACTCGCGACACCTCCAAGTACTGTCACTGCAATGGAAAGTGGAACGTTAAAATTTGTTGCCCGGGATGAATTCAATAACGAAATCACAACTGGTGGAGACGGAAATCCGCTCGTTGTTTCTGCAATTCAAACGAAACCAACAGCTGGGTCGCTCCTCACCAATGTCGCTACCTTGTCTGATAATGAAGATGGCACTTACATTATTGTGTACACGTTGCCAACTGGCGGAAATGGTGTTGAATATCAGTTCAACATCACTTACGACGGTGATCACATTATCGGTTCTCCGTACACGATGTCGGTTGCTTCTCCAAATATCTCGCCAATGTACTCGTTCGCGTACGGTGAAGCTTTGAGTGATGCTATGCTGACTGCCAGGGCTGGCGAAGTTACTTCGTTCACCATTCAGCCTGTCGATGCGTCAGGCAACACGATCACGAAGATGCCTGATACGAACAAATTTAAAGTAGTGTCAAGAAATCTCGAACTTTCGGCCGGTGGTGGACAAGAGCCATCTTTCACTACGAACCCGGATGGTTCAATCAAGGTTTCTTTTACAGCCGTAGTGACCTCTCCGGCGCAGTTGACAATTTCTGCAATTCGACCAGTTGACGGCGTGAGCACAGAAACTGTCATAGATTCACCCGCCAACGGTATTATTTACGTGAATGTCGATCCTGGGGTTGCCGTAGCTTCAAGTTCGTACACAAGAAATGACCGAACAGTTCCATTGACGCAGGTAGCCGTTGCTGGTTCGGAACACAACTATCAGATTATTACTGCAGATAAGTACTCGAACCAATTGACGTATGATCCGTATGGTACGCCGACGAATCTTACATTCGCGGCTCCGAACAAATACGGGCCTGAAGGCTACAAGTACGTAAGCGGGCCAGCTCCTGCTAAGTATGGCTACGCACAAGAAATTGGTGCATCTGAACCAGGAAACTGGCGAGTGCGCTGGTCTGCGGAAACGACTGGAACTTATGCTCTCCGAGCATACATATCAGATGGGCTAGTCCTGGACGGCCCTGGTGGGTCTCAGTTACCATTGAACATGGAAGTCATCGCAGCTGATGCGGATTATTCGAAATTTACCCTCACTGGTGCTGGTATTACGACTTCTGCAACAGTCAACAGTAAGGCTACGTTGACTTTGGAGGCGAGAGATGTGTATGGAAACTTCAAGAAGGACCGCGGTAATCTCGTGAATGACATCATCGATGGTATTTCACAAACGATTTACTCTGATGATGCCTTATTAATGGAAGAATCGACCATCCAGGAACACTCTGTGACTTTTGACAGTGCTACTGGGAAATACACCATCGAATACACCCCATCTGTTATTGGTTACATGGAAACGGCCCTCAATATTCGCGGCGTGGATATTGCCAATTCGCCATTCCAGCAGGAGATTGTTGCTGGTGCTATTAGCGCGAGCTACACGCGCGCTTCTGGACCTGGTATTGTTGGAGGCTCTCTCGGCATCCAAACTTACATTGCCATAGATCCTCGTGATACCTCAGATTTTCTCGTCACGGCAGGTACAAGTGCCTCTTCGTTTGAAGTGACTGTTACCACGACTGCGGGATCGGTTATTCAAAGCGGTCCAACATGGGACGAATCTTCCCGAGTTTATCGATTTGAGTATATGATTGAGGGTAGCACGGACGCTACGGTCACGGTCGATATTGCTTACGATAGTGAGGCTATTGCAGGCTCTCCATTCTCGAACATACCAATCTCCTCTTCCGTAAGCACGGATGTGGATGAGAAAAGGTGCGTTATCTCAGGTCCTGGAATAACGTATGGAGTTGCGGGTGAGTTGACTGCCATCGCCATCACGCTTTACGACAGCGATGGTATATTGGCGGTACCATCTGAAGCACCTTCTCTGGTGCTTACTGTCTTCAATGGGAACAACGAAAATTTCGTTGAGTACACAGATTTTCAATTATTTGATTCATCGGTGCTTTCTGGTTTGGGCCTCGATCCAAGTGCGTTTGGCTACGTCAACGAAGATGCGGGTGGCACATACTTTGTTACTTTTACTAAGACTAGTGTAGCTGAAGCACCGTACAAATTGACGGTCGCTGTCAATGGTTTAGTCACCGGTTCTGTCGAATACGAGAATCCTGGGGAGTTCACGTTCGAACTCGTTTCTAGCGTCACGTTTAGTTCAACTTCTTATGTTCAGCTCGGGAACACGGATGGAAGCATCGTTGCAGGTGATAGCGTACCTGTTTACATTTACCCAAGAGATGCGTATTACAACGGCCAGGATTACAAGAATTTAGCGAATAAAGAAGAAACGTTCTCTATCGCCCTCACCGGTCCTGCTGCTTACACCGTCACTTACACTGGTTCGGCGAGTGATGGTACGATGAAGTTGGTCAAGGATACCGAAAATGACTCGTACTATTATTACGGTTTCATCAAACCTGTCAAGGCTGGTGTGTATAGAGGCACTGCGCAACTCGTTCAGAATGGTGTGACATCGAGTGTTCTTACTCTCGCTCAAGCTGCTCTTTCTCTTGATGTCAGTGCTGGTGCCCTTGATATTTCTAACTCAGTAGTAAGTGGACAAGGTGTGTTCTCAAGTAAGGTTTTGGCGAAGGGTGCTGTTAAAGTACAATTTCGCGACTCTGTTTCGAACCTTTTGACGGACGATATCGTTCAGTCCTCGCTCAGTGCAGTGAAATTCAACTTGGTGAGGCGCGATGTAGATGATAACAAAAACGCGTTTGCAAATGATATTGAACTCGTGTATGTTAGTGCTCAATCTGCTTTTGTTGGTGAGTATATTTCTACTGTCGCGGGTACACTTGACATGCAACTTAGTGCGTGTGATTCCTCAGACCCACCTGTATGTGAAGAAGTTCCCATCTCTGGATACACTGGTACAGTTATATCCCCTGGTAGTTTCGTCTCTGCTATGGCTGAGGTCGTCGGCGCTGATAGTACCTCCGAATTCAAAGTCGCTGAAGACTCGCTCGTGTATGTCTTCGGGCGCGACTCTCAAGGAAACACTTTGAGCACCGGTGGTGAAATTCTGAGCGCTAAATTAGTCCCCACGCTAACCACCGGTCAAAGCGAACTTCGCATCTCTCCATCGAACATCGTCGATAATGGCGATGGAATGTACACTATAAAAGTACAACCAAAGCAACCTGGTGATTTCAAATTGTTGATCACAAGATCTGGAGCAGTTGTCGGTACAACAGATGAGACGGGCTTCCTTATCACTGTTGAGCCAGGAGTTGCTTCTACTGCGTCAACAGTCTCAGGAACTGGATTCGGATTACAGTCGACTGGCTACATCGTTGCCGGTAACGAAGCCAAACTTACCCTGATTGCAAGAGACGCCATTGGGAATGCCATTGTGTCAAGCGCAGATGAGTTCACGTATGAAATTTCTGCAGGTGGCTCGGTAGTTGATTTTGGTCAGTTTGCGTACGTTGAAGAGTCTGACGGCACATACGAAGCTACTTACACAATTGAAAAGTCTGGCGACTTGATCGTCGAAGTTAAGTTGCGCGGCGAATCTCTCCTTTCTGTACCATCTGGCGGTAAGGTGCTTCATTCGTCTGTATCTTTGAAGGACTGTTTGCTGTACGGAGATGCTTTGACTGCCGGAGTGGAGGCGGGTGTCCTCTCAACTCTGTCTTTAATCGCGAAGGATCAGTACGGAAATGTTGTAACTGACTTGCAAAACAGCGGTTTGTTCGAACTTAAAGTTGATACACTCAATAATCCTGGCTTCTTGCCGTTCGAAATCTCGGATGCCTCGATTGGCTTGTTAACGGTTGACTTTACTCTCCCCTCTGTTGACGTTGCGCCAGGTTTAGTGACTGTCGTATACGACAACGACTTGGCATTGAATCTGTACAAAAACTACGACACGAAAGAACAATTCTCCATTCAAGTTTATGTCGGACAGCCGTCCGCTTCTACGACTACACTTGTTGGAATTTCACCCACGATTCCGTTTCAAACGGACGTGGCTTCGACAGTTGAATTGTACGTTCGTGACGCGAATGGCAATGTGATCGGCGAAAGTGATGAGCTAACTGCAGTTCTTGATTCTTTGGCCCTGAACGTCTTCACAGTCCGAGGTCAAACTTACGCAGTTGACATCACTTTCACGTCAAGTAACGCCGTGAATGGTGATTACATCACTATCCTGAACTTCTCACCTCCTGCTGCGGGTTCATTGCGTCTCTCTCTTTACATTGATGGTTCTGAGGTGATTGACCCCACTACGGAGAAGGATTACGAGTGCACGGTGCTACCGGGTGCAATTGGTGCTCCGTACTCAACTTACTCAGGTGCCGGTATCTTTTCTGGCGCTATTGCTGGATCGGAATCTACGATTTACATTCAAGCTGCGGATAGAACCGGTGGTATTATCACAACTGATAAAAGCACTGATACTACAGCATTCACTCTAGAATTTGAGATTCTTTCTAATTCTGGCATATCGAATGCAACTGATAAGGCAAGCGCTATCTCTGGTGTTGAGATTATCGGGCCGACATACACTGGTGCTGGTACGTACATGTTCAAGTACATTCCGTATGACCTGGGCTATCCGTATTCTATGTACGCTAAAATTGCTACTGGTAATGACCCGATCGGCACTTCAGATGGTCTCTCCGGTGGTGAAACCGTTCAAGTCTTCGATGTTGCCTCGACGCGTGAATCGAGTGCGGAAAAATCAGCAGCTTTGTTGGCCATCGATTCGGACGGTACTCTTATGCTGGGTTCGCAGATTCCAGTTGCAGGTTCAATTTTCTTTGAAACCGTGGCGGGTGAAGCAATTGTCTTCTTCATTCAAGAACGAGACGTGAATGGATTAGATGTCGCTTCGAATAGTGCCACCGCTCCGTCTGTTCAAGTATCTTCTGGCTTTGTGCCAACTGCTCCGACTGTTGTTAACGATGGTTCTGGCATATGGAGAGTCACTGTCAAGCCTGAAAAGTCTGGTGAAGTTCCAATCTTTGTTGCCTTCGATGGCGTGGAGATCGCGAACTCTCAAATGATTTTGACTGTAATCCCAGCGGCAACTTCAGCGTTGACGTCGACCATTGAAGGTACAGGTCTCGAGCCCGATGAAACGAATTTGGTTCGTGCAGGCCTTTCGTCAAAATTTTCCATCATCGCTAGAGATGCTTTTGGAAACTACGCCGAGTACGACGACGTCACCGGGAACGACGAGTTCCACGTTGAAATTGCTTCTTCGGTGGAGTCGGAGACTATCGTTGTTGAGGGTATCATCACGAAGATTGATGGTAATGGTTACGAATACGAAGTTGAATTCGTTCCGCGTTACGTTGGCACAAACACTGTGAGTGTTTACCTCGGACCTGTTGGAGGTAAGTTGCTTGTTACCACGGCATCTGTCGAGGTAACGAACGGTGTGGTGAATGTGCAGGCCACGGAGGCGAGTGTTACAACTGAAGAACTTTCAGGAACCACTGTGAGTGCGGGAGACAGATTTGAGTTCAGTATCTACGCTAAAGATATATATGGCTACGATCACGCTACTCCAGCGCTCCTATGGGATGTTGAATTGATTCCCAGCGATGCTTTGAAAGCAACCGGTGCCACTTCAAGGACTGGCACCGTCACTGGATACTCTGGAACGAAAGAAAGCGGTGGTTACTCTGTGACGTTCACCTTGTACAAGGAAGGAACCTGGTACTTATCCTTAACTGAACGAGACGAGTCCGGTGGGTCAATGGTGTCGTCCATGTATGTTCCGATCACGGTTGTAGGTGGCACTGCGAATGTGTACAAAACGACGTTATCTGGTGGCATTGCATCTGGTCTTGTTGCTACTTCTACGGACCGAACGGTGTACATCACCACGCGAGACGTGTACGGAAACCTTGCATTTAGCTCTGGATTGCACCCATTCAGCGCGGATGATGAATTGAACGACTTTGAGATTACCATCGACCTTGATGAAATCGTACCCGAAGGTGCGGAGATTCAAGGATATGAGTACACGAATAACGGCGCCGAGTACGTTTCGCCGGGTGTCTTCAAATTTACGTATTCGACAATTCTGCCGGGCACGTACTACATCCAAATAATTCAAAAGAAAGAAGCGATTGGTGATGGTTCAAATAAAGTCATCACCGTGAAACCAGTTCCTGCGCCTGTTGTCACGGAAGTGAGATTTGCAAACTCTTTGTCAACGATCCAAGTTGTGTTCGATGTGGAGACAGATGAGGCTATGCAAATAGGCGCATCTGACTGTTCGAACGTCCTTGCCACAGTCACGATCAGTCTTTTGGGTACGAACCCATTGTGTAAGTGGACTAACATTCCGACCGATGATGGCGCTGGCTCGAAAACTCACAATTATTTGCAAATTACGCTCGGATCGAACCCTACGGTGAAGCCACAAACGTCGCAGAACGCGGCATCGTTCATCACCTTGAAGCAACAAACCATCCGAACGAAGGACAGAAATTCGTACTTCGCCGTTGCGTCGACGGGTGTCCTTGGACCTCTCATTTACCCATCTGTAAAAGCCTCAATAACTGGTGTGGTCAGTGTTGGTACGTGCACTCCTCTCAACTTTGATGCGTTGAGATCGACTGGTGGTGGTGGTAGAGCCCTCACGTACGTTTGGAGAATTACCAGTACACAAGATGTATCTAATATTGATATTTGCGAAGTTGACACAGCTAACAATATTAATACTTGCACAGATAGTCTCTTCGTTCCGTACACGGACCTTGTGCCAGGCGGAACGTACACTGCTGAGTTACAAGTTACGAACTTTTTAGGAACAACGTCAACTGCGACTTTTGATACGGCAGTCGCTGCTGTTCCTTTGCCCAAGATTGCAACTCCGGAAGAAGTTACCATCTACGCTTCGGATCGCTTGACAATTATCTCGTACGTATCAGCTCCGGACACGTCTTGCATGGATTATCCCGAGAATTTGAACGCTCTCGAGTATTATTGGGAGTTCACAGCGGGATCCTTGCAAGTTGCATCTTCTGATTGGATTAATACGCGAGGGACTCCGGAACTTACTCTTCCTCCAAACTCTTTCGAACCTGGAGAAACGTATGAGTTGTTAGTTACGGCAACTATTGCTTCTTCCGGCAATACTGCTCAAGCTATAACATCAACAACGAAAGTGAATGTCGCTTACCGTGAAATTATCGTCGAGGATAGGCTTGGTGGAGATAGAATTGTTTCACCATTTTTGACAAACTCACTCGTTGCGTCTCCGTTTGATCCTGAAGACTCACGTGATGAGTCTGGTGTGGCTTATCCGTGGAGTTACTACTGGTTCTGCACGAAAGCATGTGAAATTCCTGATGGTGAATCGACGTGCGAACTGGTTGAGATCGCCGATGGTGCAGATTGCTTCACTGATGCGAGTGCCATGTTTGCGACTGACACTGACACCATATCTATTCCAGGGAGTGATCTACTTCAATATCTCGGAACGAATAACATGTACGAGATTGGCTGTACCATCTCGAAAGGAGTTCGCGGTCAGTCATCGCTCACCGGAAGAACGAAAACAGCATACGTCACGTGGACGAGTATCACGTCCGTTTCTGTAACTATCGGAGACGACGATGAAGATTACTTTCAAGGCGAATGGTCACCAACCAGAGGTGGTACACTCACGTGCGAGTCACCTTCCGCGACTGCGGCTGTTGCCTCGGGCGAAAGTGTCACTTATCAATGGGAACTCGTGTCTGGTTCTGTAGGATTTGCAGGAGGTAGTTTGGAATCTTTAGTCTCGACTTCTTACGGCGTAGAACCGTCTGAAGCTGTCAAACAAAGCTCATTGACTCTTGCGCCGAATACTCTCTTGGCTGGTTCCGAGTACACGTTTAAATGCACCGTGATTTTGGAAGCTTCGGGAACTACTGGTGAAGCAAGCCAAACAATCACAGTTGGAACACCGCCTTCTGGCGGCTTCTTGGAAGTTAGGTATAATGAAATGACTTCGACGATATTATGTCCGTCGGCCATCGATGGTTGCGAATGTGGAGAAGATTCTTATAAGTCCGTACCTGCTGCTGAAAATGTCGTTGACGACGCCACTCAACAGCAAGTCTTGCTTGTGGATTACGGCTTCGAGGATGGACAAACCGAATTTGAGCTTGTTGCAAAACAATGGTTAGATGGAACTACTGATTGTTCTACATCTTGTTTGTACCAGTTCGCTTACGCCCTCAGAGGTCAAGAAAGCGAAGAAACAGCCATTTCGGGTAAGGAAACGACGAACACGAAAATTTCGGGCTTCTCGTTGCCCTCGGCTGGTGATGGTGTGAACACTGCTGATATCATTTTGATTGTTTATGTTTACGATGAACAAGGAATGGCAACGAGGTACGCAACAGACTACTACTTGAGAATCAATCCTCTTGCAGCTGCAATTGTTGACGAGGATACTACTCAGCAAGTTTCGTGTAACTTGGTCAGAAAGTTGACGGAAGATGCGGAGCAAACTTCCACGGCTGCGATTTTTGGCGACTCGACCTCGAGCTCGTCCTCAACCCGCAGGCGTATGTTGGCAGAGAACTGGAGATCAATTGCATTGTCAGGTACCAAAGCTGAGCGCAGAGCTAAGTTTGACGCCGAATCGATCAAAATTATTCAGCGTATATCGAACACGGAAATCACGGATGCGAAAGACCCGGCTAGGACCGCGAAAGGAAGAAAGGTTCGGGCGTCTGGCCGTAGCTGGTATGCGGCATCATCAGAAGTTGCGCAGACTTTGATTAACACTGATTTCAACGCTTACGTCGGAGCGAAAGACACAGCACGTGCTTTATCATTTATCAACGTCTGGGGTAAGACTTGGGGCGTTCCACCGGCTACTATTAGTGATCAACCAACTCCGGCACTTGCATGCAACTCTGTCGAGACGGAGTTCTTAGCCATGAAAAATCAACTCGTTCAAGAGTACTCACCGTTGGATCTCGCATCTTCTGTAGACGATGACTATCTCGAGAAGTATATTTGCTCCATGAATACTATATTATGGAAGCCAGGTGAGATTTCGAACGAAGCGTTTGACGTGTTGTTCAACTCGGGGGCGACGTCTAAGATAAAGGGTGCGGTGTTTCAACACAGACTCTATGTGGACGGTGCGCTGAATGTGGACTTGCAGTTAACAGATGCTGCAAAGGTTTGCGCGGCTGAGTTTTTGAGTAATATGTTAGTGCAGGCGTACGTAGGGTGCCATAACAGTCCAATTATCAGAGACCAAGACAAAATGAACGATGTTATTACCGCAACTACGTGGCTTGGACAGGCAATTGCGGATACCTTGGTTCCCGGAGAAGACCCGGAATCTGTTGAAGCGTTCTATTTCACGGTGACTGGCTTCGCCGGTCAAAGACGTTCCCCAACTCAGATTCTCAGAAACGAACGTTCGACTGATTTGATGTTGACAGTACCGCAAATAACTAGCGACGTTACTGATGTGTCGGGTCCGCTATTATCCATGAATATTGACATTGATGACGATGGACCATGCTTTTCCGAGCTCGCTGGATTTACGTGCGGTAAGAATGTTACGTCTGATGACATCATTCGCGTCTCGTCGACTGTCTTCACAAAGACAACTTATTCATTGAGTGCTTTGGATACGATTAATCCATTCTCTGCGAAAGTATTAATCGACGGTGGTGAGGAGCAATACGGTTACACGGCTATAGTTGTACCGCAGTTTGTGAAATCTGGAAATGGACATTTTGCGGAGCAAATAAAAGCGTTCAACTCTCCTGATAAAGGTTCCTTGAATCTCGGCGAGGATGCTCTCACAGCAATGATTGCTTCCACACCTACTGCGATGTTGGACTACGCAATTGCCACGGATAACTTTGCGTACGCTGCTAGAATCCCCTCCAATGCGTCTTACTTTGACTTTACGATGCATAAGACCTGGGATCAAATTTTTGATGGGCAATCGAAAGATCGAGAAGACTACGAAACCGAAATTCGACAGTGGCCGTTGGGTGATGATGGATTCGGGGACTTTGTGACGGAATGGTCAGACTTGCCGAGGAAATGGAGCCCAGATAACTTCAATGTTACGGACTCTACTTCCATAAGAGGATTCTCTACTTCTTTATATTCCGCGCTCACGTTTGGACCGTATTTCGTGGAGACGGTTTATTACCCGCCGCCACCGACTATTTACTCTCCACCGCCGCCTGCGCCTCCGCTCTCCCCCCCGATGCCAGTCTATGTGGAATATGTCGAGGGTGACTTGGATAGATCGGTTGTGATTGTCCCCTCAATTGCTGTGTTGACCGTCTTTGCTTGGATGCTGTGGATGTTCTTCAAACGCCGACGCAACTTGCAGATGATGCACATTGATTTCATCGATGAGGACTACGATGGAGCCTTGGATGAATTTGATTCGAGCTCGAGCGAGGACGATTCAGATAACGAAGGATCTGCCAACACTGGAAGCGGCGGTGGTCTCTTTGGATTTGGTCGTCAAAGACCAGAAGTGCAAGAGAGGTACAACCGCTCTCAACGCATCAGGGCGCTGGAAGAACGCTTGCAACAAACGCAATCTCAATAAGAGTTGATTTTTCACATGCGATGATGATGAATATGATGAGATTTTCAGATAGCATCTTGATAACTTAGTACTTTTTTCTTTTTGTAATGATGGAATACTCGTTTGATGTACTCGTTGTTATTAGAATGAACCCAGCCGCAGAAGACGAACTTTTTATTTATCCCTCTTTTATCGATCCCTATCTGTCTCGTTTTCTCGTGTCTCCCCTTCAAAAAATTGTCTCGTGTCTCCTTTCAAAAGAGCAAAAGTCTTCATTTTTTGCCTCTCCAAAAATCCACAAAGAAAGTAAATTTCCTCTTCAAACAAAACATGTCGGACGACGATACGAACAAGGAAATGTCCCCCCAGTCGACGCGTTTTCTAGACTCTGATGACGACGACGACGACGACGACGAGAAGCGGCGGATGGGAGGGAACGGGAGAGAAGAAAATGATGACGAAGCTTTTCTCGCGAAGTATGATTCCGACGGCTACGGAGACGATGCCGATCGGCAAGAATTGATGCAAATGAATGAATTGGATCGCGAAGAAGAGTTGGCGAAGCGGAGCGCAAAGTTGAAAATCTTAAAAGATCGCAAGCGGATTTTAGAGAAAGCGAAGGAGAGAGAAGAGAAGGAAAGGAATAAAGGGAGAGAAAGATTGCGACAAGGCGAAGACGAGAAATCGAAGAAGGCTCTGGAAGAGATTGGAAAGAAAGTGAAAAAGAAAATCGACGAAGCTGGGTCCTCTTCCGACGATTTGTCCTCTTCTTCGGGTTTATCCTACGATGACGAGGACAGGTTAGATTCAGAAGATGAGGAAGAAATGTTAGCGAGGAAGAAGAGAAGACGAACGTCGATGACGACGACAAAAGGGCGAAGATCGAAACAGAAGAAACCTTTTTCGACTCGAGGAAGAAGAAAAAGAGGAGGCGACTATTCAGACGACGAATCGAGCAGCAGCGGTGGATTTGGATACGACGATGATATGGATGTTTTTGAAGAAGCTACGGCGAAAGATGTGAGAGCGATCACACTTCCAAGATCAAAGTTAGAGAAGTGGATATCGGAACCTTTTTACGAGAGCGCCGTGGAAGGCGCGTTTGTTCGAGTGAACATCGGCTTGGATAAAAACAAAGAAAGTCGCTATCGATTGTGTCAAATCGCCGGAATCGCGGACGGATCATATCAAGGAACAACGCAAACGTATAGCTTAAAAGCGTACGAGTACAACGACGGCACGAACGCAAAAAAATCCACGAAAAAGTGGTTGATTTTGCGTTGGGGTAGTCACGAGAAGACGTTTCGAATTTCAGAAACATCAAATCGCGTAGACGATGCGTTTGCTCGGGCCAACGATGAGAGCAACGCAACTGTGGGTGTCGGTAGTCTCATTCTCGATCACGATGATGAACGGTTCAAAAATTCAGAGTTCGGGAAATGGTACGAACACGTTAAGAAAACCGCGAAAAAATATCTTCCCTCGGTGGACGACTGCGACATCATCTCAAAGAAATTAACCGGCGCAGACGAATATCGATACACTGCTGAGGATGTTCAAAAAATGCTCGAGCTGAACAAGCAAAAACGAGGTGGGGTATCGACGAATTTCATCTTTGAAAAAGAGCAGATGAAGATGCAATTGGCGAAAGCCCGCGAGGAAGGAGACGTCGAACAACAAGAAAAGTTGGAGGAAGCCATCAAAGAATTGAACGAGAAAATCGAGAACAAAATAAACAAACGAGGCGGTAATCAAAAAGTCATGGCGGATATCAACAAGAAAAATGAGTTTTCAAACGCAATTAAATTGTCTCAAGCGGCGGTGAAACACATCAAGAAGGTGAAAGAGGGTAAAGATATTTCTGAAGACGATCCTTTTTCGAGACGTCCGACGCGAGTGACGACGTATTGGTCCATGAAAACAGATGGCGAGAACAACGCAAAAGCTGCAGCAGAGAAAGCTGCGAAAATGGCCGAAGTGAATGCAGAGACAGCTGCGGCAGGAAACGAACACAAAGAAGAAGAGGATGAAGAAGACGCGTTCGCGAACTACAAAACGATGAAGGAGAAACTTCGCGAGTCTTTGCATCATATCTCAAAATCGCACCAACTCGCGCAAAATAAACTCCTCAACATGAATAGCAACGGGATGAAACCTTCTTTAACGCACGCGAAAAGAGCCACGGAGCGCGATCCAGTTCTCGTCAGGCAAAGATTTGCCGCCGGGAGAATGAACGCCTCCTCGAATGGAGGATCGAAAGCGTTGGCTGGAAACTCTTTATCCGTTAAGGAGTACCTCGCTAGACAAGAGGCAAAAGGTGAAGCGTAAATAGTACACACACGTACCGTAACTATAGGTACACGGTTTTGTTCGTTGAGATCATATTAATACTGTAAAAATCCTCTTTTTTTCTCTATCATCAATTACACGCTATGGCTCTCTTCTATATATTTTTTCTTTTTCTTTTTCTTTTGCAAAAGCATGGTGGAATTTTTTTACGAACGAATTTCGTGCGGCGATATCAGTGTCACCGCGTCACCTCTCACGAACAAATACGGCACACTTCTCTTGTTACTCTTGATAATCTCTTCGTACGTCTCCTCGTCAACCTCTCGAATCGTCGTGATTTCTTCGACTTCTCCCAACAACATGTTCAAGTGTTGATCGTAGGAGTGTAATTTCCCTCTCAACTCTCGATCGTTTCTTAGTTTCACGTACACTCTTTCGTCTAAGGATAATCGAACTAAGTCTAAAGGTTCTTTCACCGTCGATTCGTCTATGTTCGTTTGCTGATTGGCTAATGTCGCTTGATCTTCGCCACCGTCGGACGCTGATGCCATTTTTTCTTCTTCTCCGTTTTTGTGTATTTGTGTTAAAAATGAAGGAAAAAAGAAAAAAAAATTTTCGTGATGAGAAGAGAAAAAAAGCTTCTTTCGACCTTTCTGAACAACGCGTGTGAAATCGCAACGTTTTAAAGCTATTTAATATTATACATCAAGAATTAAGTACTACAAGCATTACACGCGCGTGTATCTGTTTCCGACCGAGGACGAAGCAAACAGGTTGTCGCTTATGAAGTTTTTTGAAAACCACTCTCTCGAGGCGCGGTCGTTGATGTCAGACATGATTCGACATTGACCGCCGAGTTCAGGAGTGTGACACATGCGATCTTCATCTTCGTCTTGACCAACCTGCAGTTCCCACCTCATCATCGAAGATGACGAGGATGAGAAATTTTCCTTCGACAACGCTTCTGGAAAGTATGGAGATAATCGAACGGCGTCGCCGATGAACAACAACGTCGGCGACTGTAGCTGCGCATCAACGACAGCTACATCAATAAACTCCAACGTAGAGAACACGCGGCGTTCTTTCAAAGTCGTTCCATTTTCGACGGCTAGACACGGTGTTCGTTTGTCTAGCGCGCCATCTTGTAATAACTTCTTCTTCGTTTTCGGTAACGTACCTAAGCCCATATAAATGATAAGTGTCGTGTCCGAATCCGCCGCCGTGACGGCAAAATCAACAGCACCGTGTTCTTCGTCATCTTCTTCTCCTAACGCTTCTGCTTCTACTTTTGATTTAAACGATGATTTAGACGAGGATGATAGCGCTAAATTCTTTCCTGGGTCCATTTTCTTCTTCTCTTTCTTCATGAGATGGCCAGTTAACAGTCTCGCTGAAGTCGCCACGCCTCTGTGCGTCAGCGGTACTCCGGCTCTCGATCCTACTCCACTCGCCGCCGTAATCCCTGGAATAACTTTAACGTCGAATCCTTTCTCGCGCAAGAACTCGCATTCTTCGCCACCTCGACCGAACACTAACGGATCTCCGCCTTTCAATCTCACAACCGTCGCTCCGGCGTTGGCAAATTCCAGTATCAAGTCGTGAATCTCGTCTTGCGTTCGCGTGTGAAAACCGGACCTCTTACCGACAAAAAGCATCAAACCTTTTTCTTCGTTATTGTTTTCGTTGTTGTTCTTCGTATCATTATTATTTGTTCTTGCACTAGCAGCGTACTCTAAAATCTCCGGAGAAACCAGTCTATCATACAGAATAACATCCGCGGTGACTATCAAGTGGTACGCTTTCAGCGTGAGTAACCCGGGGTCTCCCGGACCACACCCGACCAAATACACTTTCGTTTCTTCATTCTTACCCGATTCCTCGCGCTGAAGACTATCGCCGTTATAATTACTACTGTTACTTTCTCTCCGACGGATTTTCTCCAGCATGATATCCACCAAAGCATCATTTCTCGCTATGATTTCGTCGTAAAAGTCCACAGGCTTGCCTTTTTCTTCTTTGTTGTCTTCTTTGTGAAGAAGATGTTGTTGATGAGATGAATTCTTCACCAAACGACGCCGGCGCTCTGCGTCGACAAAATGCAACAACTGCGGCGGCTCTTTCTTCCTCCTCGGACAAGACGACGGCGAGACCCCGAACAACTTCGATCGAGAGGATGAAGAACGAGCAGTAGTGTATATACTATTATTGGTCGTGAAAATCGAGAAGCAGAGAGATGATGATGATGATGACATACTCTTGTTTCCTTCCTTCCTTCGTTTCGTTTCGTTGCGTCCTTTGTCGTGTGAAAAAAAGTGTCAACTTACTCCAAGAGTCAAAATGCGGATTTGTGAACAATTTTTTTTTTCAGTGTGATTACGACGAATTAAAACAACCTATTTTATTTCTTCTTGTCAAACAAGGCGAATCAATCAATCAATCAATCAATCAATTACTCGTCGTCCTCGTGAATGGAAACAGTCGGGACTAATTCGGCGTTACCGCTCGAGAAGACCGAATAGAAAGCACTCTCGGTAAGACCGGGTAACTTTTCCGCCTCCTCTTCTTCGCCTCCTCCCGACGCTCGAAACGACGGCGTCGCGTTGTTGTTGTTGTTGCTACTGCTACTGTTATTCTTTCTGTTGTTGCTATCGCTATTACTAGTGTTGTTTTCGAGCTCTAATACTTCATTCATCGCTTTCTGTACCAACGCGTCGATTTTCTCTTCGCTCAGTGTCGATCCAACTAACTGTCTCAGTATGATTTCCAAGTCGTTTCTCGATACGATCCCGTCGGCGTCGACGTCGTACACGCGAAACATGAATGAAATTTTAGACTTCTCGTTGGCATTCTTCGAGAGCAGAGAAAGCAAGCGACAAAACTCTTTAAAGTTGACGTTTACGAACAGCTGGACTATTCTCGGCGCTAAAGGGTTAATTGCCAACTCTGGAATGTTCAACAGTTCGTCTTCGCTGATGTATCCTTTGTGTTTTTTATCGAGTTGTTGGAACCTTTTGTATAACGTCTGAATCTCAGCGGACGTGAAGACGTTGTAACAATACGAAGATATCTCTGTTTGTTCATGAGAAGAAGAAGACAAAAGAGAAATGTGAGTTGTTTGTTCTCGTCGCGTGTCGTTGCTTTTTGAAGGACACCAGACGACGAGAGAGAGTACTACTATGAGTAAAATTGGATAAAAAAAGAGACTTTCGTCGTCGTACAAGTAGAAGAGAAAAGAAAGTTCTCTGAATGGAAAATAGAGAAAGAACGACAACAACAACAACAACACTCACGTTCGATGTCAAAATCGGTGAGATTCAGGGAGGACGCCGTGATTCCCATCGTCGTGATGATTTACTAGAAGGAGGAGGATTCGTTCGTTTGTATCTGCGAAGGAAAAACTTTATTAAAGAGAGGGGGGAGACGGAAATTTATTTGTTTTGACGATTATTTCTTCGCTTTTACAAACGCTGTTATGTTTGTTATAAACTACTACTATTTACTTGCCGACGATGGACTCGACAAAAATTTGCAAACTCTCCACGTCGCGCCTTTCACCGCCAAGTTTTACGTACCCTTCGCGTCCTTTCGGGAAAAGCAAGATCGTCGGGAAAGATGCCAAGCTTAAATTTTCTTTCGACCACTCTTTCTCGTCTTGATCGGCGCGGAACTTCGAGTATCGCACATTCTTAGCTTTGCCGTACGTTTGCGCCGACTCCGTAAAGCTGCCCTCCATGGCTTGGCAAAACGGACACCAAGGCGCGTACAAAACAATCATTTCGTTTTCTTCGTTCTTTGCACCTCGAGAGATTCGTTTCTCCATCGACTCTCGCGTCTCAACCGAAATAGCCGAAGCATCGGTGAAGATATCCGCGGCGTCTTCTTCTCGCTTATCCTGCTTTTCTTTTTCCTCTTTGCTCAAATTTCCCGAGTGCAAGCCACACTCTTTATCGCTCGCATTCTCCCACCACCATCGACCTTCTCGCTCTTGTTGCCCAGGAGTTACCGGTCTGGTACAAGGCGCGCAACCGATTGAAACGTATCCTTGCGTGTGCAACGCGTTCACAGGCGTCGACATGACTCTCAAAAAGTCCCAAACTTCTTGCGAGGTGGCGTTTGTCAGCGGATTGTATTTCACGAGTTCACTTCCGTTTAAAATACCTTGAAACGCCGGGTCTAACTGTATCGCCGGGACTTGCATTCTCGTACCAGGTGATTGATCTTTTCTTTGACCAGTAATCCATGCTTTTAACGTGGACAACTTTTTCCTCAACGGTTGCACCTTACGAATGCCGCAGCACTCCTTGTGCCCGTCTTCGTAAAACGAAAACAACCCTTTCTCGTTGACAAACGCTTCCAATTTTTCTTCGTTCGGGACGCAATATTCAATCTTAATGTTGAAATGCTTCTCAACCTGGTCAAATAATTCGTACGTTTCCGGGTTTAATCTCCCGGTGTCTAAGGAAAACACTCTATATGGTCTGTTCGTCAAGTGCGCGTATTGAATTAAAGCCACGTCCTCGGCACCAGAAAACGCAATCGCGATATCGTCTCCGTACGTTTTCAAAGCGTCGTCCATAATCTCCAAAGGCGTCATCGTTTTCTCCAATATTTCGTTCTTACTCTCCGTTTCCTGTTTCGTGTTGCTGCTGAACACTTTCAATGCGTTTTCCCTTCGACTGTTGTTGTTGTTCTTCTTCATATTTTGGTTCACAACTCTTCTCTTTACACCACTGACTGCTCCGCTCTTCTTCATCATCATCTTCGACGACGACGACGACGCGGTAGTCGTAGAAACGTGAGCAGCACAACTCATTACAGTGTTCATCTTTTCGGCAGTTATTGTGTTATTATTGTTGTTGTTGTTGTTGTTATTATTAATGTAGTTTTATGTCGGACGATAAAGAAAGAGGAGGAGGAGGAGGAGGGTGGATAAAATTTTGTTGTGTCTTCCTCGTGTCGTGTGTGCTTCTTCTCTATTTTATCCTTCTATGCGAGTATGGCATGTTATGCATAACAAAAAAATACACGGAGCTGATACATCAACTTCTTTTCTCTGACTATTTACGACTATTTACGACTTATTGCATGGATAACGATTGAACTTCGTTCAACTCAAAATCGACGAGCGTTGTAACCTCTTTAAAGTTGAAAGTGCCTTCGAAGTTCTTCCGCTTTTGTTGATTCAACACCAGTGGATACCACTGTTGATCGTCCGCCCACATTTGTTGAAAAGGTATGGCGTCGAAAGGGAACCATTGCGGACGCATTTCTTCCGTCTCCCTTTCTTGGCCGCTATACGTGTCTGCTCTAAAGATGTGAACCAGCCACGGTGGTTTTTCAGGCTCATCGATCCAAATGAAAGTTATGCGACCAATTTCTTTCGCGTCCAGAGCCTGTATGCAAGCTTCCTCTTCAAGCTCTCTCAACGCCGCCGCGAGAACGGTTGGGTCTGACTCTTCAACCTTACCACCGAATCCGTTCCAAAACCCTTTTCCAAACCCAGTTTTCTTCTCTCCGAGCAGTACTTGCTCGTTTTCATCGTCCACGACGAGCAATAACGTGAAAACTTTCTTCTTCTTCCTTGTTTCTTTATCTTCTTCTCGCAGCATATTTTCTTTTTTCTTTTTTCTTTTTTGAATTTTTGTTGGATTCTCTCTCTCTCTCAACTCTTACAAAAAACCAAGTCGTCTCGTCGGTTACAACAACTAACTCCTTACTTCGAGTAACGAATGTATTATTAAATTATTTATGCGCGCGACGAGTGCTCCTTCTCTCCTCTCGAACTACCTCAATCAAAAGAGTGATGACGATGATGGAGGTGAGGATGCGGAAAAAGTATTGATATGGAGAAGGAGGAAAAAAATCTTCTTCAAATGATGATTTAATGTGTGTGTGGGGGGGGTTTCTTCTTTCTAATTTTTTCTTCCTTCTCGCTTCTCGCTTCTCGCACTCAGCACTCGCTTTCAAACAAGACGACACATTTAGGCAAGTACTCAAGAATAAAAAGGTCAAAAAACGATTCATCATATATTTTGAATAGAGAGTCCAATGAGCGAGTTTAGTCCGCGAACTCCCGAGGAAGTCTTCCAGAACTTCAAAGGAAGACAAGCTGGCATTAATAAAGCATTAAACGACGACGTGGTACGTGCGCGTGCATCAGAACCGCGCTCTCTTTTTTTTTCTCCTTCTCCAATTCGCGCTTAAAAATTCGAGTTTAATATTGAAATGCAAATACACCGCGCGCGCTCTCACACATCGCGATATCGGTTCGAGAAATTTGGGAACAGATTCAGACGGGTGATTAGTATCTGAGTTCAAATTGAGCGTTCGAAACGGAAGAGCAAAACTGTACCGGCGACATATTCCTTCGAGAATACGCGAACAAATTTTGCGCGCATTTATTATTTTTCACCGCGCGACGCGCTGTTTGAAAACAATACACAAAAGAGGCTTTGCGACGATGGACGATTGCGAAAACGGACTGTTGCGAATGCCATGATTATCTTTGCATTCGAATCTCGAGGGTTAAATACATTTTGATGCGGTTCTCGTATTCGCCCAGTATATCTCTCATCAATTTAAAACAACGAGAAGAGGGGGTTGTTTTAAAAAGAGCCAATCTCTTGTTCCCACAGTTAAGACGGGAACAAACAAAAAGCGAGCGGCGACGAGGAAGATGACGACCAATGCGAATACCTCAGATGGTGATTAACTAACGTTTCCTCTTTTATACTCTCTTTCTCTCTTTAACAGGCTATGTTTTTCGCGAGTTGCGATCCGGACCGCGAGAATCTCTCGTTGTATTCAAACGCCGACGGTAGTTGGGTCGTTTCGTTACCGGCTGAGGAAGTTCCGCCTGAATTACCAGAACCTGCGCTTGGGATCAACTTTGCTCGCGACGGTATGAAACGTGGAGATTGGCTCGCGCTCGTAGCTGTCCATTCCGACGCTTGGTTGATGGCTGTTGCCTTTTATTACTCGGCCAAGTTTTCCGCGGACCAGAGAAAAAAGTTGTTCGATTTAATAAACAGTTTACCGACGACGTACGAAGTGTTGTCCGGAAAAGGCGGCAAGAAAATGAAGGTAAGCGTCTTTGTTCGAAAGAAGAAGATGGACGAGGAATTTTTCGCTCTTCTTTCTCCTCGCCTCGACTCGTTTTGAATAACGACATCGTCGTCGTTCATTCGCTCTTGTTCGTTTTTTCTTTTCAAACTCTCCTCTTTTTTGGCCCCCTTGAATTTTACTCAAACAGGGCACTCGCAATCGGAATTTTTCATGTCTCACCGCTCACGTTCTTTCTCTCTCTCTCTCTCTCCTTACGCACAGGTGGCTACAGCAGCGAACAATAATAAACGATCTGCAGCAGTAATGGTACGATTCGAATTCTTTTTTGTATCCGCGGGCAAAACTTCGCTTTTTCGTTCGTTTCGTTTCGTTCGCTTAAATTTAGGCGCGCGCGCTCCCCTCGAGTTTGAGATGATTTATTATTATGGACTCTGTCTGCTTTTGCTGCTTTCCTCAATGTTTCTTTCCTGAGGGGAAAGTTTTATTTTGCTGGCAAAAGTCGAGGGGCAGCGAGCAGTCTCCCCCGTCCTTTTCTTTTGAGAGGCAGCCAAAAAATCCATATGAAAAAAACTGATGAGAACTCTCTCTCTCTCTCTCTCACTTCTCTCACAACTAACAACGGCGGATCAAACTACATTCATTTTATATTCAACTTAAATAGCAGAATAATACAATTAATAATGCCGACGCGGCTGGTTTAAAAAAGCCCTCCCCCGGGGTAATCATAAAACAAGACGCGCCCTTAGATTCTTTAGTAGACGCGAAAATAGAGCTCTACTGGCCGGACGACGGCTTGTGGTATAAAGCTGAAGTGTTATCGCTCAACGCTCGAGCGAGAAACGCTAAAGTTTTATACGCAACCGGGGATGTCGAGACTCTCGAGTTGGACGAGATAATCAACGAAGGCCATTTGAACGTGTGCAGTAAATAAATAAGAAAACGAATCACGTTGCGTTGTAATCATATAATAAAAACTCAAAAAGATTAACATAATAAGCTCTCTCACGATAGCGGCGGGAAATCACTTTCTTGCCGAACAAACGCCGGCGCGTTCCTCCGTTTATCATTTCCTCCTCCTTTACTATTCTTGTTGTTTTTACCATTACTATTCTCTTTCGCGGCGGAGCTATTCTTGTTATTATTATTACTATTATTATTGCTATTATTCGTCGTATTTTGTTTCCCCAACGACGCGCCGACGTCTTGTTTCTTTTCAGGAACCTGTTTCTTTTTTGTATTGAGATCTTCTTCTAATGTTGCTTTTTCTACCGGTGCTATTTGTTGTTGTTGTTGTTGTTGTTGTTGTTGTTGTTGTTCTTCTTCTTCTTTCTGCTGTTGCATCGGTGGTGGAGGTGTAATTATTGGTCGTGGTAGTGGCGAAACTGCCACGATATTCTGATGAAGAGGAACGTTCGGAGGTTGCTGCTGCGGAAAAATGTGTTGTTGCTGCGGCGCGTAGTACGGGAAGTGACCGACGCCCCCGTGATACATAAAGTTCGGCTGAACCGGTACGTATCCATACGGAACATTTTGATAATACATTGGCGGCATCGGGTACGGATATTGAGGTGGAACGTAATGGAATCCGCCGGGATACATGCCGCCGCCTCTTCCTCCATCTCGCCCTCCCCTTCCTCTTCCTCTTCCTCCAACACCGCCTCCTCTTCGAGTGAAATCTGGATCGTTCTTATCTGCGTGCACGTTTCTCGGGATGGCTTTTGTGCTGTTTATGTTTATGCTTATGTTGTTGTTATTACTCTCAGTCGTTTCTTTTCTCGTTTCGTCCTCGTCTTGCCTCTTCTTTCCTTCTTCTTCTTTGTCTTCTTCTTCTTTGTCTTCTTCTTCTTCTTTGTCTTCTTCTTTAGAAAAACCACCATCTTGTTCATTTTCTCTCTCTCCTCCTTCTTTTGCTTCTTCTTCTTCTCCTTCTTCGTTTCCGAATATTTCCGCCCTCGCTCGCTTATACTCTTCCTCTCGCGCTAACTGCAAGTTCTCGAGATTCATTTTCACCATCTTCTCTTCGTCGTCGTTTTCTGCGTGTTCTCCTTTTCCTTCTTCTTCTCCTTCTTCTTTGTTGTCTTCTTTCTTCTTTCCATTTTTTTTATCGTCCACCCCATTCTCCTCCTCCTCGTCGAGCTGCTCGTTTTCGTTGTTGTTGCACTTCTTCTTCGAACCGCCGCCGACGATGATATTCTTCGCGGACAACTTCTTCGTCGAGGGAGACGAAGACGAAGACGAAGACGAAGACGAAGATGAAGATGAAGACGTCGTCGTCGTCGTCGTCGATGGGACCATTTAAAACAATAGTATATATATAATAAAACAAGTAAAAAGCAATAGTTATGGAGTGAGAAGGATCCGCGTTTCACTACTACACGGTTTCTCTCGTATTCTCAGAGGCCAAACGTCGTTTTTTTCTCTTTTTTTTTCCTTTTAGAAACGACTTTTCTCTCTTCTTCAGCTCTTCTTCTCGTTCGTTCTGAGCCCCAAAATGATGAAAAGAAGGGAAATTTTATCGTCTTCTCATCTTCTTCACCCCCCATCATAATCGCTTACGCACGCGCACTCACACACACACGCGCACACACACACACGCTTTAAATAATAATCATGAGAGCAGCAACCATGGCATCCGTGAGAACGGCCGCGAAACACGCGTCTTCAACGTCTTCTTATTCTTCTTCGACGAGGTGCAGAACTTTCTCTTCCTCGTCGACTTCGACTTCGTCGTCGTCGTCGTTGAGGCAATCCAAGAAACACCACCCGCACTGCAGGAAGTTTAGATTTAACAGCAGTAGCAACAACAACAACAACAACAGCAACACCAACAACTTGATCATCAAAACGACGACGCGGTTTTCGTCGAAGAGCAGTCGTTTGAGCACGACGACGGTCGTTCGCGCGGTCACTAAAGAGAAGGAAGACGTGAAGACGACGACTCAAAAAAAAGCAGCAGCAGCTCTCGCGGAAAAAGACAAGAAGCAGGGAGGGGGTGAAGGAAAAAAAGGCGACGAGTCCTACGACATTTACAGAGACTCGCCTTTGAGATATATGGGGTACGCAAACGAGTGCGGAGAAGCCTTCGCGGCTTGGTTACCGCCGTTTGGCGTGCCAGCCACCTACGGCGTAGCCGCGGTGTACGTTCTCGCGGATACGTTCGACAAGGCAATCAAAGCGAACAAGGAAAAAGGCATGAAAGAGGGCGTTATCGTCGGTTTAGACACGGTCACTTGGCAGATGCTCGCTTCGGTCTTTTGGCCGGGGAGTTTCATTCGCGTCATGGTGAACGCAATCAACTTGTTGGTCTCCAAGTTACCTGCGGATTTGTCTTTAGACGTTGGAGGTTTAGACGCGGAGACGATTGAAAAAGCGTTGCCAACTGCCATCGGTTTAATGACTATCCCGTTCATCGTCAAGCCAATCGATAAGACCATCGATTGGGCGATGGAAGAATCCGTGACGAAAGTATTGAGAGGCAAGTGCGAATCTCCGGCGGATTACGCCAAAGCCGCCGGTATCGTTGGCGCGTGCTTAGCGGTCCCACCCGCGTTGTTTACCTTCGCCGGGGTGATTGGCGACTTGGCCGCGTAATTCTTTGGTATCTTTCATGATTGATTTAATATAATATAATAAAATACCAGTACGTTTTTGTTTTGATGTGTATTGTTATTTTCTCAAATGTTTACTGGGCACGTACGCATACAAAAAGTTCGCTGTAAACTTTTTTATTACACAAAAAACACTCTTTAAACGCGCGATTCGTTTTTCTTCAAGTTGTTAATCGCGTCTTCTAATCTTCTCGCTCGAGCTTTGGCATCCTCGTTCACCTGTCGCATTCGAATGGCTTTATCTTCTACATCGTCGGCGCTTTTCTTCGTGAGTACAGAGAATAAAGCTGCGACGGGAATTTTGAGACCTGCAGCTCTCGAAGTGTACATGTACAATCCCAAAGCGGTCGTCGTTACGAAAGCGACTGCCGCTAAGAATCCACGCTGTACTTCTAAGCTTTGTATGCGTTCATTCTGAGCCTTCTCTTGACGCGCGAATGAATGATATAAATTTCTATCTCTCGCGACGGATTCCATCGCTTCGTCGACGGGAATGGCATCTTCTCCCAAAAATGTTCTAATCATAAACTGGGTGCATTGATTCCCGTTCTCCGTGTTTGCTTTCACCGCGCACCGTCTGAGATTTTCGGACTCGATCCACTTGCGGAGTTGCAGATTGTTAAACTTAATCGCTACTTTTGGAATGCCATATTTCTCCCAATCGAAAGTGGCGAATAAAACTCCTCCGCCGACTCCACCTCCGTTCTGATTATTGTTACTCACCACCCTCGTCGTCGTTATCGCTCTTTGTTTTTGTTCTTGTTGTTGCGCGTAACTCGGCGCAACCGAGAACGTCGAAACTATCAACGCGACGACGACAAGAAAAAACGATTTCGTCGAGCACTTTCTGCAATGCCACTGCTGCCGCTTCGATGATGATGATGATGTCTTCATCATCGTTCTCTTCTTCTTCTTTGTCTTCTTTGTCTTCTTCTTCTTTGTCTTCTTCTACTTCAAAAATGAGGGGTTGAATTCCGAGTGAAGTGAAAAAACGAAAAACGAAAAAAAAAATCTCCCAAAACGCAAACAGACAACACAAAAACAGCGCGCGCGCGCGCACACACAACACACGCGCAAAAAGCACCCGCCTTGAAATTATGGGCGTGAAATTGCTATCTCCTCAATCGAGGAAAACCACGGGTCGGGGTTTCGCGCATAAGATCAATTCGAAACGATTCGTGAGATATGTGATCTTATTTCTCATCGCGGTGGTGTTTATGTCCGTCGAGAGAATGTTTCGACAGTTGACACTGAGCAGCATCTCGATTGATAATGACGATGATAACGATGGAAACGTAGTTGTACAAACATCTTCTTCTCCTTTATCATCATCATCATCATCATCATCATCATCATCGTCGTCGTCGCTGATGAGAGATGTGGAGAGGACGAGGACGACACGCGCACGAGAAGAAGATGAAGATGAAGAAACCAAAATCAAAACGACGACGGTTCGTGGAAAACAACAACAACAACCAGGAACAAATGAAAAAGAAAACGAGACTGCGAAAGATATCTTACGCGCGATCGATTTGAGACTCGCCGATCGGCTCTATCCTTCCTCCTCTGCAACACAACAACAACAACAACAACAACAACAACAACAACAACAACAACAACAACGTAGTTTTTCGTGGTGGTTACCCACGTCCTCGTCCAGAGCGCTCTGGAAGTCTGACGAGGAGTACGCCTTGAAATGGAAAACCTTTCGCGACGACTTTGAAGAAGAAAAACTTGGCGTTTTAAAGAAAAGCGATGGTGAAAGTCATCGCGAAAACATGAAAGGACACGATACAGATGATACAGATGATTTTAACAGCAACCGAATCGGAATTGTGCACTGCTTTAATACCGACGAAGGAAGTAGTGGTAGTAGTAGTAGTAGTAGTAGTAGTAGTAGTAGTAGTAGTAGTAGTAGTAGTACAAGTGCTCAAAGAGTTGATTCTTGCGAAACGTACGAGAGCGAGGAAGACGACGATGCTTACTTTGACGCCGTTTACACACAGTTTCGATTTTGGAAGGTGAAGAAGATACTAGTCGTCGTCGTCGACGTCTCATCGTCATCCAGCTCTGGTGCGCTGGATATCAACACTAGCGCAATGAAATTGAAGGAGAAAAGTAGTGTTAATGGAGGAGAAATAGCAATAGAAGTGGTTTCGGGTCGAGAAGAATCGCACGACACGCTCTTTGCGAGGATGCGCCGAGCGAAAGCAGTCGCGGTCGCCGGTTACGCCATCTCCCCGGTATCGTTCCTTGCCGGAGTCTCGAGATACGATGGTCATTTTATCACGCCGTTTCTTGGGCTTTCTACCATGCAAGGTGGTGGGGATTCGACTCGAAAGGATCCGCGCGTAACGACGAGCGCGGCGAATTGGAAACGAGCCGTGATGTTTACTCAGAGAGTGCACTGGCGACAACACTATCCTTTGTTAGAGAAGGACGATTTCGTTGTTCCGGAAGAAAATTCGCGCATTTCCGCGACGCAACCAAAAGATGAATCCACGCGCGCGTGCGAAGATTTGTGGGGATGGAGAGGATTACAAAACAGATGGGAGATGAATGGAAACGACGCGCAGACGATGCACGTCACGGCCTCTCGGTCGAATCGGCATCCGACGGCGCGAGGCTTTATAAAGATGGAAGCAAAATTGAACGCGTTACCTCTTCGCAACGTCGCGATCGATGTGTCTCCTCACAGAGACGCCATGAGTAAAAACCCGTGGCATAGGCTCACCGCCTTGTACGCGACTTTCGTTGCAAAGAGTCGTTTCTTTCCAAACCGAGATGCGACTTCGGTTACCTTGATTCTTCCTTGTCAAAACCCAGAAGATATCCCAAGCGAATACGCAGTTTTCGGGAAACCGAGATGTAGGCGGAGTTCGGATACCGTGCAATTTGACTCGATAGTGAAGATCGCAAACGATGGATTGCTTTGGGATCTCGCGTGGGATGGATCGTTGCCGTGTCGAGATGAGTCTCTCTTCAACTCTTTCGTAAAGCTTCTCGCCGGCGGCGGCGGCGAGATTTTCTCCACGCCCAACGTTCCATTTATGGAACGATCCATTTGTTTCATGAGACGTTTGAACACGTCGGTTCGTCGATTAGTAAACGAAGAGGCTGTCTTGCAGATGCTGCGCGATACTTTTCCCGAGAATGAAGTCGAATTATTAAACATTCAAGCGAGCGACGGAGTTGAAAAAACGCGCGCGTCGATGCAAAAGTGCGGCATTTTTATAGGCGCCCACGGCGCGGGAATGATAAACGAAATATACACGTTGAAAGATTCAGTTATCTTTGAAATGGTTCCAGATAATAGACCGGCGTATTACAGGAACTGCGCGGTTTTACGCGGATTGAAGTACGTGGATTTTGGAATTAGCGGGACGACGGAAACGAAATCTGTTACGGTGGACGTGACGAGATTACGTGATAAAATGCATTCGATTATGCGCTCAAACGCGGGAATTTAGTAAGCTTTTGTAATAGTACGGTGTAGCGTTCACAGTAGATGTTTATTATACATGCAAGTACCTCGTAAAATAAACATCTAATTTTGCATGGATTTAATGTTTGGTTTGTATTTTTTTCAATGAAAGTTTAAGCGGGCGTACGTTTTTGTTTTTGAGCATCTCCGTCGATGTCAATTTCGCGCGATTGATAATAGTGCGGTGCTATCTCAACCAACCATTTCGGTTGAATCTCAATGCATTGCCGCATGTACTCTTTACTCGTAAAGACAAGCTCGAAGTATACGACCCATTTGGGCAACTCCTTCGCCAATCCGGAACTCGGGTGAATGGACACCGTTTGCGGATTCTTCACGGTTCGGTAACTTCCGTTTCTCTGTAACTTTGCACAATGATAAAAGAAACCAGATGTTATGCACTTCTTGATGTTATCGACCGAGTTTCGATCGGACGACAAATCAATCTCAACTCTTTCCAACATCTTAACAAGCTGGTCTCGAATGTCTCTCGCCTGCTTCATGGTTCTGTGTTGCACAAAATTTTCGAAACACCACTGCGTCGAGTAATCGCAGTCTTGCCACGAGTTGAAGACGTTCATCAATGCTAGATGGTCACCGACATCACCTACATGAAAAGCCTTATGCGCATGATCGGCTAAAAGCTGCTTCTCTTTTGGTCGGTAAAAGATGGTGTTGCCACACGAGAGCATCGCGCATACTGTCGCTACTTCGTCGACGCACTTGTACTTATCGCTCGCGATTAACGTCTTCGAAAGCATAGGATCGAGCGGAAATTCAGCCATGCGACGACCAAGTTTTGTGAGTTCGCCTCGATCGTTCAAAGCGCCGAGCGCGTAGAGCTGCTCCAAAGCGCGTAAAAGCGTTTCCGCAGGCGGCGGGTCCATGAAATCAAAGTGCATGAGGTCGTTAATTCCCAAGGACTTCAGCATCAAAACAACATTTCCTAAATTCGTTCTTTGGATTTCCGGAACCGTGTTTGGATCTAGCTCGTTCTGGAACGACCACGCGGTATACAAACGATAGCACTTACCAGCCGATGTTCGACCAGCTCTCCCGGCTCGTTGCATCGCGGATGCTTGAGAAGTTGGTGTGACTACTAATGATTCCATACCCGAGCGCGGGTTGTAACTCTTCTGCTTGCAAAATCCTGGATCGATGACGTATTTGATACCGTCGATGGTCAAAGACGTTTCGGCGATGTTCGTTGCTAATACACATTTTCTCCCTTTTTCTGGCGCTGGTTCGAAAATTTTTTGTTGTAAATCCGTGGGCAAGCTCGCGTAGATTGGGCACACGACTAATTCCGCCAAACGTTTACTCCTTCCTCCATCTTCGTCGTCGTTGGTTGACTGCGATTGTTTTACGCGCGTGTTGAGTGTTTCTTCCAAAGCCTCAATCTCTTCCTGTCCGGTGCAAAAAACCAAGATATCACCTTTCGGTTCTTGCGCATGGATTTGCAACACAGAAACAACCACCGCATCCATATAATCCGCCTCTGGTTGTTTCGTGTACAAAATATCAACCGGGTATCGTCTCCCTGGAATTCTAAAGATTGGCGCGAAATCAAAGTACTCTGAGAACTTCTCCGCGTCGAGCGTCGCGGATGAAATTAACAATTTTATCTCAGGACGGAACCGCGCGATGTCCTTGACGAGTCCGAATAAAACGTCCGTGTGAAGCGTTCGCTCGTGCGCTTCGTCCACCATCATGACACTGTAAGATTTCAAATCAGGCTCGCCGAGAAATTCGCGCAAAAGCATACCATCTGTCATGTATTTCACCTTCGTTTTATCGCTCGTACAATCTTCAAAGCGAATCGAATAACCAATCTCGTTTCCTAGTTTGCATCCTACTTCATCTGCAACTCGGGTCGCCACGGACATCGCCGCTACTCGTCTAGGTTGTGTGCACCCGATTCGAACGCCTTCTTCTTTCGAAAATCCCGCCTCCCACATGTATTGAGGTATCTGCGTCGTCTTTCCGGAACCAGTTTCTCCAACAATAACGATGGTTTGATGATCTTCAACCGCCTTGATTAAATCATCTCGATATGGATAAATAGGCAAGGACCTCCTATCGGCTTCAATTTTCTTTCTAGCGCCGAGCTCTCCGCGCAAAGCTTTAGAATCTGGATCGTTTTCGTCGTCAATTTTTTCTTGCGTCGTTTTGTTTCTTCTTCTTCTTCTTCTTCTCTTCTTTTCCCCCTGCGAATCGGAATCGGAATCCGAGGATGACGATGAATCGGAGACGTTAGTTCCCTTGATCTGCTCGTCGACAACGAACGCTATTTGATCTTCAAACACGCAATCGTATCCCCTCTTTTCATCTTGTTCTTTATTCTTCTTGCCCATTTTTGCTTGTCGAATCTGATGATCTTCCCATTCATCTTGTTCTTTGAACGGGTTGGCGTCCTCCTTCTCCTCTTTTCTAGATTGAGCGCTCTCTTTGTATCTCTCTAAAGCAACTTGGAAGCGTTTATCGCGATTGTTTTTTGCGTTTGCTTTATCGTCCACGTCGTCATACGTCAACGGCATTTGATATACTTCCTCTTTGGACTCCTCGACGTTCCTAAGTTGCGCCTCTGCTAACGCTAAGGTTTGTTTCTTGTACTCTAAATCTTTCTTTTGTTTCTCCGTCAGCGGACGCCCGCCGTATTCATACATCTTCTCATCGTCCGCGATTTGCTCTTTCAACTCTTCTAACTTTTGAAGCTCTCTCTTTTTGAGATACTCCTGTCGCGAGACTTTCCTCAAGTCTGGAATTAGGCCTCTCTTTACTTCTTCCTCGTCCTCTTCATCTCCTTCTGCATTGGTCGATTTGATTTTGTTCGATTTGAGGATACCACCGCCGTTATCGAGCTTCTTCGTTTTCTCCTCGTCTTTCATGCGCAAGCGCTCCTCAAATTCACGCTTTTCTTCTTGATCCCGCGATCGTTCTCTCTCGCGAGCAGTCTCTTCGGATATTTCTTCTTCCTCCTCCTCCTTTTCTTCTTCTTCTCCTCCGTTTACGTTATTCTCGTCGTCGTCGTCGTCATCATCCGGCTCCAACTCTAAATCGCGATACCCTTGCAAAGCTCGTTCACGCCTCAATTTCGTCTCCTCGTCTTCTGAAGAAGAAGATTGAGAAGAAATATATGCATCTGCCGACGATGACGTTGCTCCCCCCATTGCTGAATCTTGCTTCCTTCCCTTTCTCTCCTCTCTCTTCATCTTCTTCTTTAAACTCTTCCTTGATTTCTTCTTCTCTTTACTTCTCTTCTTTGATTTCCTTTTGAAATCCTCTTCAACGTCTTCGTCCGAGGATGAAGACTGCACCAGAGCGTACTTGTTCTCCTCGTCGTCGACTTCGTCGTTATCGTATGCTGCCGCGGCGATGTTTGTCGATGTCTTTTTCTTTTCTTTTCCTTCTCTTACTTCCTCCTCCTCCTTCGTTTTCTGTTTAGGAATGGAGTTAATAGTATCCTCGCTCTTGTTAAGCAAACGATTGCACAATTCTCGAGAGAACTCGAGCGTCACCGCATCAAATCCAGAGTCTTTTAACGTTTCATACAACTTCTTATGCGATGAAGATGAAGACGTGGCGTGCTTTTCCGCGATGGCCAAAACGAATTGGTTTACATTTGCTTCGGTAAATCCGCACAACTCGTTCAACTTTTCGCCGATCCATTTTAACAGCGCGTGCTTATCCCCAATCGCATCCCCCCGCGCACCCATGATGATGGCTCCTCGATGGTCACCGTGATTGGATACTTATCCACTCTGTTCGGAACGACGTTCGCGTTTTTCACCACGGCCAGGGATTTAAATCACCTAATACGACGAGTAGGAAAAAGTATGAAGAAGAACAGAAAAGAAGAAAGAAGAAGGAAAAAGAAATTTTTTCAATCATGGAGAACTTGGACGACGGCACTTTTTTGTGAACTCATCTTTGTTGTTGTTCGTGTGTTTCGTTTTCGTTTTGAAAAATGAACGGCGCCGCTGCGGGCGTCGGAGGAGGAGGAGGAGGAGGAAGTGACACCGGTGCCCTCGCCACAGAAACGATACGCAAAGCAGTCGTTCAACTCTACTTCTCTTCAACGTGCGATGCGCACGCTCGAGAAGAGGCGAACCAATATTTGCTCGCTTTTACGAACGACCCGTCGACGACGGCACATTGTTCTGCCCTTTTACGTGAGTCGTTGCATAACCTCTCGTCAATGCGCGATGAACACGACGGAGCGACGAACGGGAGAAATAAAAGAACGGAACACACGATCGCGTTCTTTGCCGCGAATGTTTTGAAAACGAAAGTGCTGAAGGAAAACGTATATGTGGGAGAAAATACCACTGAATTTATCAGCGAGATTCTGAAATACGCGAGCGAGTTTGCGAACATCGACGAAGAGTCCGTCACGGTAGCTCGAAAGTTAGCTTCTGTGGCAGCAACGAGTGCGGCATTGTCGGTGAAGCAACAACATCAACATCAACAAAATCAGCGTAACGGGAGTAACGAAGACGTAGGGGTAGGTATAGCAACAAACCTTATTCGTTTTGCGGGAGAGCTTGCGAGTTCTGCTTTACAGAACAACGACGGCGATGCCATCAATAATAGATTGGTCATAATCAGCAACAGTAGAAAACAGACGTGTGGGATTGAAATCTTGAAAGCATTTGCTGAAGCTATAGAGGAAAACGTGAAAGACGGACGCACGAGAACGCAACTCGTCGAGAGGGTATGCAAACCCAGCGGTCGCGACGTTCTACAATTGTGCTCGAGCGTTTTAGAGTTTGCCGGAGTTTTATCGCAATCGATTGGTAGCAGTAGTACAAGTAGTATTAGCAATAGAGAGTTAGAAAACGCCGCGAGAAATGCCGTGAACGCGTGCTTGGAATGTTCGAAACTTTGGTTTGAAGCGTGCGCGAAGGAATCCGAGTCAACATCTACACAACAGGATCCATATCAACAACTCTTTTCCCCGTGTGTAGTTGGAGAGGCGTATCCGGTTTTATTTAGTAACGCGGCAAAGTTCGTGTCCGGTATGGACGATACGAGAGGAGAAGCTGCGCTGCAATTTCTAGTAAAGATGTGCGCTGGTGCACAATCGACGGATTACGCAAGAGAGCGATGTGCCAATCACGAATTGATGAAGCAGTTTATTCATTACGCTACTGCTTCTGAGGATAAACCGTGTTTTACAAGCGGGACGGTCGCGTCGAGAGTCTTGCAAGGTTTTGTAGCCCTCGTCGAGCGCGACGTTCTCACGTTTACGGAGCACATGAACGACGATGCAAATAGTAACGCGCAACATCAAGCAATCGAGTTCGTATGCGCCTTAGCCGAAGCGTTTCCAAAAGAAGCGGTAGAACCATTTGGCGATTTCTGTTTGATGATCAACACGATGAAAAAAGATGAACGCATCGAGGCATGCAGAGACCAACTCTTCGAAAGATTATTCAACGTTTGCTGCATCGCGAGCGCGTCGCGACAGTCGTCACCAGCTAATGGAAATGATTTTTCAGACGACTCCGCCGACGACGAAGAGTACAACGAAGAAAACGCAAAGTTTCGCGAACACGTATTGGCGGACGCCTTCGATACGTGCCACGGCGCTTTAGGAGGGGAAAAGTATCTCGCGATAGTTTCAAATTTATTTCAGCAAAATGGAAATCAGTTCGAAGCGGTGGACGTTGCGCTTTTCACTTTGATTGCAGCAAAGTACGGTATAAAAGAGGACATCTCAGACGGTGAGGCGCACGTTGTGCAATTTTTTACGCAATTATTCACATCCATCGCGAGTAACGAGGCGATGTTCGTTTCTCACCCGCGCGTGATTGAGACGTCGTGCAAGCTGATTGAAACGTATTTTCCGGTAACCGTGATGAAGCAAGCGACAACGCCCACTGATTTAATTTTAGGAACGTTACGATTTACTTTGCTCGCAATGTCTCTCAAGGAGTCTTGGCGCGCCGCTTCGGTTGGATTTCGCGACGTTTGCGGTAAGCTCGAAACGAAAATTGCGCACTTTAAAGCGGAGGCGTTTGTTGAAATTATAGAACTAGCGACTGAGGCGATGGATAAAATTCCCATCGTAGTAGTCGGTGCGCCAGAAAATGACGCTTCAAAACAGCAAGACCAAGAGCTGTCTCGAGCGTGCGTCGAAGGTTTAGCGCGGGTCCTTCGAACTATGTGGGTATACTGCGCCAACGATGCGGTTAAATTTGAAGTTGTTAAAGGAGTGATGATGCGATTGATTTCTCCCCACATAGAACGCTTGTACCGCTCTGTCGCACAGAAGAACGCAATTTTGGCTACGGACACGTCAAACATTTCCCCCGAGAGTGTCGAAGCGTTGCAAGCGCGATCCATTGAAATTTGTCTAGCGCTTTCGCGCCTCGGAGCGATGGTGCGTTTTCTTGAGCCGCCCCCGTCTGTGACTTCTTCCTCGTTCTCTCCGAGGAATGATTTAGCTTGCCTCGTTCTCGAGTCTGCGTGGAGCTCGATCGAGAGCATTCTATCGCCTTCTACTCGAGCGACTGGTATTGTGAATGTGAGGAATCAAGCCGAAAGGGAAGATGAGGAATCGGTCAAGGCTGTGCAAATGCTCGCTAATTTCGCCGTCGCTTCGAAAATGCGCGCGAGAGATTTCTCGGAGCACGTATTTGCGCTTCTGGAGAGTTCATTTGCGTCGTTCATGCCAGGAAGTAACGCAGCGAGACACGTTATGCAGTGCATATCGTTATTTTTGGAGGCGATTTGCGAACCCATGCCGCCATATGATTTAGATAGCGCCTCGGGGTCTACGAAGACGAGCGTGGCGCGATGTCTCGAACGCGTTTTGAGCTCACCGGATGCATATCAAATCCAGGAGAACGGCACGTACGCGAAGGCGTTTTACGACGTTGCGCGAACGGCGATTCTATTTGCACCGTCTATATCGCTCGATACAAACGCGTCGTCGTCATCGCACGTCGTTTATGAGACTTTAGCTAAGAGCCTGCATGCGCTCGCGTCACCTTCTTCCAATTGTGGCGTCGGCGATAGACGAATGGTACTTTTAAGCGTCGCATCGTTGTGGAATACGCTCATGTATCCCAGCGAAAGATTAATTAAATCCTCCGCAACTTGGCAACGCTGCTACTCGGCCGTATCTATTTTTGTCAGACGAGACCAAGCGCAGCAGGTCATCGCTCATTGCGCAGATGCAATGTTCTTCCAAGACGAGTGTTCTTGTCCGAGAGATTGTTTACGCGCATTAGCGAAGATGCTGCATGGAGCATTAATTGAAGTCGATGCTTCGGAACAAGACGCTAGTAATTTGAAGAATCAAAAGTTGGAATTTTTTCTCTCTCTCTTCACCGCCGCAGATAAGTTTCAAAGCAACATGGACTTTCTCAAAGCAGCGCACGTTTGCGTTGAGATAATACTAAGAGAGAAGCTTTCTTCTCAGCGCTTTGACGCCATGCTGGTCGATTTTGCGTACGTATGCAGATCAGAAGCTGACAACGACGCGCTTGAAGATTATCTTCTCTAGATCTTATATGTTGTAGTTCTAACAACACATTCATCTACTGTGAACGCTACATCGTACTATTACAAAAGCTTACTAAATTCCGGCGTTTGAGCGCATAATTGAATGCACTTTATCACGTAATTTTATCATGTAATGTACGTGTTTGTACAAAAATCAGATTAAACTTCATTTCTGCGCTCGGATAGATATACAAACAGGGTTTAGGGTTTAGGGTTTAGGGTTTAGGGTTTAGGGTTTAGGGTTTAGGGTTTAGGGTTTAGGGTTTAGGGTTTAGGGTTTAGGGTTTAGGGTTTAGGGTTTAGGGTTT
>Ga0257106_1000070_pt1 | contig 59813 bp, 36 predicted proteins | sample LP_taG_3_FD_190177 | JGI IMG/M metagenome (GOLD analysis project Ga0257106, IMG submission 190177) | Marine microbial communities from Northeast Subartic Pacific Ocean, Canada - LP_J_2011_P26_10m | ecosystem: Environmental > Aquatic > Marine > Oceanic | place: Canada: Northeast Subartic Pacific...
TTTCCACCGCTGCTGCTGTTCGCGCTCAACAACTGCTCGGAGGATACGTTCAAAGCGTGTTCCACATTTGTGTTCGTCTCGGAGACGTTTTGGTGCTCAATTCGTGTTTGGGGAACGACGACGACGATGGTGTCCTCCTCCTTGGTGGACGACGACGAGTGAGTGGGAATCTCCAAAGGTTGGATTTTCGAGGATAATTGCTTCCCTCCTCGCGCCCCGGGGGTTCCGCCGCGACTAGAGGCGACGGTGGTTTCCTCCATGTGTAGAGTTTGTGAAGAGAGTCTGACGACTGATTAGGGGAGTTTGTGTAATATTAATTAAACCTATTAAAGCGCAGACAACACGATGACATCTCTCTAAACTACTCTCTATTTTAAAAGCTAAATAAGCTACTATACGCGCGCATTGCTCTTCTACGATCAGCGGCTCTTTTTCACCACCGAGGATTTCGCAGATGATTTTCCTTCTTTGACTTTTACCGTTTGCGTCTCCACGTTGGTGACCTCGTGCGCTTTCTCGTCCGCCGGTTTCCATAAATACGCGCTTTCGGCGATGAAGGAACAATCGACCAAAGGTCGATTGTTCCGTCTCGCCTGGTTTATTTTCGACGTCGGGAGGACTAAACCGGTTGCCATGTTTCTTTTACCGTGCTCGCCGACGATCACGTGCGTCGTGCGGTCGTCTTTGACTATGGATTCGGTTCTTTTGGCGATATCTGCGTTATCGATGAAGGTTTCTTGAACCGTGGCGCCTAAATTTTTCGCCTCTTTCCAAATCTGGGAATCTTTAGGGACTTCGTGGATTTTGAACACGTTAGTAAAGCAAATGAAGCAGTTTCGTAAGATACTTTTGCGCTCGAGCGATAACAATTCAGACACGCACGGCCAATACTCTCCGTCCGCGCTGCCTCCGTTTTGTAAAAAATGTGGCACCGCTTCTCGAAACATCATTCGATGAACATTTCTCAATCGAGGTAAAATGTTATCGACCAAATAGGAATCGTTCTTCTCGGATTCGTCCGTCATGTTATAGAAATGCGACAGTTTCAATTCTTCCAACGACTCTGGAAAGTAATAATACGGTTTCACTTGCATCACCGCGCACTCACCGTCCCACATCTCCGGTTTATCTTCTACTACGATCGTCACCGATTCCGCGCCTTCCAAAGCGTCGTTTACGATTTTTGTTCGAACGTCCACCCATTGGTTCACCTCGCTGTTCCATTGCTTCATCCCTTTGATTCTATTTACGTCTCGATTAAAATACTTCCCGAGCGGATCTAAAACTTGGTTCGCGATCGCCTCCGCGTACGCCTGACTCCCCGCCGTCACGATGTACAGCTCGTACATCTCCGAAAGTTCGCTCAAAAACCCCCTCGCTTGCGGGCGGATTTTCGTAAAGTATTGGTCGTTGACGTAAAAGAACTTATCCGGGCTCGATTCTAAACGAGATTCAATTTTCTTCTGCGCCTGTTTTATAATCTTCATCTCTTCCTCGCTCGTATTGCTCTCGCCCGGGTTTGGAAAGAGAAACTTCGTCTTCTCGACCGAGTGCAAGAGGGTGGAGTCCAAGTCTAAAACTAAAGGTAATTTGCCTCTTTGCAAAACGTCTCGAATAACCTCTCGATTGTTCACCGGAGACTCTTTAATCACGTGCGCCTTCGGTATCATTTTCATCTCATCCTCTACGAGTTTTGGTTGCACATCGACCAGTCTTGTTGATGGTGGTTTCATCACGTTGTCGTCGTTTACTTTCTGTTGTTTCGTTGCGCTTTTGGGGAAATCTTCTTCGTCTTCTCCCGCAGTTGTTGTTAAAGGTTCCCGCGAGTCGTCCCGACTGCGCGCGCGATCGATGGCGCGTTGCGCCGGGCGCTTGAAAATTGTCGGCATTAAAGCTCTGACGAGTACGTAAAGGGATCTTTCGCTCCCTTTTATGCGAGCGAAAACGCGTATCGCGTGTGTGTGTGTCTCGAAAAGTTGTTTTGACGATTTTAAAAAGTTTGTTTGCAAAAGAGGAGAAGAAAAGTCAAAATAAAACGCCAAAACGCGAATGAATGTGTTTTACATTGTGCTGCTCTATGTAAGTCTTCTAATGCTATAACACACGCTTTATGAAGAGTATCACGTAGTTTCTCCTTCTTTCTACACTCGGCAGATGTAGTTGTTACTTTTCGCGTTATACCGAACCCACCTTTGTACGCTCTTATCGCTCGCGCCGCCGGTTTCCGCGGTGGATACTCTCAAATATCGAACGTTCATGCCGCTCAAGTTTAAGCTTGGGATGGAGAACTGGGCACTGATTGGACCGATTTCCCGTCGCGTTTCAAACCCTACTTTACGCTGGTTAAGGCTCGCGTGGAGGAGTAAACTGGTTTGCGTTTGACCTTTGAGGGATTTGTGTTGCCAGGTGACGCATCTTCGAGTTTGGTCGTACATCGCGTGGTGGGTTCTTTGTTGTTGTTGTTGATTTTCCGACGTCGCGCGTTCGTTGCTCTCGGTTTGACCACCGCCGATGGCTTCGTTTTGGTCGTACGTGAAAGTGGCGTTTTGCGTGGCCTTGGGGAGCGGGAAGGAAAATTCCGTCGCCGAGGAGCGCACGTCGCTTCGCCAATCGCAATAGACGATGATTTCAATCTTAATTTGAAACGGCGTCGAGTCGTCAATGATGCACTGCACCTTGAAGGGGGGCGTGAAATCGCTCGCAGACATGCGATAATTCATCAAGTTGAACTCCCCTCGAGGTGGTTGTAACAACGAAACCGTTCTATTTTCGTCCCAAGAGGATAAATCGCACGTCTCGTGGAAGTTACAGTCGTCGATGTTTGTGCCGAAACCGCTGCTCGTCGCGCGACGATTCGCACGTTCGCGACCGCCGATTTCTAAATCTTCCGGCATAGCCACGCGCACTCTGGTATCCTTCGCCGCTCGTAAAAAGTTACGCACTTTGACGCACCCATCGATATCCGCGTTGACTAATTCCCCGTCGCGACCGTAAACGACGTTGAGTTTATCGATCACGTCTACGAAAATAGCCTCGCCCGCGCCGTCGTCGGCGACGGAGACGTTCGTCGCAGAACCCGGAACTGTAGACGAGGACACTCTACCATCCCTGCCAATGTCTCTGTTGCTTTGACCACCACCGCTACTGCTACCACCTTTCGCTAAAACGTCGTCTACTTTGGACATTAAGTTCTTGGAAATTTTCGAGGACAAGATTTTATCAAACGCTCCGGCTGCTTTCTTATACGTTTGCGATTTTTGTCCGTCGATTACCGCCGTCTTTGCCGTGCCAATCGCTCTATCAACGCCATCAATTCCAGTCCTCATATCTAAGGTCTTTTGAATCGCGAGACGTCCAGTCGTTCCTAAAGCGCCTAACGCGCTCGTACTTTCCGAAACCACCACCGGATCGTTAAAAATGTGCTTCTCCAACGCCGCCGTACTCGTAGACTGCGGAATCCCGTAATCGACCATCTCATCGAGTAATTCGTACGTCAAAATAGCATTTTTCCTCACCGCGTCTTCCGACAACGTCCCGCAATAATCCTTGATCACTTTCGCGATTCGATGCAACAGTTCCAAAACAAACGACGGCGAACAGTTCGCTCTCGTCGTCGCGACGACGTACACGCAGTTCGCTTTCACGTGCAAATAATTTACCCCTTGGTCGTTAAACGCCGCCGGCGCGGAGTGGTCCATCGTCCCGATTCCTCCTTCACCAATAGCATTCTCGTTCTCGTTCTCTTTCCCGATGACATCAAAACCACCACCGTCTTCGTTTCTGTTCCTTTCATTCGCTCCCCAAAACTTGACCAAACGAAAGAAAATCTCAGCTTGATTTTCTGGCACATCTTTTCGATACTCGCGCTTGATAATCACGTCTCCTCGAGGCGCGACGATGAATATCGACGAGATGGCGTTCTCGTTGTTGTGCGATTTAGCAGAACGCGTCGTCGTTCTCGTCGTCAATGTCGCCATTTTTTAAAGAGAAGAAGAGAGAAGAGAGTTCGTTGTCCCCCAAACCAATCCTCCCTAAGGCAAAACTGATTCTCTCGTGCTTTGTGTATTATATGTGCGCGTAATAAATGATGGCAGGTGGTCAAAATTCAACAAAGCGTCGTAAAGCTCGACCACCACCACTCCGACTTTTCACCACCAAAGAAAGATATCTGCTGCAGCGCGCGCAAACGTAACAGCACAACAATTAGTGGTTTGTGTGTGTTTATAGAGAGAAACGCTTGTGTGAAAGCAATGAATCAAAAGAAAAATATTTAGGGTGTATGGTCTAGAAAAAAGAACGTGAAAGGAGCACCACGAATTTTCTTCAAAAATCTTGTTCTTTGGGATAAAACAACAACCCACACAACAGAAATACAGAGAGCATAGTAAACATTTAACTGAGTGTTTTATTACTTGCTGCTGCTGCGTAGTGTTGTTATTATTTATGCACTCGCGAAGAACCGGAGGAGAACAAGACGTGAACATCGCGATAAGCTCTTTAGACGTCGGGGAAATACTAAAGAGGGAAGAAGATACGAAGAATACTAATTCGTTTTCTTTTTACGATTCGGATTTAATCAAAGACCGGAGAAGAACTTTTGCGTCGTTTTTTTCCCGAGTGTTTACTTCTTCGATGGAGAGTAATAACGCTAAGAATAACGATGGGGCAAACGGGAATGTAAAAGATTTGAGCGTGATTGGCGCGTTGACGCTTTCGGTCGTCTCGTCGGTATCCATCGTCATCGTGAACAAATATTTAATCTCGACGTTAGAGTTTCAATACGTGACGTTTTTGACGGCGATGCACATGATCGTCACCGCGGTCGCGTTAAGGTTCGCGGCGAAGTATAACTTTTTAGAGCCGAAAGAAGTCGAACGACAGGCTTTGTTGAGGTTTTCGTGCATCAACGGGATTTCGATCGCATTTTTGAACTTGAGTTTAGGATTTAACTCGGTCGGGTTTTATCAGATGACGAAGCTGGCGATTATTCCGTGCACGGTGATGATGCACACGATTTATTACGGGAAGAAGTATTCGAGCTCTATTAAAGGTGCACTCGGGATTTTGTTACTCGGTGTGGGGATTGCTACGGTGACGGATATGCAATTGAACGGTCTTGGGACGTTCATGTCCGTCTGCGCGGTTATCACGACGTGCGTGTCCCAAATTTGGACCAACCATTACACGAAACAATTCCAAGTGAGCAGCACGCAGCTCTTATACGCCGCGTCCCCGTACATGGCAGCTATTTTAGCGACCATAGCGTTGCCATTGGACGCGCAATTAGTCGGTGGAACCCCGTTCGATGTCACGTGGTCCGTCCCCGTTCTCTTCTGGGCGGCGTTATCGTGCGGCATCGCCGTCTCGGTTAACTTCTCCACCTTTTTAGTCATTGGAAAATGCGACGCGGTTACCTACCAAGTCTTGGGCCATTTAAAAACCATGCTCGTCCTTGGTTTCGGTTTCACCGTCATCGGTAATCCAGCGACCGGGCGAAACTTGATGGGCATCGCCGTCGCGTTAGTCGGCATGGTCGTGTACGCCCAAGTCGAATCGAGAGAAAAAGCGGCCTCCGCGGCGAACGGTAGCCAGAAGGAAGGGAAGGAATTAGCCGGTCCGGGCGCGCCAATCGCCATAGGTGGATTGAGAGGAGGAGGTGGTTCCACGAACGTGTAATTTTACTATTGATGATGATTTTGATGTGCGTAGAAAATTTATTTATTTATTCTCTCTCTCTCTCTCTCCTCCCTCTGTTTTAGCCTCTTTCTCCTCCTTTTTTTCGGGGTTTATCCACTTTTAACCAAAAATTTCCCGCACTTCCTCCCCTGCACTTCCTCACATCACATCACGCGCACGCTCTCGCTCTGGCATTGAAATCAATCAGACGTCTTTAGTCGGTGCATAATACTACACTTGTTGCTTTTGAGACGCACTCATCGTCGTTTGGCATCATCTGAACACAGGTTTGTTTTGCGACGAGGTCATTTTTCCAATTACGACGGCGAGGGAAAAAGCCACGTATTCATAGTAAACCTTAACGCTGCTTTTAAGCGCTACACTACTGAGTTATATTAAAAGCTCTGCTCGAACGAGAAAGAGACAGAACTGCTGCGCGTAAAGAAGATTGCGCGACGATCGCTGCGTCAGATATAAACACATAAAAGATGGACGCACAACAACAATCACAACAAACCTCGAAAGGCGTCGACCCGAAACAAGTCCCAGTCATCGTCATGTATTCCGTCGGCAAAGCGGAGGAGATGATACGCAACAGCGAGTACGAGAAAGCGAAGAAGATGATGGAAAGCACGGATCAGTTGTGCGGACGATACGGCGCGCCACCACCGGTGCACGGGTTAGCGTTGAGGATATTAGCGGACGCGTACGAGCAAAGCGCGAGGACGGAAGGGACTTCAGATACGAAAAAACAAGGCATCGAATGCGCGAAAAAATGTTTACGAAAAGGTTTAGATTTGTGCGCGCCACATTTTGGCGCCAAAGGGTTACCGAAGTCGTTGGAGAGAGATTTGAACGGCAGAGCCGGGGATTTACACGCCGCGCTCGCGGAGTTGCATAGAAACGAGGGTGAATACATCGACGCGTTGAAAAATTTCAGAGAGGCGGTGAAGAAATTTTCCAAGTTGGAGTCGAAAGATTTACAAGCCGCGAGCGCGAATAGGTTGGCGTTTACGTTCATGAACATGAACGAATGGGCAGACGCGTTGAAAGAGTTGAAAGTGGCGGAGGAGTTAGAGCAGAGTTTAGATTCTACGAGCGAAATTTTAAGCACGACGTATAATTTTAAAGGGCAGTGTTTAGCGAAGATTGGCGGGAAAGAGGAAGAGGCGAAGAAGGCGTTCGCGGAGGCGTTGAAACACGCGCTCTTGTGTGGAAACGAACCAACAAAAGAGGAAGCGAGCAAGTATTTAGAAGAGCACGGAAGTGCGCAAGAGCAAATGGCGCCAGATGCGTACATTTGATCAGAAGAGATAACATCATACACACGTAATAGAAAGAGAGAGAGAGAGAGAGTGAGAGAGAAGAAAAATACGCGACGGAAAAAACAAAACATTAAAATACACACGCTCGCCGCTCGCCGTGCTTCAGAGTTAAGAGAGAGAGAGAGAGTATATACCACGAACATTAGCCGACATATAATCAATATTATTAAAAGACACGTACTGTACCGCTTGATAAAGACACGCATAGACCTTTATTTTTGTGTTTTTCATCAGTTTTTGACGAGTCAAAGATATTTTCAAAAGAGACGTCAAAAACTTTTCTTGGGATCTCTCCGGTCGGTCGGTCGGTCGATCGATCACTGGACGCAAGAACCATCCATCATCATCATGAGCAAAGAAGCTATTCTGAAAAAACCGACGAATTCGTCTGGCGACGATTTCGACGACGGCGCGCTCGCGACGTCCTCGTCCTCGTCCTCTACTCCCGAGAAAAACTTCGACGCGATGGTTAAAAAACCTTCGACATTTCCCGAAGAAAAAGTTAAAGAAGAAGAAGAAGAAAAGGAGGAGGAGACGACGATGGCGGCACACACGGCTCCACCGAACGCGGTTAAATCGATGAACAAAGATGCTGACGATGATGTTGACGATTTGCGCTTCAATTTCCGACGAGTGTTGACGCACAAAGAATCGCACAGATTGGCCAAAGGCATCAAGAGTTCGTCGGCGGTGCCGAAATCTGGGTGTTACGTGCACTATTGCGTGTATTGCGGCGGCGAGAGAGGATGCCCGATTGGAATGAGTTACAATAAATTCACTCGCGAAATCATGTGTTGGAGTTTGAACACGTATCCGTTCGGGTGTTGTTCGTTACCGATGCAGCGCGATTGGAAGGAGTACGTGTCGATTAAGAACGATATCAAAGTTGTGGTCATCGATAAGGAGACGAGCACGTTGGCGTGCTTTAGCGGCGTGCAGTGCTGTTATTGCCAGCCTTTTTTTGACTCTTGACGATGACGAGTGTATTGATACGCGCGAAGTTATGTAGGTATTGAGTTTAGTAGATTAAGTTTTGTCTTGTAAAGAAGACTTTGTACATGATTGTATTTTATGTGTTGTTGAAAAATGGAACGTCTCTTGACTGGCTGCTGGTCTCTTCTTTCTTTCCGTCGCGAAGACTTTGCGGTATTGTGTGTTTTCCCCATCACTTCCCGCCGCTCTTCCAGCACTCGATGCAAAGCGCGGGTGGATAATCCAAATACTCTTGGTAAAACTCCTTCTTGTCGTTCGAATCCGCGTCTATCAAGTGCGAGAACGGCGAGATGGAAAAGTTTTTCCCGAAACCTTCGCTCTTCGGATCGAGCTCGAAAGGATGAAACTTGATTTTCTCAAACCCGGCTTTCTCTAAGCTTTCTTTGTACGCGCCTCGAGGTAAGTAGTAGTTAACAATAATCAATGGTCCTTTGCTTGTTTTAATCGACCATTGGAAACGGTCGCCTTCTTGCGGTGTTTCACTCGGAACGGTGACCGTAAATCCGTACTTTGCGTATCGGGATAAAACGTTCGTTTGCGTCTCCCCGGGAAGTACCGTTGTTGGCGTCCCTTCCGAGTCGAATGCCATCTGCGGATTTGTGATGATGGTCAAAAACCTCCCGCCAGGTTTTACGTAATTAGCAACCGCTTTACACATCTCATTCAACTCGGCCACGGATTTGCAATACACCAACAACCAGGCGGCGGTGGCGAGATCGAAGCGTTCCTCGTCCTTCGCTCCAGCTTCCTCTTTCACGTCTTGGACGATATATTTTACCCCGATCGGTTTGTTCTTTTCCTTCTCTTTTGCCATCGCAATCATCTCTTCCGCGATATCCACGCCAACGACTCTAGTCGCTCTAGGAAACGCCTTCCTCAACGACCTCGTGTAGTCCCCTTCGCCGCACGCCAAATCGACAATCGTATTCACACCAATCAGCGATCCATCTTTCCCACCTTTCACGAGATTCATGAACGTGTACGATTCGAGAAGAGAACGCCACTCGTGCGTCTTCGCTTCCGTGTATTTTTTCGCCATCCCGTCTCCGTCGTAATCCGTTCTGTCGCCTCCTTCTTTTCCTTCTACTTCACCTTCACCTTCTCCGATATCTTTCAACACGTTTTCGGTCAACTTTAAATCCGTCGCCAACCGCTCCGTGACCGCCTCGATATTCAAAACCTCGCCTTCTTCGTTCAACTCCACCTTCGGATCTTCCTCTTCCGAGTCTCTCGGTTTCGGTATGGTCGAGCGCAAGTGCTTTTCCGCTATTAGAGTCATTTTCTGTTTTCCCAAGAGATACGAAAGAAAAAAAGAGCAAGCAAGATACGAAAGGAAACAGACACACAGACACACACAGACACACACAGAGTGAAAAAAACGCGATCTCTTTTCTCTCCCTCTCTCTCAAGTTCACTCCGTCGCGTTATTCCACCACTTTATATGATGAGTATTACGTTAGATGTAAAAGTCAAATGATGTTTTTTTTTTCAATTGAGAAAAAAATCCGTTCACCTCGTTATTAAAATTCGTCTCAAAAGCCGCATTTTCCCCGAACACAGACGCACAAAACGATGCCGACAAACGCGAACAAAGCCGGAGGAGGGGGATCATCGGGTGGTGGTAATGGTGGCGGTGGTGGGAGACGAACCAAACACCGCCCGAAGTCTCCAACCGATCAAGTGCGCGTCGATCGAGAAGATATTTTGTTCGGGAACGGGACGGACGATGCTAAGGGTAATTATGCGCATAACGGTCGCAACGACGACGACGAGAACAAGACGAACAACAACGAATTATTCGACAGAAATGGCTTTGAGAATGCAAAGATGGGAGACGATTCTATTGAAAGCAGAAAAGAGTACTATCGATGGTGGATGAACGACAACGTGAACGGCGTGGGATGTACGCCGTTGACGCTGATTTTGTTAACGATTGGGTTCGACGTGGTGATTGAAATCACGCGGAAAACGTTGGCGGAGAACCCGGAGGAGGTGAAAGTGTTGCTCTTCTTTTACGAACGGATGATGAATTCAATCAAGAACTTTTTTGGGTTCAACAATGGGAGCGCAGGGCTGGATTTTTCGTCCTCGGCGGGTGGGTTGAGTTTGGTGTGCGATTCGAGCGCGCTGACCGCCATCGTCATTTTTAGCACGTGTATTCTTATCGGGTTGAACGACGTGACGTGGACACCGAATTCACGGAGGAGAAATCTGAGCGCGGCGGTGACGTATATCGCGTGCGTGGCGTTTTATGCGCATTTGATTATGTATCACGGGGAGGATGTGTTGATGAACGGCGCGGACGGGAGTTTGGTGAGCATATTGAGACATTTGGAGTGGATGTTTACGACGCCGATTTTGATCGTTTTGGCGTATCAATTGCAAGCAGTTTCGTTCCCGGAGAACGGGCAGAAAAGGAAAGCGATGTATTTGTCGGTCGTTTTAGACGAGTTCATGTTAATGTTTGGCATTTTGTGTCACTTTGTCAGCGGGAACATGTGGTGGTTGAGTTTGTCCCTGTCGTTTTTGTGTTTTATCTTCGTCATGTATAATATGGGGAACTTGTTTTACGAGTTAACGACGAAGTTAGAACACGAGGACGATCGATTGAGATTTTTTATGCTAGGAGTTGTGCAGTCGATATGCTGGAGCTCTTTCCCTGCGGTGTTTTTAGCGAAAGAGTTTAATTTTATCTCCGCTCAGAGCGAACACGAGTGGTATTTAATCGCAGACGTGTGCACAAAATCGGCATATTCGTATCTGTTGTGTCAAGGGAACATTCGAGTGATTGATGGTAAAGCAAAGGACGAGTTAGAGGAGTTGCAATTGTTGACGGAGTTTCAGAGAGATTTTTTCTACAACATAACGCACGAATTGAGAATGCCGTTGAACTCAGTCATCGGGTTCAACACTTTGGCCGTGGAAAACGGAAGCATGGACAATTTTAGCGGCGAATTGATTAAAAATTCATTGACATCTGCGGAAGCTTTGTTAGGATTGATTAACCAAGTGTTGGACTACGCCAAGTTTAATCGAAAGACGAAAGCGAATAAAAGCGCGAAGCACGGTTTGGATTTGTCCGAAGATTCATTCACGTTGGAACATTTGCTTTCGCAAACCATGGACATCTCGCAACAAGGATCGACTAGTTCTAAACGGAACGTGGATATATTCTTTGAAATTAATCCACCTGATTTGTTCTGCGAAAACATCGTCGGCGACTACTTTCGTATTCGCCAGTGCTTGGTGAATATTGTCGACAACGCGATTAAATACTCCGCGACGGAGGAAGAAACCAAACGACGAGGGATCGTAAAGATCGTCGTGAACGGCCGAGTCGAAACGTCCGAAGTGTACATAGAATTTAACGTCAAAGATAACGGCGTTGGAATTCCTAAGAACAAACAACACACGGTTTTTGTTCCGTTTTCGCAACCGACGAATGATTCAACTACGAGGAAACAAGGTACCGGTTTGGGGTTATCCATCACGCGCGCGATTGTCGAATGTATGGGCGGCACAGTGACGTTCAAATCCATGGAGGGCTTCGGAACGACGTTTACAATCGCTTTATCCTTTAAGCGAATGAAAGGCAGCGCGAATGGAAACTCGTTTTCATCCACCTCTGGTGAAGAAGTCACGCACTTGCCGAAGGATTTACTGTACGTGGTGTGCGAAAACAGCGGCCCGCGCCGTAGCTTTTTGTTAAACTTATTGGAGTGCTACGGGATTGAAGAGAAGAACGTGTTGACGTTAGACGTTAGTCCGTTCTACGCGCCACAAGGACGGATTCAAAGTGCGCTCGAGGAACTCATCGCGATTGAAAAAGACTCGACGATTAAACCGGTGGTATTTACCTACACGGAAACGTTGATGGAAAATATCGCCGATTTTGTCGACATGGACCATTCCATGTGCATATTCGGCTCGCCCGCGGAGTTGATCGATATCAACAAAGGCCTGTTTGAACACGAAGAAAGTAATGACTTGAACCGTAGAGGAAGACCCCGTGCCTCTATTTCCGAAAAGGATGTAGAAAACTTTTTAAAATCTGCGAAACGACGCGAAACGTGCATGACGCCGGTGCGACCGGGTGAATTTTTCAAAGTCGTGAGACGTTTGTGTGGGTTATTCGCAGACGACGGCACAGATTCCAGAATCAACTACGGTATGGCGGCCCGACCGGAAACTCCAGAACTAGGTGGGGATGGGAGTCGCGGTGGAAGCGCGAGACAAAGCTTTGAAGCTGCCTCGTCTGGGCAGTTTCGAAACGTCTCCTCAAAACTCATCGGCGTCGAAGGAGACGCTACCGCGAATTCCACGAAACCAATGGGCGATGGCGGCGCTGGTAGAGACGATAAACCCAACGCTGCCATTTCCGCCGCGGGATTGAAAATTCCCGAGCAAAAACGAAAAGTTCCTCCCAAAGACTCTCTGAAACACGAAGCCGATTGGGATTTGGACATTTCGTCCATGCGCGTTTTGCTGGTCGAAGATAACTTGATGAACCAAAAAGTCGCCACGGTTTCCATGGCGGCGTGTAACGTTACTACACACATCGCGGACAACGGCAAGATTGCCTGCGACGCGTACAAACAAATTTTAACAGGAGATATTCCACCGTACGACGTTGTCTTTATGGACCAAATGATGCCTATAATGAACGGGACCGAAGCGACCGTGTGCATTCGTGAGATGGAAAGCGAAGCCAGAAAACAATTTGAAAACGGCGAGTTGGCTAAAGAGCCACCCGCGAGCGCTTTGATTGTCGGTTTGAGCGCGAATGTTGGCCCAGAACACGTCAGCGCTATTCAAAAAGCAGGAATGGACGGAACCTTGTCCAAACCGTTTTACCCGAGCACGTTGCGAGGATTGTTGCGAGACGTTTATCTGGGTAGATACATGGGATTCCGCGAAGCCGACAGCGGATACGTGAAGAACGCGCAGGCGAAACCAGGGAATTAAAAATGGACTAGCGCTACTGTACCATCTTCTTTTCTAAAAAAGCTACCTAATATTTTACCTTTATTCAACTATACTCTAAGCGATTCGTACTTCGCACACGCTTCTTTCAAAACTTTTACGTCCTCGTGCATTCTGATCATAACTTCCTTACACCCGTTATCATTCGTTGTTGTTGCTGTTGTTGCTGTTACTGTTCTTTCTGGATCTATTCCGTTCTTGTCGTCGCCTCCTTGAACATCCATCCCTCCTAAACCTAACAACTCTTCCCACGCGCATTTCGGCTTGACTCTCACGCCGCACATCTCTTCCGCCAAAGCCACCGCCGCCACCGCGACTCTTTTCACCTCCCATTCGCTCACCTCCTTCTCTCCATCGTCCACGTCGGAATTATCTCCAAACAAAACAGCCTCCAAAATCACACTCACGCTCTCCGCCAACGCCACCTCCACTTTCGTCGCCGCCTTCGCTTTCTCCCCGAACCGTCTTTTCACGAGCGCTAAAGCGTACTTGTGCGGCTGCGGCGTTCGATGCAACTGAAACCCGAGCGCGCGTAAAACATCCCTCTCCAACTCTAAAATCACATCCTTCCTCTCGTAATAGCTCTCCCCGACAACGATGACTTCGTTATCGTTCGATTCGTTCTCGCTACCTCCCTTTTTCTCTTCTTCTTTAACTTCTTCTTCCCCCGCTTCTTTTTGCAACCGCAACCGACATCTCCGAACGACGTTACACACGTCCGAAATTCGCCTCGCGGTATCCTCCACTTTCGAGGCTAAATACAAACACGTCGTGACGATGCACTCGAGCTCAAACCATGGCGAATGCTTCACATTTTGTCCTCCTCCTCCCCGTCGTCGTCGTCGTTGTGATTGCGATTGTAATTGGTGTCGTCCATTTTGTTGTTTGAGAAACGCGCGGTAAAAATAAACTCCCGAGCAAGCGCTGGCGATTGGAAACTCCAAAACCGATGCCGCGTCTCGGAGTAACGCGAGCGCGAAAGAGAGAGACGCTTTCGACGAGTCTTTCGACGAGGAGGAGGAGGAAGAGCGAGAGGGAGAGGAAGGGGACATTTTTACCTACTTTTTGTGTCGCTTTTCACTCTCTTTACAAAGAAAGGAAGAAGATGTAAAATATGCAAGGATCATTGTGTGTATTATTACATGGTTTTTCTCTCAAACGGAGAACCACTGACAAACGCGGGATGATCTTTCGGCAACGCGTCGATGATATACAACGGTCCGACCAACGTGCGCTCTCGGACGTCTTTCATGCCGTTTTCGCTTTGGATGTCGTGGAAAGCTTGTCTCTTCTCCGCGCTCGGAAAACCGATTAAAATGGTGAGCTGAATGTCGTCCGCGTCTTCTTGCAAAAACCCTTCGCGTTGTTCCGGGGTGAACGGGCCAGCTTTGATTATGCAACCACTGGTTTGAGCGACGATATCTTTGATTTTCGATCCGTAGTTGGTTTGGAAGTCTTCCTTGGCCTCGGCGCTCGCGAATTTTTTGTTCGTCACGACGTAGTGCGTCAACGCGTCGTAATCGACATCTTCCCCAGCCATAGAGTAGTAGGAAACCACTTGACCGTCCAACAACCCGTGTCGCATCTCTGCTAAACCGGAGACTTTATAATCGTCAAGCCATCCGTCGAAAGAGGCTTTGTTCGGAAAGCTATAGAGTGCCGCCACGTCGTGCGCCTTCTGCTCTCCGTAGACTTCCGCTAACGGTTGAATCGAAGCGTATCCGCACTTATGCTTCGTGGCGATTGGTACCGCCTTCGGGACGTAGTTTTTAAACTCGCCCTCAAATCCGCCGCTATTCGGTTTGAATTTGCCCAAGTACTGTTTTGTTTTGTTTTGTTTTGTGGAGAGAGTGAGAGAGTAAGAGAGTAAGAGAGTAAGAGAGAGAGTATTAAAGGAGAGAGAGGTTCGTTAAAAGTTCCTCCATCTCACTACCGAGAAGAGTTCTCTCTCCCTTTGGAAAAGAAAGCTCTTCTTTCTGAAAAAAAAGCAGCGAAACAACGCCGAGGATAAAACCTTTAAGATCTCGCCTCTTCGCGACGCGAATTCGACGAGAGCACATCGACGGGTACCGCATCTCCCGCGCACATTAAAGGGACAAAAAGATATTCCAAAATTGCGATCCGAATGTAGATTTTGCTCTCTTCTCCGAAGAAGAACACAACACAAAACCCGAAAGAAAATAAAGCGATCGAAGAACAAGCGCGAGTGGTATCATCGAAAGAATGCATTTGTTGCGCCGCACCAGTAAGAAAACTCTCGCGTTTGTCGTCGGTACCGCTGCCATTTTCAACGCGTGTCTTGTAATTTACGCGTGTATGCACGATGTAAGTAACATGACGTGAGTGTTCGTGGTGCCTCTTTGTGAGCACTTTTGACACCCTAAATTTTGCATGTGCTTCAACACCCTCTTTTGTTCCATTTCGTGCACCACACTATCCTTAATGCGCTTTTTGCTGCGCTGAAACAAACGACAACAACATGTCGTCGTCGTTTCAATCGTCGTCGAGACGCAAAACAAAGAGGAACTACGTGGACGCGAAAGTAGATATCGGGACGAAAGCCGTAAGATTCTCTCGCTTGGACGAATTCATCGTTCGTGCGTTGAAATTGAAATCCGAGAGACGCTTGTTGAAGAAGAACAACGCGCGGGGGGATGGAGGTCTAAAGAAAGTCTTAAACGCATCCGATTTGGTCGTCATAGGCGTGGGAGGTATCGTCGGCGCCGGGGTTTTTGTTCTCACAGGAACCGCGGCGAAAGAAAACGCCGGACCGGCGTTGATTGTGAGTTACCTGATCGCGATGTGCGCGTCGGTGTTAACGGCGTTGTGCTACAGCGAGTTCGCGACGTGCGCGCCGACGAGCGGGAGCGCGTATAACTTCATCTCGATTACGTTCGGGGAAGTGTTCGCGTACATAACGGGATGGAATTTGGCGATAGAATTGACCGTCGGTGGGGCGGCAGTCGCGAGAGGGTTTACGAGCTATCTAGCGACGTTGTTCGGTTTGAAGCCGGACGCGATGCGAGTGAAGATTATCGAACACGCGATTGAACTCGATTTCTGCGCGTTTTTATTGGTGTCCGCGATGACGCTCACGATTGTTCGCGGGATGGAGCAAACGAAGAATTTTCAATTCGTGGTGGTTACTTTAGCGATGACAACGATTGCGTTTGTGATTATTGTCGGGTCCGCGGAAGTCGACGTGGATAATTACACGCCTTTCATTCCTCCGGAGTTTGGATGGCAAGGCGTCATGTCAGCCGCGTCCGTGGTTTTCTTCGCGTTCATCGGGTTTGATACGGTGGCAACTTTAGCGGAGGAAACAAAAAATCCAGGCAAGGATTTACCAATTGGTATTCTAGGCTCTTTAGCGATCAGTGGGATTTTGTATTGCGCGATGGCGGGCGTCATCACGGGCATGGTGTCGTACGAACAAATAGACGTGGACGCACCTTTTTCCGTCGCGTTTACAAAGAACGGCATTCCGTGGGCATCAGTAGTTGTCAGTAGCGGGGCTATATTTTGTATCGTGACTTCTCTGTTGGGATGTTTAGTTGGACAGCCGAGAGTATACATGGCGATGGCGAGAGACGGATTGATGCCGAAATGCATCGCGAACGTTTCGGAGACGTACGGGACGCCGGTAAACGCGAGCATTTTAACCTGGGCGTTGACGGGCGTTTTGACTTTAGTGTTCGACATCGGTATATTAGCACAAATGGTTTCGATCGGGACGTTGACGATATTCTGCGGAGTCAACCTCGCGCTTTTGGTTCGAAGGTACACGCCGAAAGACGTTCGATTCGACGATATGAACGCGAGATGGCCGGCGCTTTCGCGAGCCTTGTACCTCTTGATCGCCTGTCTCTCTCTGTGCTTCTCGGTGACGTACGAACTCGAACTGGTGCTCCAGATCCTCTCCGCCATCGCCGTGTGCTACACCATCCTCTCCTTCCATCTCTACGGCCTCAAAACGTTTCCTCAAACGAACGGCTTTTGCAACGCGCCGAACACCCAGACGCAGTTCACCGCGCCGTTCGTCCCGCTCTTCCCTTCGTTAGGCGTATTAGCCACGTCGCAGTTGATTGTGAGTTTAGGGCCGTTGGCACACGTTCGTTTCGCTCTGGTGTGTTTAATTGCGCTCGCGAGTTACGTGGCCATGGATTACGTTCGATGTTGCGAGTACTACGAAATAACATCTGAAGAAGAAGCAGAGAAGGCATGAGAGTTTAGAGCAAAAATAGATAAAAAGCGGCATAAAAAGAGTGTATAAAAAGAGTAGACAAAATAATGAACAGTAATAGAAACCGAGCGTCGAAACCGAACTACGACTTGCTCATCAACGTGAGTTCTTTCTTTCTCATATCGCTTCGTTCTTGTGATGTTATCGTTCGCGCTGCTTTTCTCATCAAACCATCATCTCGTGTCGAGCATCAGAGAAATTTCCAATTTTCCTCTCTCGTGTCACCCCCAACTAACTGTTTTTATTACTCTTATTAATGTACAGATACGCGCATCAGACGTCATCAACACCGCCATTCTTTTCGTCTCTTTGACCATTATAACGTGCTACATTGTAGCGAGTGCAAAAGGAGACACCATATACGACGTACCGATCGTCTCCGATACGTTTACGAAAAGTCCTCAAACGTGGATTTCGAGATTTTTTATCAACGTGGTAAGTGTTGTGTGTCTTTGCGTTTGACGGTCGCGATGGCATAGTCGTCGATCGATGTTCATTTTCGTCGATGTTTCGCTTTATTATGGTGTTGTATCTTTTTGAGCGATTGCTCGTACCAGACGATATTCTTCTAACCTTTGTATTGCTCGTACAGGCGGCGGTTTTTTTATTCGGCTTCGCATTTATTCAAGAGGCGTTCGTGCGAGCGTTCTTCGACACGGATACGAAAACGTGGGTAAGATTCGCGAAGAGAACGCGACACGTCGGGGCGATCGCGGCGATAGGTTTAGCCGGAGTAGCGAGCGTACAGAAAAACGAGAATGTATACATACACGGGTTCTGCGCGTTTCAATTCTTGTGCGGAGCTTTGTTGTGGGTGTGCATGTTGACGTATCAGATGTATAAGAATTTCGAGCCGGCGTCGGATTGTACTCCGGAAGAAGAAGGAGAGGAAGCATCGTCGGGCGTGCATTTTTTGCAATCGAAAGCGTACAGGAAGAAACATTTGTGGATGAAAAGCATAGCGTGCGCTATAGGCGCATTTTCTATGTTTATGTTTGTGGTGGTTCGCATGCCTCCGAAAGGCGGTTTCGACCGCAATTATAGGATACTGGCTTCCTTTGAATGGATCGCGGTGGTTTCGATATTGACGGCGGTGTGGAGCGTCGGGCAAGATTACGGCGCTGGAATGCGAATATCGGTGACGTGGAAGATAAATGCGAAAACACGGAAAGAGATGAAAGCGTTAGCGGGGACTAATAATACTAATAATAGTAGTAAAAGTATTGATGATGATGAGAGTCGGAGTCGCTCGAGCGCAGCCGTCTAAAAATAGATTTTGAAGAGCGCAGACCCAAACAGAGATATCGTAAAGAATTCATGACTAGTGTGGTACTTATGTCCACAAAGAAGAGAAAACGGATGCACGTGTGCGTTCTCGGAGACGTTGGTGCCGGAAAATCGGCTTTGGTGACGTCGTTTTGCACGAACCGTTCGCCTTCCTCTCGCGGTCACCAGCCTCCTTTTCGGAAACCGGCGAAAACGGTCGCCATGGACTACGCCGCCAAACGAATGGAATTAAACGACAACGACGATGGCAACGACACTGAAACTGTATCTTTAGAGATTTGCATCACAGACTTTTCTGGAAACGACTGCTATAGAGATGCGCGATATGCGACATACGATGATTCCGGTCGAGACATCGACGCTTTTCTGATTGTAGTCGCGAATAACCGAGGAGGGGACTTGAACAAGTCTTTGCGTTTGGTCCAGTCGAAATGGTTCGAGGAAGTCGCGCGGTATGCGAACTCCGCGAAACGACAAAATCGAAGCTCATTTCCACCGTGCGTGTGTCTGTGTGTCCACGACTTTGTCGTCGACGACAACGATGACAAAAATAAACGCCAACCCGACGACGCTTTCCTCGAGCGCTCTCTCGACGCGCTCGACGCTTTCGATCGAAGACTGACGACGTCCTCAAAGAGTACCACCGAAGGTTCCCAAGACTCGAGCCATCTCAGCATGTCACCAGAACTCTCCAGTTTCGTCGCATCTGCGAACGCGAAAACCGGTTTTAACGTCAAATCAATCTTTCAAAGACTCGCGAAGAGAGCGCTCGAGAGACGCGAGAGTTTCCGCGGCGGCGGTTGAAAACCAAAACGTCGCCAGAGTATACGTATACATATTTCTTAAATCCTAACATTGAAATTCAAGATTCCACCACCACGCGTATCAAAATGCGGGGAAACTGCTTTCTTTTCGCTGAGAGATAGAGAGAGAAGATTATTCACGTATCATCATCAAAGCTTTACACCGCGTACGAGACGGAAAATCTGTTGGTCAGAGTGAGAAAATTTTTCATTTTTTTCATTTTTTTTCGTCCGTCTGCTGCACAAAAAAGGAGCAACCAAAAATGTTCTCGTTATCCACCTCTCTGGTCCCGGTCGCTCGACCGACGACGACGGTTTCTTTGCGCAAGAACACCAACACCAACACCAAGGTGCGCTTTGTCTTGCGTGTCCTTCTTACCTTTTCGTTTCTTCTTTCTTTTTTATCCGTGCGTGTCGTTACTAGACCTGCGCGTGTTACATCATCTCTCATCAAAACCTCGTCGTCGTCATCAAAACATCCAATTTTGTGATGATTTACATATGTTTATACGCGTGATTCTGTTGCGTTTTTTATTCGTCAAAAGCCTCAGAAAGAACCACCATAACGGGTATTATCAGAGACGAATATATGCCCTTTCGATTTTTATTTTAATACGCGCACATATCGGCGAGATGGTCGATGAGATGATGATGACGATGATATATGACTCGGAATTTTACCCTCACGTTTCCCTAGAATGAGAGAAAAAAGAACGAGAAACTGACTGTCGGAGACTTTAACATTTTTTATCGCAGGTGAATTCGACCAAAGCTGCACTCAAAACTGCAAAATTACAACAAAGAAAACAACGAGTAGACAAAAGAGGCGTGCACATCATCGCCATGGCGGGGAAACCGGAAAGAGGCTCGAGACCGTCCGCGGAAGTGATCGCGGCGAACCCGAACGCCGTCGTCGACGGGAAACTTTGGGTGTGTCAAGGGTGCGGGTACGTGTACGACGGCACGAAAGGCCCGTGGGCGGAAGAGAAGAGGTGTCCTGCGTGCGGTGAACGACGATTTGCGTTAAAATCGAGGGATGAAATGGCTGTAGCCATTGGTGGGTTGATTGTGAGCGTTTTGTTGTTTGGTTTGTTGTTTGTGATTGTAAAATTGTAAAGCGTGATGAAAAAGGGATGGAGGAGAGACTTGCCGCAGTGGAATTTATTATATAAGCACTTTTGCCGTAAGTTTTTAAATATTCTCTTTTAATACATATTATTTAAAATATCTAATCACTTGGGTCCATCCCCGGGTCCGAAATCTTCCGGTTTCCTCTTCGGCTCTAACGTCCCGTTTTCTTTCATGTTATCGTACATCTCCAACGCGTTCAAAATGGCTTGGTCCATGTTGAAATATTTGTAACTCGCTAATCGCCCGACGAAACACACCCCTTTCTCTTTCTCGGCTAACGCGGCGTATTTTTCGTACAAAGCTCTATTTTCTGGATTTGGTACGGGGTAATAAGGTTCCCCGACGTCCGTGCTGTACTCTTTCGCGATCAAAGTGCCTCTCGGCAACGGTTGTTCGCTCGGCTGATTCGGCGTGTGTTTGTATTCGACGATGCGAGTAAACGGCACCGACGACGACGGGTAGTTGACAACCATAGCTTCTTGGTAATAACCATCTTCTGGTTCCTCTACGTACGTGTTTTCAAACTCCAGCGATCGATACTCTAACTTTGGCATCCCTAAACTCGCGTAATACGCGTCTATTTGACCCGTGAACACGACCAACTTGTGTTTCGGCAACGCGTTCGTCTTCTTCAACTCAAAAAAATCGCAATTCAACCGAATCTGTATGTTCTCGTCGCCCAACAACATGTTCTCGAAAATTCTAGTGTATCCTCTTCTCGGCAACGCTTGCCACGGATCGGAAAAGTACCTATCGTCTGTCGTCGTCCGACACGGCAACCTCAACAACACGCTCGCGTCCAACTCCTCCGGGTATTTATCCCACTGCTTCTTCGTGTAATGTTTAAACACGGCTTCGTACAAGAGCGGCCCGACTCTGCTCAGCGCCGCTTCCTCCCCGTTCCTCGGCTGCCCGTCTTCACTTTTCGGCACCACTCGTTGCTCGTCGTACCACTTTTGCATCTCTTCGTCCGTGTTTACGTTGGCGCTAAACAACGCGTTCACCGTCTCTCTCGTCGGCGGTATCGGAACCAATTTCAACTCTTTATTTTCATCTTCCACGCGTCCTTTCACCCTATGATCGAACGGGATCCACTCCGAGAAGTTTTGCACGTACTCCCACACTCTTTCGAAATTCGTGTGGAATAAATGCGCGCCGTATTTCGAGCACCGAATGCCTTCGTCCGAGACAAAGTCGTAGCAGTTGCCTCCGATGTGGTCTCTTTTATCGAGAATCAAAGACGTCATGTTCAACTCTTTCGAGCACCTTTCGGCAATCACAGACCCGCTCAATCCGGCACCCACGATTAACAAATCAAAACCTCCATCTTCCGGAACGATCAGAGACTCGCACTCGCCGCTCGTGATTTGCTCCTCTAACTTTAACGGCGCTTCCGTTTTCTCTCCGGATTGATGAATCACATCTCGTCCACAAATCCCGTGAACTTTGTTCAACTTCGCCCACTCCGGTTCCGCGCGGCCGACGCCGACCGAGCTCGCGAACGGGCCTTTTGGCATGATGATGGTGCTTTCTTCTGCGTGCCACTCACTAGTATTGTCTTTCCTCAAGCTTTTTCAGGGAGAAAAGAACCGAAAGAGGAGAAAGTAAGTGGAAGACTGAAGGAGTGGAATATTATCAAGAGACGAGAGCTTTTCCTTCATTTTATAAGAAAACTCTCAAATGTATTTAGGGTAACAAATAAAACCCTAAATGCTAACAAAAATTTTTTGTTAGCGCCAAAAACCCAAAAATATAAGCACAGGAACTCTCCCCACGTCATCATTATACTACTACTACTGATAATTCTAATAAGCGTCGTAATAATAAAAATCGCACCATGTCAAATAATTCATCCTCACCAACCTCTCCAATTCACTCGTTCACAACACCACTGTCGCAATTCGAGCTCGAACGCGAAGCGAGAATCGCGAAAAATGTACAGCGGATGAAAGAGATGGGATTGGAAAATCTCATCGGGAAAAATTCCACCATGTTTCCACCTGTCGCGACGCCGACGCCGAGAAAGGTACGAGAGAGGACTTCTTCGTATTCGTCTTATCTTTCTGTCTCTTTCTTTCTTTCTTTCTTTCTGTCTCTGTCTCGCTCTTTGCTTTTACTGACGGGTGTGTTATATCTTCTTTAATAATACGAACAACAACAAAATTATACACAGAAGCAAAAGCGGAAAGAGTGGATACCGGAAAGCGAACGCCGACGAACGTCTCGAGTCATGCGAAAGATCAATTACGCCGAAGATCGGTCCATTTTGTTGGGAAAGGAGGAAGAGGACGCGCATCGCAAGAGGAAGGAGCAACAAAATCAGCAGCGGTCGCAAAGAAGCGCGACGAGAGTGTGCAGACGAAGCGTGTATTCCGTCGGAGGTCGCGTGTACGATTCGGAGAAAGGCACGACCTGTCACTGGTGTCGTCAAAAGACGGTAGAAACGCACGTGGAGTGCACCGGATACGAGTGCCAAAACGAAGCGGCGAGGCCGGTGCAGTTTTGCGGGATGTGTTTGAGAAACAGGCACGGAGAGGATATCGATTTGGCCGTCGCGAGTGGGTGCTGGGAGTGCCCGAAATGTCGCAAATCGTGCGGAGACGGGTGCGATAACTGCTGCAACTGCGGACCGTGCAGAAAGAAAGCCGGGTTGGCACCGACGCACCAAGTCATACGAATCGCGCGCGAGAACGGTTTCGATAACGTCCACGATTACTTGGTGTGGGAAAAAGTTGGCGGGTTGCCGGAAAGCATCAAAATGAGGAAGAAGAAGTTCGAGTGGGGACAGTGGATTTTCGACGAGACTTTGTGCGCCAAGTGTCCTTCTGAAGAGACGACGACGACGAAAAAGAGAGTCGTGGAGGTGAACGACGATGCCGCTGTAGACGAGGATTCAAGCGGGTCCTCGGACGGCGACGACTGCTTCAAGATTGTGCCGTCCGCGCGAATCTATACTATGAACAACATCATGTTTTAATAAGGAAGTATCTATGAGTGAATGAGTGAATGGGAGAGAAAGAGAGAGAGAAAGAGGAAAGAGAGAGAGACAGAGAGAGACAGAGAGACAGAGAGCGTGTGTGTGTGTGTGTGTGTGTGTGTGTGTGTGTAAGAGGAGACAGAGAGAGAGGAGAATAAAGTACCTGGTACCTTGGTACCATGGTACGGGAGAATATTAATACAGAGGTAATGGCAAGCGTATAATACTAGTTTTATTATTACATGATTAAAAGTGAGAGATACATCGAGAACAACAACCCCTCGTTTTGTTTTAATCCATCGCGAAAAGAGCTAAAGCGATGACAGACGCTAAAATGAAAGTGACTCGAAATCCAAACGCAGAGTCTGGTTCAACCTTGACACCGCCACCCCCATCGTCCTCCGGGAATCGACCAACTTCTAAATCGGTCGATTTCATCACGGCGTTTCGATATTTGTCTTGCTGGTAGTACATGGAAATTTGCGCTCCTGGAACGTCTTGCGCATTTTTCACCTCCGCGACTCTTCGAGCATCGAATGTGGCGCAAAGTTTATCGTTCGAATTCGATGGAAAGTTCTCTATGTATAAAGAAAGCGTGCTCGTAACTGGATCCACCTCCACACGCTTGATGTATTTTCTTTCCGGATCTAAGTTGGCGATGGACGACTCGACCGGTTGGAAACCGGAAAACATCGGGACACGCAAAAGTGCCATACCATCCGCTCCATTCGTTATTTCCGTCTTCTTCACGCAAACTTTCATTTGCAACATCTCAGCATCTTCCACACTGCTCGATGATGTTGGTGAGTAATACGGCGTTAAAAGTCTTCTTCGTTTTTTTCTATTCGTAGGTGAAATTTTCGTCGTGACAACGCGTGTCGTCACATCTATCGTGAATAATCCATCCGAGGTATCCTCCATCAAATCCACGGTTTCGTACCACCGAACGGTATACGAAACAACCGCAACTCCCGAACCTGAAACATTACCCGAAACGCTCGGATTTGTAAACGTTTCCGTACCTCTTTGTGCGATTTGCGCGGTGTTGAATGTATCAAAACTCGACTCGTCCACTGTGAACGAAGGAGCGCCAACCTCGTTTGGAAAGGACAACACGAGCAACCCAGAACTACTCGCTTCTCTCGTAAGCTTTGCGTACGCCGATAATGCTTCCAAAGCAACCACGGTGTCCTGAGTTGACCCGTACCCTCCAAACTCGTTTCTATTTTGTAAAAGAAATTTCAACGCGGAGTAACAAAAGTCATTCCCGGAATCGCTCATTTTAGCGTAGATTAAAACGACATACGCCGTGGATTCAATCTTTAAAGAGTTACTGGCACCGACACCACCGTAAGATGTAGCGCCGTCCACTTCACTTGTTCCAATTAGCTCGAGAACGCCCGTTTTCCAAGAATTCGCCAAATCGCAGTGCGTCGATAACGAAGCGCACGCAGAGGCGAAGGCGTATGTGGAGAGTATTACAGAATACACAGCGCTCGGTTCCTTCGCGACCGCGGCGGATTTAACTGAATCCAAGGAGGAAGCAACGTACTCTAACCCGCTTGAAATCGAATTTTGCGCGCTCGTTTTCGTCGATGGGTCGTCAATCGATGCAACCGTTTCAATCAAACTCAAAGCGGCATACGAGGATAAAACGAATTTATCTCCCGATTGCGATTGCATTTCGGAGTGTAAAACGACTCCGGGCTCTGAAAACGCTCCGTTCGTGCCTTGAGTTGATATCATAAAGTCAACAGCGCCTTTCAAAACAGTCGCGTCGATTGAAACACCATCTAAAATTTTACTTTCGCTCGAGCGTTTCGCAGACGCAAAAACCTTGGAACAAAACGCCGTGAGCCACAACGATGCGGACTTATCGCTTTGTGGTCCAAACGCAGAAACACCGCCGGATGGGTGAAAATACGTCAACTCTCGAGAATATCCCATGATGACGTTATTTGAAAGCTCCGTTTTCAAAGCGGTCGTGAGTTTATTCGCCGAGTTTAAGTACTCGGCTATGTACACATTTGGTGCCAGTAACAAGAGATTCTGTTCACCACAGCCCATGGGAATCTGGACAAACTTGTTGGTGTTTTGAATCGATGGACCCATGATATCGCCAACGACGGTAATGAAACTCGAATACGTATCTACAATCGCGTTTGCACTCAAACCATTCGGAAATGCGTTCAAAGTAAATGTTTCCGACGCATCTTCCGAACTTCGACGGAAAACTTTCGAAACAGTCGTCGTTTTGAACACTCCTTCCGGGTTCACGACAATACTCTTCTCGACCGCATCTTTATATTCTTTCCATTCTGAATCTGTGCTCGTCGTCGTGGTTCCTATGGCGGAAAATCGGAGTTTGATACTTCCGAGTACCGTGGGAGAAATTTCGAAAGATATAGAGTCGGCGCTGTTCTTTGAAACGTTGATCGTTTTCGAATCGCCAATTTGTACAGCCTCACCCGATGTCACGTCTTCGGCGGAAACTGATACCGACATATCTTGGTCTTTCAAGTAATTAAAAACTGCGAGAACAATCTCGACGGTTTCACCTCGCGAGATGGAGTACGGCACTTTCGGCGAGATGAAAAATTCGCGAAACACTGTCATTTTCGAGGCGCTTTTCAAAATGGAAATACCCTGCGTCGGGTGCGAGGTAAACGCGGTTATGCTCCACGTTGTAATCGAATCAGGCGCGGTTGATTCGAACGAACCTGAATCAGACGATTCCCAAAGCCACGTTTCCGGGAAAAGTGTGCGCACGGTAGGCGAGGATGAAGCTGAATCCACATCTGTTGCCGCTTTGTTGGTTGTACTTTCCTGACCAGCGGCAACGTCGTCCATGGCCATATCGGCACCAAACGCAACTTCCGGCATTCCGACTCCAAATCCTCCGTTACTCGACGACGACGGGTCACAATAACTCGCAATCTCAGCAGTGGATATAATCGTTACGCGATCGAGTTTGATATCGTTATCGTTGTACGTTGCATCACATGGCCACGTATTCGAGCTCGCATCTAAAGTGTTCGTTTTAGCATCGTACACGCTTGACAAAAACGTCGTCGCTTTTAAAGCAGACGTGTTCCCGCCGCTTTGTATCACGACAGCTTCGTCGATGGCGAGAATGTAAGAGCGCGCGCCATCAGGCGCGCCGACAACAGTGAATGTAATGTCTGTGCCTGTTGCAACGACGTTCGTTTCCGAAACGTTAGTGTTCATCGTGATGTCATACGGAAACGCGATTTCGCTTTCGCTTTCCACGGAGACGCTCGTTCCGGGGACCAAGAAAACACCCGAAGTTGTCCCGGCGAGATACGTTTCACTGTACACGCTTCCGCTCAGTGACCATACGGCGATTGAAACAACCGCGCTCAAAGTGGATGCGATGTTGCCATACGTCATTGTCACTGTCTTTTCGGTTTCAGTGGAAGAGAGAGTAGTTGTGCCCGCTTCTAAAACGCCGCGTCCTAGGCCTTCCGCGTCGACGACGGCGTACGCGAATACGACATCACTTCTCGAAGACGCGAGCGTGAATTGACACGCCTCAGCGCTCTCACAGCTCGCATTAATAACAACGACTTCAACCGAAGCCTTCGCACTGGAAGTATCTCTCGCAAAATACACCGATAAGTAAGGCACGAGCGCGTCGAGTTCCGTCGTAGACATATCGTCGCTCGCGGATGCGAGTATCTTCTTCACGACATCTCTCGACGCCGCGTTCTTGACCAGCTGCAAGTTCGCCCCTTGCAAACAACACTTTTGCGAGGATCCATAAAAGTAGTTTGTTTCGTCCTCGTAAGATGCACAACACGAGAGATCGTTCGCGGGGGCGTCGAATTCGATATCGAGAGCGCCGGAGGAAGAGACTCGCGTGGAAATTGTTTGCGCGTTCGAATCACCAGAATACGAGTACGAGTTCATTTTGTTTATATTCAGCGTAAAGTCCAAGGTCCCAAGATCTTCCGTATCACTGAACGCACCAGGGATATCCGAAGCGAGTTGAATCGTGTGCTTCATCGGTAACCCTGGTTTTAAAGCTGGCGACTGGTAACTCATCGACGTTTGTTGCGTAAACGCCTCGCGGACGATTGGGACAATCAATACCGTCGAATTTCGAATCTCTCTCGTGGCTGCTTCTTCAACCATAGCGTATGCTTCCAACTTTCGCGACCATTGTTGATCTAGCATTGATTTTGAAATTGACGCCACGAAAGTTGCAGATCCCTCGTATAAAGTCATCCAGCTCGACTCGTACAGAATGTCTGAAACTTCATTCGGATAACCACTGCTACCACTGCTACTACTACCGCTCGAATCCCATTCATCCGGCGGCTTAAACGCGGGTTCTTCGACTGCCACATAATCACCACCACCAACACCACCAACTGCGCCATCGTAGTAATAATTCGAAGTGCTCGGCCTTTTGATGATAACTTTCGCTTTTCCTTCCACCGCTTTCCCGTAGGTGTACGCGCTTTCTACCTTTCCGGAGAACTCATTCGCGCTTTTCGACGCTAACACGTACAAAGGCATGCTCGACGCGTCGAAAGTAACGTCAAACGACGGTAACACGTACTCTTCCACGTTAAATCCAGTCTCGCCTATAACTTTCGACCCGTCGTCGTCTATTTCCACTTCCGCTTTCACCGTCCACCACCCGAACGGCGGTTGCTCTTTCGCTATCGCCACCTCTGCTGTTGCCACGCCAAAAACATCCACCGCGCAGTCCGCTTTCTTAAAAATCGTTCTATCCAGCGCGTCCTTCACTTCGACACTCGCCACCGTCGCTCCATCTTTTTGTTTAATCAACGCCGTATTCTCGATATCGGCGACGAGCGTTCGGATTTTGATTTTCTGCCCCGGCGCGTACAACGGTTTATCCGTTTCCACTTGTACCAAACTCCTTGTCGAAGCGACATCATCTAGACTATCTCCATCCTCGTCTGAAAACACCGTCACTTTCGTCTTAGATTTGTACGTCTTCGCTTTCCCGTCGTACATCCCCAAAACGTACTCCTGCGCCAGCAACGGCACTTCTACTTCCACCACGCCAACGCCGTTTTCCACGACTTCGACCGGTGTCGCCGCCTTTACCGTCTCCTCGTCTTCCTCATCGTTTATGAATCGAATTTCAGCCCCTGAACTCGAAACGCCGGTGTACGCGCACTTCGACGTCTGCCCGGCAACGAACCGTTGGTCGCAAACGACGACGACTGGCGCTCCTCGCACCATCAAAACCATTCGTACGTCAAGAAGGACACAGAGGAGGAGGAGGAGGCACCCATTCATAGATATAAACTCGCGCATCGTGCGCCCGCTTTCTCGCTTCTTCGATTAAAAAAGAAGAAGGAAAGAAAAAGCAAACGCAAATACTACAAAACGCCCCCCCTTCCTTTGCGCGCTCTCGCTTTCTTTCTCTCTCTCTTTCTTCCTCTGATGATGAAGTGAGTTTCCTTAGATATGCGAGTATACTATCCCTTTTTCTGACGAGGCGAAAAAAAAAACGCTCGAAAAAAAGAAGCGGTTTTTTAAATTTTATTCTTTTCCCGCAGAAAATCACTCACTGCTACACCTTTGAGCACACCATCACGGAGAGAGAATACTACTGATTAAAACTAAATGCCGTATTTGAAACCAAACGTGCCGTACGAGGATAACCGGACGAGAGAGGAGGTTTTGGAGTACGCGTTTTCCGCGTTGAAAAGAAACCACGACGCTTTTTCTTCCTCTTCTTCTTTAGGGAAATCATCATCGTCGTCTTTTGTGGAAGAACAACAACAACAACGGTTGACCGACAACGTGAACTGCGTAGCATCGAGTAGGAATGCGAACAACGCGACGACGCTTCATCATCATCAGCATCATCATCATAATAATAATAATAATAAAGCGAACGTGGTGGCTTTGAGGACGAATGATGATGAGTATTATTATACCAATGGCGGTGAAAAGCAGCAGCAGTTTAGGCAAAATGATGACTCCCAAGAAGAAGGTTCGAGGTATTGGCGAATATTTGCCACGTCTGACGTGCACGCGGACATGAAAGCGAATAAAGATTGGGTCGTTCGATTTTGTCAAAATTGCACGCACCCGGAACCGGGGACTGTTTTACTCGTCGCCGGCGACGTGGCGACGGACGTGCAAAAAGTCATCGACGCTTTGAAACTATTTAAGATGCGATATCAGGAGGTTTTTTATTGCGTGGGGAACCACGAGTTATGGTCGCCGGGGAGAGGGGAGATGGGAGATTCGGTGGATAAGTTTGTGGTCATCATGGACGCGGTGACGAGCATCGGCGTTCGGTGCACACCGACGGTGTTTACGCACCAGGGGGTGAACGAGTTAGGCATGCGACAAACGAAACGGATATTGGTGGTACCGATGTTGAGTTGGTACACGGAGACGTTTAAAGGTGGAACGAGGCCGTTTACGCAGATGGAGGTGCACTTTGACGGGGCGTGCATTTGGCCACCGGCTATCGGAGATCCGAAGGATAAAAGAAATTCGCACCCGGCGACGTTGGACGAGTTTTGGAGACGGTTAGGGAAGATGAGTTTAGAAAGTTTCTTACCGAAGTCGTTGAGAGTATCGAATACTGCTCGTAACAACAACGAGGACGATGTAAATGCCGTCGATTGCGGTAACGAAGTTGCGTTTTTAGCGACGTTTGGTCATTTTGTCCCTCTCCCCGATTTATTCAACGGCACTCCCTTCATCGAAAAAGTCGTCGGCAGCGAAAGTTTAGGCGAGGACATCCTCGCGTTAAGAGACGAGTGCGATTGTAAATCCACCCCCGGGAGCGGTCGAAGCAGCCCAGCAACTCGGTTTAAAAAAGGCAGATTCGATTACAACAGCACGGTCAAGCACATCCACGTGTTTGGTCACTCGCATTTGAACGTGGACGTGGAACTCGACGGGAGTCGGTGGTATCAGAGAGCGGTCGGGTACCCGACCGATCGAGGACCGATGCCGCCGGAAATGCCCAGACAGATTTACCCCGCATGAAGAACGCTTCTTGCAGTGTATAGCTTATTAGTTTAAAGTAGAGATTATTTAAAAGTTCTTGCCATCCTCCACACGCGTCTATACACAACCTCGTTACATCTCGCAACTGCGAAATCTGCTTTTCTTTCGCTCTTTTCTGATGTCAAAAATTCGTCAAAATTTCTATCGTATACACGCGAGAAATATAATAACAGATGTATTATTCAAATCGTGCCTCGCTTCTGCGCATCATCGGGGGGCATCTCGTATCATCATCATCATCATCATCGTCATCACGTCTTCTCCTTTTAAACGGTAGCCGCAACATCATCAACGCGGGGAGTTTTTCGTCTTCTAGTAGTATTAGGGGAAATTCGCACTTTTTCTCGAGGACGAAGGAGGAGGAGGAGGAGGAGGCGCGACTAACGCGACGACGAGAATATGGATCGACGATTCCGTCGACGCGTTACGAAAAGAGAGGAAGAGAAGAAGGAGGAGGACGTCGGCGACGTGAGCAGCTCGGCAATACCTCGAGAACTCGATTTTGCTTTTCGACGTGCACCTTTCTTGCCAGAGGAAGAGGAGCAGCAGCAGCAGCAGCTGAGCAAGAACAGCAGCGAGAGCAGCTTGATGATGCAACGACGACGGTTGAAACGACTCTAAAACCAAAGAGGAAGACAAAGAAACAACTGAAGGATGACGAATTTATAGCGAACGTCCTCGTCCCGGGATTGCGACGATTTTACGCCGAGTTCAAACATTTAAACGTGCCAAAAGGTTACGCGTTTAGTAAAGACGGGGAGGAGGAGGAGGAGGAGGAGGAGAAGGAGGAGGAGCAGACGCCGCGTTTATTTGGTCGTGCGGTGCACAATTTCCGAGTTCGACGCGGTCGAGCGAGTTTAACCGAAGCGCAATTGAAGGCGTTGGACGCGGTCGGCGCGGAGACCGGCGAGAGGTTTGTTTGGGACGCGGACGAGTTCGTTTTTGAGAAGCAGATTGTGCCCGGATTAGTTTTGTTCAAGGAGAGGTTTGGTCATATGAACGTGCCGCACAAATACTGCGTAGATGGAGTGGATGTGGAGAGCAGCGAGAACGAGGCGTTACGCAAACCTTATTTGAAAGATTTCCCGCTCGGCGCGAAAGTCAACGACATGCGCGCGAAAGGAACGTACATTTTGCACCAACCGCAAAGATTAGAAACGTTAGCATTGCTTGGTTTTGTTTGGGACGACGACCAGTTTCGGTTCGAGGAAATGCTCGTCCCCGCGGCGGTGGCATACCGCCAATATTGCAAGCGAAAACTCGTCGAAAGCTACTCTGCAGAAAGAAAAAGGTTCCCGAAGAAAATGTTCACGTGGAAACATTTCAAGTTTCTGTTACCATGGACGGCTGTGATTACCGCAGTCGAGCAAACAACAACGACCAAAGAAAACAACGACGTCGACGACGAAGAAGAAGGAAAAGAAGAAAAAGTTGACGACAAAAGTGAGGAGCAAAACCTCCGCGATATTCCAGAGTTTCAATCGCTCCTCCGCGAGAGGCCGTATTTGGACGGATACGCGCTCGGCAACGTCGCTCGTTGCGCTCACCGCGAACATGAAAAACAAAGTAAGACAATGAAAGAAGTATCAGACGACGACGACGACGACGACGAAAGCATAAATCGATCCATGGGCTGGTTAAAGACGGCGACGGTGACGCAACCTCCTAGAAATACCCAGCCGAAACAAGAACGCGCCATAAACCAAACGACGAAAAAGAAGAAACTGTTCATCGACGGAAGAGCGGAAAGGATTCTCCGAATGTTGAAAACTCTCGGCGCCGTCTTTGACGAGGAGAAGGATGTGATACTCACAGAGTCATTCGAGGAGCGAGACAAAGGAGGAACAAGACAAAGGAGAAGGAAAAAAAAGAAAGAAATCGAAAAATCCCTTTCCCTCTAAACTGGGCCCTCCCAGGGAATAGCCACGCGTATTTTTGTGAGACATTTCTCCTCAGAACGAGGCTGCCCCTCTCTTTTGGGACAAAAAAATCACATCACCATGACGTTCTTTTCCGGCTTTACCTTTACTATCCTCGTCGCGTTCACCCATTTCCCGTTGTTTTGTTTGTACGTCGTATGGTTTAAGAACGGTCTCATGCGGTTTGAAGCGGCGAGGGAGGCGTTGGTGAAGCGAGGCGTTATAAAAAGAAGATCATTACAACAACGGGGGAAGAGCAGAATTCGGGGAAACGCAACGGGATTGGAGCGGAAGAATAACGACGACATCATCGCAGAGCAGACGGAAGAAGAAGAAAAAGAAGAAGAGGAAGAAGACGAATACGATGAAACGTATTTATACCCGGAAAGACCGATGCTCCCGCACGTTTTCCCGTCCGTGTGTTTGCAATTAGTCATAGACGGGGCCAACGACTCCAACGATCAGGTGACCGAATCCATCGATTCGTTGTGTTTCGTCCATTGGCCGAGAGATTTACTCGAAGTGCACGTGCTCGATTTAAGCTCGGTGAGAACGATGGATGATAGTAACAGCAGCAATGCCACCTCTACCGCGGGGATGAGTACGTTTGAGAACGCGGCGGTGAAGTGTGCGGCGAGATGGAGAGAACGCGGCGTCATGTGCGACGTGTTCAACGTGAGCGAGTTCGAGACGAGTAGTGCGAGTGGCGGGTCTTTGTTTCGGACGCCGAGCGGGAATTTGAAAGCGAATGAGATGACGCGCAATAAGAGCAGTAGCAGTAATAGTATTAATAATAATAGTAACAATAAAAGGAACGATATAGAACAAGGTGAAAGTGGAACGGCGTCCTCGAGCGGACGAGAAGAGAGGTCGCACAAAATCGTCAGCTTTGGGAACGCGCTGGAAAAAGGACGATTGAAAACGCGCGCTGAAATTATCGTGCCGTTTACGAAAGATTATTTGCCAGACCCGGAGTATTTAGAGCACATTATCCCGTCGTTTTACGTGCGAAATACGTCCTCTTCCGCGGCGTCGAATTCGATGAAGAAGAAGTACGGAGGTTCCGCGGGCGGTTATTTACAAACGAGAGATTTGCGCATCGCGTGCGTCGTGCCGAACGCGAGATTTGAGAATAGTAACTTACAAACCAACACGTGGTTTGGTGTTCGGGCTAGATGCTCGAAACAAACGTCAATGACTACGATATGTGCGGAAAAATCTGGATGCGCGTTGTCCAACGCCATTCCGGGAACGGCGTTCGCGTCGAGCGCGCTGAAAACAATCGGCGGCTGGGATACTCGCGTGAACGGCGCAGTACCTATAGCAGATGCCGGTATGCGCGTGTGGTTGCACGGTCTGAAAGTTGCGCTACCGCTAAGCTCAAAATCGTCACCGTCTGCTTCGCGACGAGAAGTGTTATCGGTTCGCGTGCCCGGTAATTTCGCAAACTATTGTGCCAAGACATACTACGAACATCGAAATTACGCGAGTTTGACGCACAAGCACGCCGTAAATTGTTTATTAGAAGCCAATTGGGTCGTTACGAACGATGCTCAAAGATCAGCAGCATCAAGAAGTGGTGCGAATATGAGTAGCGGCGCGATGATGCCGGGTATCGACGAGAACGAAACAAACGACGTCGCAACCAGCGCACGAAAGAAAGCGGCAAAAAAGTACGCCGCGTTTCATGGGTTAACGCACCAAATGTTGAGTACTCTGTTGTCTTTTTGGTGCTTATTAGTTTTACCGACGGCATTTCTCAAAGAAATTTGGCTCGGCAACGCCGCTTACGTCGGAGGTAATGTCAACGCGAACGTTTTGATTTGGTTGGTGTACATCTTGCCGTGTCTTTCGGAAAGATTGTTCGATCTTGCGTTCGCTTTGAAAGCGACGCCACCGTTACCGGGCGAGAAGAATAGATTCTTGACGAACTTTGCGTTCGCGTTCTTGGCTAATTTAGCGACTCTACCGGCGAAATTTGCCGGATGTTTTGTTGGATTGACTTTACCGTTGAGGAAAACCTTCCGAGGCGATAAGGATGAATCGACCACGCCGTTCGCGGTGGCAGTTTTCGAGACGGCAGTTTCGTGCACCGCGTGGTGGAATTGCGTCAAAATCATCGCCTGGACGGTCGAAGAAACGTTTAGCGAGTTTTACTTCACCTCCGTGGTGATGTTGTTGTGCATCGGATTCGCTGGTTTGATTTCGAGCACCGCCACGGTGAACATTTTGAAGCAGTTTTCAATCATTAAACACGACATCAAACGAGATGGGGTGACCGCGGTGACGAAGAAAAAAATGAATTTAAAAAATTTGAAGAAGCATTTACGCATGCGCCCTCCGAAAGCGAGCGGAGAGGAGAAGCAAGGTTTGTTAGCCTCGCAAAGAGCGAAGGAAGAGGAGGCGTTGCGCAAGAAGAAATCCGCGGCGGCGCGCGTGGATTTAGATGTTCCTTTAGAAGGTGTCATCGTCAACGCGCCATCGTCGGTAGACGACGGAGAAGACGACTTGTTGTTACAAATAGGCGCGGTTAAATCGTCGAATAAATCGAAACAACAACGAGCGGTAGATAAAGCGAGCGCTTCTTCTTCGGCGCCGAAATCGAGAGGCGGTCAAACTGCTTTAGGCACGGTACAGTCGCAGCCAGGATCTGTATACGGGCGCGAAATCATGCACTCGTTCCAAACGGACGGTCGAGTGTATCAACAGCCCGATGGGTCTTCACATGCTGGCGGAGTTGGTGGTGGTGGCGGTGGCGGTGGCGGCGGGTACGATAACTACCGCACCGTGAGCGGTAGTAGCAAACCGAACACCTACGCGCCAGTTTCCGATGTCTTTGCGCAACGTGCGGCGATTAAAGCGTACAAGAAGATGCGCCAACACGACTTTGACCTAGACAAACACTCTCAAGCGGACACGCGCTCGATGCTTTCGAACCAATCGGAAGGGAATTTGCCCTCGCACCTTCGATTCGGTTCGGAAAATTCCCAAGCGCTTGACTCACAAATCGATATGTTTGACGAGCAAGGGAACTACATAGGTAACGTCGGTACTGGTGGGAGTAACATCGATCCAATGTTTGTTCCAAAAGATAGCGAATACGCATCGAGCTCTGACGATGATTCTAATCGCTCCGACTCCGACGATTCCAACGACGACGACCACCACCACCACCGTCGCAGAAGCGGTAGGCGATCGAACGAAGCTTCCCCGCATCGCGTCCGAAGAACTTCGTCCAAGACAAAGTCCAACGCCGCTACCGACGACAGCGCGTACGTCGGGGGGAAAGTCAACACCGCCGGTTTAGCCATGGAGAAAAGCAGTCCTCCGTCTAAAACGGATGTTACGAACACGAGTAGTGGTGGTGGCGGGAAATCCGTCATGTCTCGCATCAAAACGACGAGCGCGAATGCCTTGGCAAACCTCGGCAAATCCAAAAGTAAAGACGAAATGATGAGTAGTAGCGCGACGACGAAGAACGAACAGTCAACCCAGCGCTCCCCGCGCGCCGCGTTTGGTGATTTCGTCCAACCGAACCTCGGTAAGATTTCCATCAAAGCGAACGGCATGGGACGGAAACCTCCCATCTCGCCCAGGATACAAGACATCGACCAAGTCTACGACGACGCTTTACCGCAAAGCGTTTAATAAAAGTTACACGAACGGCCACGCGTACTATGTATTACGACGAAGCATTACCGCAAAGCGTTTAAAAGTTAAACGAATGGCGCGTAATAATATGTATTTTTATAAACACCGCCGCTTTATTTAACGTATTCCTACATCAACTCTACACCTATTTTACATTGCTATTTCTACGCTGCGCGTTAATATAATGTCGTGAATGTAATCATTATCATTCTCGTTAATATCATTCTGTCTTCTCATCAAGGACTCATGCTCGTCCGCCTTCGCTCTCTCGCTTCAAAGTGTAACCGTTTCAAGACGGAGTTAATCTCCGCGTACGACTTGTCCTCCTCCTCGTTGGTCTCCTCTTTCTCCTCCTTTGTCTTCTCTCCTTCCTTTTCCTCCTTTGTCTCAATCGACGCTCGTTTCACTCTCTTCGCGATTTCTTCCACTTGTAACAGGTCCTCCTTTTCCTCTTTTTTCTTCCTCTTGGTAGTATTCTTCGTACTCATAGTCGTCGGATTATTGGGAGGAGGACTCGTAGGAGGCGTTTTGCTCGTCTTCTTCCCCGCTGCTTGCGCTCGGGTTGTTCTCCTCCCCGGTGTGTTGTTCGCCATTTTTGTTTCGTTTTTGGTGTGTTGTTCTCTCTTTACGAAGAAGACGAGTGCACGCTTTAGACTGCTTTTTAGAGCAGCTCGCACGCAGAATGAGACAGACACGGAGAGAAAGGTATATTCGCGAAAGAGCCGGTCGTCCGGAGAGAGAGAGAGTGAAAGTGAAATCCCCCTTTGAGTGTAACGACTTTTTAGGGAAAAAGAACAGACACACAGACAAATACTATTCGTGAGAGTTTAGCGCACGTATACACAGTACGAACTTTGGCATCGAGACGACGGAAACGCGTGAAAACCAGGAGGAGTAGTCCCCTTTCTTTTCGCCGTTTCGTTGGAGAAGGATACGAACTTCACGAAGAGAGAGAGAGAGAGAGAGTCTTTCGATGGCGGCAAAGAAGAAGAAGAAGAAGACCAACAACGACAAAGATACGAATAAAGAGGAAGAAGATAAAACAAAAATCAAGAGGCACAAATCCTCCACCTTAGTCCGAGGGACGGCCACGTTTGACAATAACAAACGCGTGGACTTCGTCACCGGGTTTCGGAAGAGAAAGAACACGAGACGGAAAAAAGCCGCCACGGAATTCGAGAAGAAATTGAAAGAAGAACGAAGAGAGGCGAAGATGAACAAAAGAAGGACGTTTCGAGAAATGTTAGGGTTAAAAGGAGACGACGACGATCAAGACGAAGAGGAGGAAAAGAAGGAGGAGAAAAAGAGAGAGGAGAAAGCGTACGCGAGTGGTGTCAGCGTCGTCATCGAAGGGTTGTAATAAAAAGTTCGCCGCCGCGCTCCGCTTGCGTATGCGCTCGAGCGAGAAGAGAGAGAGCGTTCGTCGTTCCCGCGCGCCGCGGGGCGTCCCCTAAAGTCAGAAATTGCTTCGCACTTTAGAAGATGCGTTTTAATAAAAGAGTCGTTGTAGTTTCCTTAACCGTAAGCAGTTGCGGGTCTTGCGCTGAACTCTCTCACTCACGAAGTGTAACTCGCTCGTTGTACCTCGCTCGCTCCTCAATTTTATCCAATTAATTTCCTCACATTTCGTTACAAAGAATGACTTCATCGTCGGCGATAAGACATTTCACCCTCACGTTTGATCGACGCATGCTCTCGCATTCCTTTCGATCGATGCGAATGACGCAGATGAGGAGGTCTTTTGTTTCTTCTTCTTTATCTTCTTCTGATAATGGAACAACGAGTGAGAACGTAAACGCGAATCGAAAAGCACAAACAGTCAGACTCCAACGGTTTTACGTCAGACCGGAAACGTTCGAAACTTCGAACTTTTCTTTATCGAAAGAAGATTCCAGGCACGCGTTGAAATCGCTGAGATTACGAGTGAACGATTCGATCGAAGTGTGCGACGGCCAAGGTCGGGTGAAAGTCGCGCGATTAGTCGATGTCGATGCGAGAAGGACGGATGCAACGTTTGAAATGACAAGCGAAATGGAGGAAAATTTTCATCCGTTTCCGGGACGTGTGAAATGGGACGTGGTGTGCGCGTGCGCTGGGATTAAAGGCGAACGGTCGAGCGTTCTGGTTGAAAAGTTGACGGAGTTGAACGGAAGAGCGTTGGTGCCTTTGCTGACCAGTCGGAGCGGGAAGATTGGCTCGGCGTCGGCGAGCGGGAAGAACGCTGCGAGCGGCGGGAGTAGTAGCGGTAGTAGTTTTGATCGGAGTAAACGACGGAAGGACGAGGAGGATGAAGAGACCGGGAAGGAATTGAGGTGGCAACGCGTTGCTTTGGCAGCATCGAAACAGTCGCTGAGAGCGCACGTGTTTGGGATCGAGAAACCGGTGAGTTTTAACGATTTCGTGAGCTCGACATATTTTCGCGAGGCGACGTGTCGATTCGTCGCGGCGGCGGGAGGGGCGGATTTCGCCGAGAAGTTGAGAGGCGTGAAAGAAGCTATTTTGAAAGATGACGACGAGAACACGAAAGAACGATACGGTCTGATAGTTATTGGACCCGAAGGTGATTTTGACGACGACGAGATGAAAGTATTGATGGACACGTGCGAAGCGATTTCGTTAGGCGATTTGCGTTTACGAACAGAAACCGCGGCGATAGCGAGCCTCTCGATCGCGCAGATGATTACGAACGTATGAATTGTTGTAGCGGCTATGTAGTATGTATTTTATTAGTTATAGTAGTATCTGCTCTTTCTCCTCATTCTTCTTCTTAATCGCTCTTGATGGCTTTGTAAATGTGTTTGACGAACAAACTGCTCGCTCTAAATCCAACGTTCCCTAACATCAAGAAGAACCCGTAGCAAATAATGCTCATGTACCCGAAAAAGAAGCTTGTTTGCATGAACCCGCTCATGTCCGATCTAGCTTCGTAGTAATAAAAGCAATACCCGAGAATGAAAATCCCCGTACTCCCTCCGCAAAACACCGATCGCCACCACCACGCGTGGTCTTCCGCCGCCAACTGAAAGTACGTCAACGCGACACAAATGAAAGCGGTGACGATAATTAAAATAATGAACACGATGAACAAGATCGAGTAGATAGTGTACACCTTGTGTCCCCAAACCGAGGCAAAAATATAATAAAGTTCGATATAAATCGCCGAGAACGGTAAGAAACCAGCCATCATCATTTGCGGAATAGCCTCGCGAAACCACGGCAACTTGGGAATCTCGCGCGGGTATTTCGTCGTTCGGCACGGCGCATCGAACTCGCTCTTTGAATTTTTACCGGCGATACCACCGAGGACGGTCAACGGAAACGTCACCAACGCCCAAATTACGACGATTATGCAAATAGTACCAAACGGCAACGCCGCCGTGCTTCTGTACGCGATAGCCACGGTGTTCAAGAACGAAAACATCAAAAACATCGGTCCGCAAAACATGCACCCGGTCAGAGAAACGTTTCTCACCCACTTCTCACCGCCCATTTGTCGGTACATGTTCGAAGCGACGTAACCAGAGATCCCACTGGTTAAGGCGTACAATACAATCGTGGCGGTTAACAACGCGCCTCGATTGTACGGGTAAAACACGCCAACCAGCGCCAACGCGAATACAAACAAGACCATAAAAAGCAATTGCGTTCCGGTACCGATGACCGCACAGAACAAGTTCGCGTGTCTCGGGAAGCGGAAAACGTCGCCGTGAATGTGCTTCCATCCCGTTTCCTCCTGTTCCTCTCCAGTCTCGTCGTCTCTGGCGTACTTGATAAAATCGTTCTTCAACACGCGCATCAAAATAGTCGCCAAAAAGCCGGTCAATAACAACACCGTCACGCACGAGTTGATAATACTGAACCAGTGAATCTCCAGGTGTTGCGGCAAGAACGAATACCTGGAATACTTTTCCATTCTGCGTTCGAACGGAATCCTCGTCTCCTTCCATTTCACGGAATACGAAAACTCAACCGCGACTTCGTCGCCGTCCGTAATATCCACCGTCCTCAACGGATCCGTGCTCACGTTGATCTCGATGATCTTATCCCCGTTGTACGATATATCAAAATGCACGTGCGTGAACAAATAATACCTCAACTCTGGCCCGTTCCCGTGCGTGTGCCTCAAAATCTTCTCAATCTTCCCGATGAACCCCCAAATCGGCAAGTCGTCGTAATACATCTGAAAGTAATAATCATCCTTCACGGCTTTACGAAACTTCTTCAAATCTTTCGAGTTCAACGTCTTCTTACACAACGATTCGTTATCTCGGTCCACGCGAAAGGAAATATCGTACGGCGTGCCAACCATTCGGTCGCCTTCCAAAACTTCCCCGAGATCTTCCGATTTGTACCCGATTTGGTTATCCGCTGGTAAGCAAAACGGTAAATCGTAGTGCTGATACGTCTCGGACGGGTTATGAAATGGGCCAATCTTGTTCGCGTATAAGGGCACTTTCTCGTGAATTTTATACGAGTGGTCTTTTTGTCCCAACAAGTTTCTCATCCCGCTTCTTTCTTCTACCAGTCGTTCTTCGTGATGATTTTCGCGCCCGGAGGATTCAATTCTTTCCCCAACATCGAAAGCGACGACATAATCCTCGATACAAAAGAAGAAGACCAAAGCGACCAAACACGAAAAGAAGAACAAACGAGTCATCGTCTTTGCTTCTTCTTCTTAAAGCTTTATGTTCTTCTTCGTGATAAAGCTAAAGTTTGCAACGAATAGATGAATCTGAGAATCTGATCAAGAGGAGAGAGAAACCCAAAAGGGGAGGAAAAAAGTGATGATTTTTGACCTTTTTTGTGCATGGTTGTTTTTTTCTCATTTTTTTCTCATTTTTTGCCTGTTTTTTGCTTTTTTTTGAAGGGATTTTGAGAGGACAACAGTCATTAAAGAATAAGAAGTTTTTCTATTGCTCTTGCTGTTCTGCTGCGACTTTTAGTATATACTACTCCTAAACTGCGACTATTACAATCTGCTATATTGGCTATATTGTATTATTATTAGTGTTACTATTAAAAATCAAAAGGCGAATGCGAGTTGGAGTGGAGTTCTTTTTCGATGTCCGACGCTCGGTCTAACAAACGTTTGGCGTCTTCGGTTTCGTCTTTGAGTCGTTTTTGCCGGTTTCGTCGTTTTGTTTCTTCGTCGATCCAGTCCTCGCTCTCGAGGTCGTCCGAGTCTGAATTCTCGTCGACGTCGAGCAATCCAAAGAGTTTGAAGAATTGGCGAGCGGCGGACGCGACCGAGGCGAGATCTTTTACGTCGTGCGCGCCTAAGTCCGTGGTCTTCTTCGTTCTGGCAAACTCTAAGCACTCGCGAAGGAGCGCGTCTTTTTGAAAGTTCTTTATGGCTTTTAATCGAAGTCTTTCGCGGTCGACGTCTTCTTTCTCGTCGCGGCCTAGAACCATTCGCTGAAGTTCTTCGATCGGCAAACCGGATTTGAGTTGGTTTTGCGCCACAAAAGAGGTCGATCCTTCTCCCGTCGAGGAGTCTTCGTTTATGACTTTATTCAGAATGGACGGATCGTTGAGCGCGGCGGATAAAATTTCCGCCGACGTTTTGTTCTCTCCGTGGTGGTGCTTGTGAGGTAACGAAGACGAGGGAATCGGCGGCGGCGCGTGTGTTTTCGACATTTTATCTTCCTTTGCGTTCCGGCCAACGCTTCCGACCGACCGATTGCTCCTATAAATCATCGTGCCGTAATCTCTGATATCCGAGCCGCTGTTGCTTTTCCGTAACGTATCCGAGGACGAGTAATCCGAGCCCCCTTTGTTACTGTACTGTGACAAACGACGTTGTCCCCCTCCACCTAAGGCACCCTTCATCACAAGCGTCATGTATGCGTCGACGTTTGGATCCAACCCGCCGTACTTTTCCTCTAACTTTTCCTTCTTATGCGATACTCCCAAAGGAATCAACTCTTCGACTAAAACTCGCCTCGCCAGGCGCCAATCACCTCCTGCTTTAATCTTTGCATTCTTAAAGAACTCGTGTCGTCTCAGCGCTTGCGCGCTCGCTCGACCTCGCGGATCTCGTTTCAACGCTTGCGCGATGAAATCGTGAAAAGCTAAGGACCATTCGCCCCTGCGGTTCAACTCCGGGCTGGCGTCCACGGCGATTTGAAAAATCACTCGCATCGGGTGCACGTCGTGTCGCGGAGGATGCATCTCGGCCATTTCGATGGCGGAGATACCTAAAGCCCACACGTCCGCTTTACTGTCGTACCCTTGGCCGAACGACGACGACGGTCTCGAAAATTTTTTGCTCCTTTTTTCTGTACCGCTCGTACTTTTTTCTTCTTCTCCGTTACCGTTATTGTTGCCTTCGCTCGAAATCACCTCCGGCGCCATCCAATGCGGCGTCCCAACAAACGTCTTCGCGCGTTCGTTCGCGCCTTCTTGTAACTGCGTCGCCACTCCAAAATCCGCCAGTTTCACCTCCCCTCGTCTCGTCAACAGTATGTTCCCGCACTTGATGTCCCTGTGTATCCTCCCGTTCTCGTGTAAATACTGCAACCCGCTCAACGCGCCGAAGCAGACGTACGCGACGACATCCTCCCTGAACCCTTTATTCACCACTTTAGACACTAAAAACGCGTTCAAAATGTCTCGTACACTTCCTCCGCCGCAGAATTCCATGACGATCCAGACTTGTGAACAGTTCGAGGTGACGAACGACTTGAAGTATTTCGTCACGTTTTCGTGCTTGGAGGCGTGTAAGACTTCGATTTCTTTCTCGATGTCTCGCCTCATGCCATCTTTTTGTTGTTTCATCAACGCGTCGTCGTCGTCGCTATCTTCATCTTCGGTTGTTGGTTTCTTGTTGTTCGTGTTGTCGAAGAACGGGAGTATCTTTATCGCGACTTCTTCTTCTGTTTCGTCGTCTTTATCGTCTTTCTCCGTTCGCATCATGGACGCTTTGTACACCGCCCCGAAAGAACCGATTCCGATGAGTTCAGAGAGTTTATATTTATCCTCTTCTCTCTTCGTGGTCTTCTTCTCCCACCGACGACTCTTACGATCGTCCTCGTCCTTGTCATCACCAAAGACTTCTTCTTGGTCTTCTTGGTCTTCTTTCGACATGATGATTGATGTTTAGCGTGGAGAAATAATGGAGAAAACACCGGTGTTTTAACGAACTCTTTTCCTCATTGATTTGCTCGTAAACCTGCCCGTTTACTGTCAGAGAGAGAGCGAGCAACGCGCAAGTCTCATCGGAAGAATCAAAAGCAACAAAAGCAGGCACGAACAACACGGGGAGAGAAAGAGAGACAGAAGTAATAAAGATGCCGCCGAAGAAGAAGACAACAAAGAAACAGATTTCCCCGTTGGAGAAAAACAACGACGCAAAGGTGAAGAAGAAGAAGACGAAGAAGAAGACCGAACGAGTATTGGAAGAAGGAAAGAACGAGGACAAAAGAAGCACACGAGGAAAAGGAGGAGGAAAAGAAGATGTGGTGTTGCCGATACCACCATCTCTCATGAAGACGACGACGGATAAGAAAAAGAGTTCGACACTCAAAACCACCACACAGGTGAAGAAGAAGACAAAGAAGAAGGAGAACGAGGACGTCGAGAACAACATCGAAGAAGAAGAAGAAGAAGAAGAAGAGAAAGAGACGGACAATGAATACACGAAGAACGAGAACACTAATAATAATAACGCGTCTGTGAGCTTCTTCGATCGATTGACGGCGGTGCTCAGTTCCTCGAAGAAGAAGAGCGCTCGAGAGGAAACGCCGACGAGTAAGAAGACGAAGAGAAACGACGACGATGACAATGAGACGGCGAAAAGGAGCAGCAGTCGGAAGAGGAAGATTTTGTTTTCCTTCGGCGGCAAGGAGGAGGCGATGACGATGCCGCCACCGCCGTCGAGTAGTAAGAGGAGACGGGTGACGTTTGAGGACGAGTCGTCGCTTCTCGGCGCGGGGAGAATGAGGTACGCGACGGCGATTGGAATCTTAGCCGGGACGACCGCGTGTGTTTTGGGAGGGCACTTGGCATCGGTGGCGTATTTGTTGGATAGTTTAGGCGCGTAGAACGCACACGGAGCGAGAGAGAGAAAGAAAGAGAGAGGGAGAGTTGATGTCAAACTGTAATTTTATAATTTTACCGCGAAAGCCGCTAAACACATTCTGCTAATACAACGATACGTCTATTTGCTATTACTACTCGTTTGCCTTCGTCTTGTTGTTGTTGTTGTTGTTGTTATTACTATTACTAAAATTATTAGAAGTCTAGAGGCCCTTCGCTTCCAATTCCAGTCGGACCGCTACTACATAATCCACCGCTACCGTTCGTCTTTTTTTCGTTGTTGGCATCGTGGTCTTCCGGGCGTTGCGCCAGCGGTTTAATCGCATACTTCTTTCCTCTTCTTTGCACCACAAACGTTGAATCCACCGTTCCGAACCCGCCGGCTAACGCACCTGGAAAACATTTTTTACCGAGCGACAACAATGCGATGCAATTGATGGTCGGTTCTGGCAATACCGACTCAATCGCCGTCGCCCTTTCATCGAAACCAAACTCTGGATTTAACAAGGATGAGGTTTCAACGTAACAATCGCACGTTTGCCGTAAATCACTCAACTTAGTCCTCGATAACAACTGTTTCGATGGGAACAAAACGAATGAAGCCATTCTGTGTACCATATCGCCTCGTTGCATGAAACCTTTTACCGCGTGAAGAAGCGCGAGATAGTTTTTGAAGACAATTGCGTTGGACGGATCATCGAGCAACGCTCGAGGCGGTTGAATAACTATTTTTCCGACTGAATCTTTCTCGACGAGTTTCTTCCCAAAACTTTTGACCGCCTCGAACGTCTTCCCAATGTTATTCCGACTCACGTCGCATTGAACCACGTCAATGGGAATATTCATCGCCTCTTCGTTCGAGTGCGCTCGAGTCACGTCAAAATCGTGGCAAAACGCGCGCAACTTCTTCATCTTCATCTTCTTACTTTCGCTATTTAAAGCACCGCCACGACTGCGAGTATCACCACTCTTCTCCTTCTCTTCCTTACTCTTTTCCAAATACCGTCGATATTGCCACGCGATTTTCAACCCGTCGCCGCTCGAAGATTCCGCCTTCTTCTCGGAATCCTCCGCGGCGGTCTCAGCTCCCCCTCTTCCTTCACCTCCATCGTTTTTACTGTTCTTCATTTCCCCATCCATTTCGCCAGTACTATCGCTTCTCCTCGTCATCATCCTCGGAAGCGTCTCTCTCAAATCTCTCTCGTCGTCTTCTTCGTCGTCGTCCGTGGTCAACCACAACCCAATTTGCTCGCACGCCAAAGCGCCTTCGCTCAGAAACAGGCTCGCAAAGACGTTCGCCACCGCTTCGCCTCCTCCTCCTAATCCTCCTCTTTCGTCATCTGAATCGTCGAGAAAGATCCCGAACAAAGTGTTCAGAGGTAAACCGCCGCCGAGCACGTCGTCTAAATCCTCCGTGCCGGTGGAAATTAATCGACTGCCGCCAACTCCTCCGTGCGCTCCTGGTCGAGTGCCGTTACGCTTCGTTTCCTCGTTTTCGAACTCGCTTTTTATTTTCCTCTTTTCGTGTTCTTCTGTATCGCTCGTCGCGTCTTCGCGTCGTACACGTCGTCCTTCTTCGTCATCGTCCACTTCTCTCGTTGCGCTTAAAGTCTTTTGCTCCAATTGGTGTTGCTGTTGCTGTTGTTGCTGTTGTTGTTGAAACCGTCGTCCTCGTCGGACGAACGACGACGACATTTCTATATATACACGTGTATACTATCACGTTTCAGAGGAGGAGCGCATGATGTACACAAAGCGCAGTCGTCGTGTGTGTATTGTGTGGCATAACGGAGTTAAAATGTAGGGGAAATCCGGAATTGGTCAAACATTTGACTCAGACGTTGCGCATATATGCGCGCGATGATGCCAACGAAAGCTGGTGTTGCTGGTTTTAAGAGCACTACTGCTGCTCCTCGGAGTGATACTACTACCGCTGCGCAGAATCGAGATCGTAATAATCAAAGACCGTACGATTTAATCGTGTTCGGCGCGACTGGCTTTACCGGCTCGCTCGCGGCGAACTACTTGGCGAAGAAAGACGACATTCGATACGCGTTAGCCGGTCGAGACTTGGAGAAGTTGCGCAAAGTCGCGAACAAAAGTAAGAGCGATGAGAGCAGTAATAGTTCTGTTGATGTGTACGCCGCTTCTACGCCGGAAGAACTGAGACAAATAACCGAGAAAGCGAACGTCGTTTTATCCTTCGCCGGCCCGTTCGCCAAGTTTGGCTTCGCTTTGACCGAAGCGTGCGTCGAGACGAAAACGCACTATTGCGACATCACGGGAGAACCACCGTTTATACGAAAATGCGTGGAAAAGTTACACGAGAAAGCAAAAAGAGAGAAGACGTGCGTGGTGAATTGCGTCGGGTACGACTCGATACCGTGGGATTTAGGCGCGTGGGCGGTGGCGGAGTCGTTCAAAGCGGACGGGTTCGTATGCGTGAGAGCGGAAGCGCACGCGGGGAAAAGTAAAGGCGGGGTGAGCGGGGGGACGATTGCGAGCGCGGCCGGGGTCATCGCGGAGAACTCAATGGCGGATTTGAAGAAGATGGGGGATCCGTTTTATTGCGTTCCGGAGCTGTGTCGAGACGGAGAGAGACCGTTGAAGAGAGAGATTAAAGAGAATTGGCGTTTGCAAGGCGACGCGAGGTTGGACGAGGCGACGGGGAAGTACACGATGCCGTCGATTATGGCCGGAATTAACTCGAAAGTCGTCGCGAGGAGTTACTCGTTACTCCGCGATAAGGATAAAGAGAACGCGTGTTTCGCGGAGGATTTCAGTTACGGCGAAAGCGATTTTTGTAAAGACGAATCCAAAGCGAATTGGGGCGCGAGAGGGATTAAAACGTTCGGGGTTCTCTTCGCCATTCCGCCGACGAGGTGGTTGTTGAGAAACACGGTATTACCTGCGCCGGGCCAAGGACCGAACGAGGATATTTTAGAGAACGGGTACTCAAACGTTTACGTCGTTGGACACGGACGAGATAAGAACGACGCGAACAGCAAAGTCGAGCCGAGGGTGGCGCACTTCGAATTTAAAAACGCGGACCCGGGGTATAAAGGTACCGCCGCGCTCGCGGTTGAAGCCGCCTTGTGTTTGAGCTTATCCGATAAAGCGCCGGGGTTGAAAATGGGCGGATGTTTAACGCCGAGCGTAGCGTTGGGGGAAACTTTGATCGAGCGGTTACGCAACGCGCCGAATTTCTCCTTCTCCGTATCCGCTTTGAAGGGAAAAGAGTTGAAAGTTTAATCGTAATACGTCGGGTAGAAATGAATGAAATACAAAAAGAGAGCAGAGCAGAGCGCGCGCACGAGTTAGAAATCAAAACGCATATTTGAAGTTTTAAATCATATACAAACAAAACAATCCCGCTAAATCCTCCAAATCTTAATGGTATGGGTAGTAATAATATAGTAACAATAAATCCCGTCCGTGATTGAATCACCGGGCAACATTCGTATCCGCTAACATCGTCGCCGATTCGACCGAGTCGCCGATGGATAACTCCCCGACCGCGATTCGCCCGTGGCCTTTCTTCCCCCAATTCAACCACGAGTTGATAATTTTCCACGAGTACGTCCCGTCCGATTCTTTGTGCCAACCGATGACCTCAATCACGTGCCCACCGTGTGATCGACCTCTTGTCTCCGAATCCGCGCTCGTTCTGTACGCCCCGTCTTTATACGCGTAAAACTCGTCGTAAATTGTTCCGGCATACGAGGACACAGGTCCGCTGTTATAAATCTCCCTCGCCATGCAATCGTAATCGCCGTCTGGACAGTGGATCAACTTATCGATGTGCTGCGCGACTTCATTTCTAGTGTGTTCGTCCAAATCGCCTTGGCACTGTGCCGTGTCCGATTTCAGCGGGCACGCCGGCGTCGGTTGCACGTGACACGGGTGATGACACGGCGGGAACGGGTACGCCGCGCACCCTTTCTCGTCCCCGTACTTTCCACCACTCGCAACGCCAAACTCTTTCGCGAACTCGTACGCGTCGTCCGGCATCCCACCTTCGCACGACCCGAATGAAAACTCCGACACCAACTGACCGCACGACAAAATCTCCGCCGCCGCCAATCGCTCTTGCAATTCGCCTCCGCTCGCGATGCACAACCTATCGCTCATCACCTTCGTCGGCGCAATCGCCCAACACGATCCGCACTCGCCTTGATCCCACGCTTCGCCGATAAATTCCGAGCACTCCGGCCATTTCTCTCTCGCGTCAAAACTTTCCGGTAAATCCGAGGGCGGTTCCCACGCGTACTCGTTCGACGACGTGCCTAAATAATCGACGTTGTTGTTGTTGTTGCTTTTCTTCTCTCCCTTTTGAAGAGGAGAAAGAGTAGTAGGAGTACTACTACCGCTACTACTACTCCTCGCCGTTGGTATTCTCTGCTCTCGCCTCTTTGGTTTCTCGTACTCTTCATCCTCGTTGACGATTTGATTCTCTTTCAGAACCTCGACTAAATTCGCCTGTTTTTGTTTCCTTTCGCTCTCTTGCTTCCCGTCTTTCGAGGCGTACTCGGAGAGTTCCCAGCGCACTTTGTTTCCTCCTCCTCCTCCTCCTCTAGAGCTGCTCTTCTTAGATATCAAATCTTTACTCGAGGACGACGAAGAAGAAGAACTACTAGAACTCGTCGCCACAGAAGAACCCACGGCGATTTGAGAATCTTTCTTCTTCGACCGTCTCCCTCCAGGGTTGGTCACGCGTTCGATCGACTCCATCTTCTCGTCCGCGCTCCAAGTGAGATTCTTCTCGTTGATGCGTTTCCCTAACCCGTTTGATGTTTTCCCGGACAAGTTCGTTTTGTTCAGCGACGCCAGGGAGACGCAGGCCAGGAATCCGAATATGCATATGCACAGGGTTATTAAGAGGACTTTTTTAATCGCGGCAGCGGGTTTACTCGTGGTGTTTCCTCCTCCTTGCGTCTGATGATGTTTCCCCGTTGCATTTGCATCATCACCATCCGCGTCCTCTCTGGCAGGGAGCAACAAAGGCTGCCGCTCGTCGATCGGTGTCATCATTTTTCTTTAATCTCTCAGACAGAAAGAACAAAGACAGAGAGAACAAAGCGAGAGAGAGAGGACGGTGATGGAAGGAGAGACAAAAAGGCGACGAGGTAAGCCCCGCGCGCGCGCGTTTAAGTGAAGATGTGATTTTTACAGGCGCGGTCGAAGAATTTTTTGAAGGTGCTTATTTAGGGTTCTAAAACCTAATTGGAATTTGTAGTACAAAATCTTTCAGAGCATTTCTTTGGCAAACTGAGAGTCTTTTTGCCGCCGTCGCTCCGTTTCCTTCTCGTTCGAAAGGCTGGTTACGATGCCGAGCTCTTTGGCGAACGCGGACGGTTTGAACGACGAAAGTGGTTTTGAAGATGATGGTTTAGAATTTTCGTATTCTTCTTCTAAAATCGACGACGACGGTTCGCCGCCGCCGCGGTGGTGTTGTTGTTTCGAAGTCGTCGGTTTCGGCGCGAACCCGGCGAAGCCGCTGAAGACGCCCGCACCGCCTTTCGGGGGCGGTTTTTTGTTCTCGTCGTCTTTGAAGTTGGCGAGGCCTGGGAAAAGCGCCAGGCCTGGTCGGTCTTCGTTTTCGCTCTTTTGTCGTTGTTGTTGTTGTTGTTGTCGCGCGAGTTTGTCCGCGGCTTCGGGCGAAGGAGAAGCTTTCTTTGTCTTGTCCTCCTCTCCTCCTCCTTTCTTACTCAAACGGCTAAACACGCTCCCTTTTTGCGGATTCTCTTCTTTCTTACTCTCGTCCGCTTTCGAAACCGCTTTCTTCGCGCCTCCGGAGACTAAGCTCGCGAACGCGTTCGGCGTCTTCGCCGCGCCGTCGTTTCCGTCCTCCTTGCCATCATTCTTAGACATCCCCCCCGGCCGTTTCGCTCGAACGACTTTCCTTCTCACCACATCCCCTCCTCCTCCTTCTCCTTCCCCTGCTTTCGCTCTCGGCACGTATTTCAACCCTCGATTCTCCGCCGCTAAACGTTCCTTCTCTCGTTCCTCTCGTTCGATCTTCTCTCGTTCCTCGCGTTGCATTTCCGTTTGCCTTTTCGCCTCTTCGATCATTTTTTTGATATCCTCCTTGGTATCCAAAGTCGTCGTCTTCATCGCGAACGGGTTCGTCCCCGGTGGTGCTTTCCCTTCCTTCGCGAGCGAGCCGAAATACCTTTCGCCTTGTTCCTTCTCGTCTTTGTCTCCGTTGGGCACTTTGACGACGTCATTCTCGTCGTCATCTTCGCCGTCGTTAATGTTGTTGTTAACGTTGTTTTCGTCGTGCCCTCCTGCGACGAGGTGGACGACTTCCCCTTCTTCTTCCTCCTCGTCTTCGGCTGCTACTGCTTCGACCATTACGTGTATATATATCGTATTAAAGTGCGGACATTTCCTTCACTTTTAAACCGTTCCTTAAAAGGAACAACTGTCGTTGGAAAGAAGAGAGAGAGTTTACGCTCGAGCGCCTGTTACGGCAGAGAGCGTTTGATATACGTGGTAGTGTCGAGGGGACGGTTTATTCTCGTTTCACGTCTTTAAAAACCGTTCAGACTGTCTTAAGAGAGAGAGAGAGAGGGAAAGAGTAAGAGAGGATTCGAATCCTTCCCCGTGGGGAAATCTCTCGAGCGCTTGAGTCATGGCGGGAATACCACCTCCTCAGGTCTCTCGCCTGGACTTTCTGAAACAAAAACCACCATCAAACTACGTCGCTGGCATTGGCCGAGGCGCGACTGGGTTTACCACTCGGTCAGACATAGGCGGCGCGGTGAAACAAACCGCCGCTGGGAAAGTGACTTTGGTGAGTGGTGGAGCAGGTTTAGGAGGAGGAGAGGAAGAAGACGAAGGCGATGATAACGATCAAAAGAATAGAAGGAGAGGTAATAACGACGACGCGGGTTTGTTCGCGAGAGATAAAAACGATGGCTCGTACGACGAGGACGACGAGGAAGCCGATCGGATATGGGCCGCCGTCGACGCGTTTTGCGAGCCGGACGAGAGGACGCGAGCGAAGAAGGAAAAGATGCGACGCGAACGGCGAGAGGAGAAGAACGATAGGGTGAAAGATAAGACGATTAAAGATCAGTTCGCGGATTTGAAGAGGAAACTGAGCGAAGTGAGCGAGGAAGAGTGGGATCAGATTCCAGAGATTGGAGATTATAGCGTTAAGAAGTCAAAGGCGTACGAAAGATTCACGCCGGCGCCGGATACGTTGTTATCGGCGGCGTTGAAAGAACGAGAGACGGTAAATACGGACGAAGATCACGAGCGAGGAGGGGATGGAACGAGCACGGATTTAACCGCGGTCGGGGAGGCGAGAGGTTTAGGATTGGGATTGAAATTAGACGGTTTGCAACAACAATCGCAAGATAGTCAAAACGGGTCATCTACGGTCGATCCGAGAGGGTATTTAACCTCTCTGTCGTCGTTGAAAATTAACTCGGCGGCGGAAATTTCGGATATTAAGAAAGCGCGCTTGCTTTTAAAGTCGGTGATAAACACGAACCCAAAGCACGCGCCCGGGTGGATCGCGGCAGCTCGGTTGGAAGAGATTGCGGGGAAATTGAAAGCGGCGAAAGATCTCGCGAGGAAAGCGTGCGAGGCGTGCCCGAAAAGCGAAGACGCGTGGATCGAAGCCGCTCGTTTACACGGCACGGAATCCGATCAAGGGAAAGCGATATTAGCATCGGCGGTTGAATCGTTGCCCAACTCTGTCGCGATTTGGATGCGAGCGGCGCAAGCGGAAAAAGACGTGGATCGCAAGAGAAGAGTTTTAAGGAAAGCGTTAGAAAACGTTCCGAATTCTGTCCGATTGTGGAAAGCGTTGGTAGATTTATCCGAAGAGAACGACGCGAGAGCTTTATTGCAAAGAGCCACGGAGTGCTGTCCACAACACGTTGAGTTATGGCTCGCTCTAGCTCGATTAGAGTCTTACGACAACGCGAGGAAAGTTTTGAACAAAGCGAGAGAAACGTTGCCGACGGAACGCGCGATTTGGGTCACCGCGTCGCGGTTAGAAGAAGCCAACGGGAACGGCAAAATGTGTCAAAAAATTATCGACCGGGCCATCAAGTCTTTGCGAGGTAAGAACGTGAAAATTGACCGAGAGTTATGGATGAAAGAAGCCGAGACGTGCGAGAAGAGCGAGCCGCAATCGCTGGAAACGTGTCGCGCGATTGTCCACGCGGTCATTGGCGAAAACGTGGACGAATTAGATCAAAAGCTCACGTACGCGGCAGATGCGTCCGAGTTTGAAAAGAATTGCTCGTTTGAAGTCGCGCGAACGATTCGTAAGAAACTCATCGAGGTTTTTCCGGAAGACGTGGAAATCTGGATCGACGCCGCGACGCTGGAGAAGAATTGCAAAAATTTCAAAGGCATGGACCAAGTCTTACGAGAGGCGACGACAAAACTTCCGAACGAGGAAATTTTGTGGCTCATGGCGGCGAAAGAGCGATGGTTACAAGGCGACGTGACGGGCGCGCGAACGGTATTAGAGGAGGCGTTTTCTGCAAACCCAGAAAACGAGGACATTTGGTTGGCGGCGTTCAAGTTAGAATTTGAAAACGAAGAGTTGGAACGCGCGAGTTTACTCTTAAAAAACGCGCGCAATCGAGAAGGCGGTGACAAGACGAATTCCGCTCGCGTGTGGATGAAATCTGCGGTGTGCGCTCGACAAATGAACGACGCCGAGGAAGAACGCGAGGTGTTGAAGAAAGGCCGTGCGTTGCACCCGAAGTTTTGGAAACTCTGGATCATGTCCGGTCAACTCGAAGAGAGAGAAAAGAAGTACGCCGAGGCGAGAAAAATATACGATTTAGGATTAAAGAAATGTCCAGACTCTTCGCCGATGTGGATCGCTAAAGCGCGATTGGACGTGTTGGAGAAGAAGTTTGGTTTAGCGCGAGCGACGTTGGAGCAGGCGCGATTGAAGAACCCGAAAATTCCAGAGGTTTGGCTCGAAGCCGTCGCGGTGGAGAAACAGCTCGGCGAACACACCGCCGCGTCCGCGTTATTAGCGAGAGCCCTTCGCGAGTGTCCGAAGTCCGGCATTCTCCACGCCGAAGCCATCAAATCTGCGCCTCGCCCGCAGCGCAAAGCTCGTTCCGTGGATGCACTCAAAGCGTGCGACGACGACCCAGACGTCGTCTGCGCCGTCGCGCGCCTCTTCTGGAACGACCGCAAATTAGACAAAGCCCGCGCCTGGTTCAACAGAGCCGCCACGTTGCGCCCAGAAGATGGCGACGTGTGGGTCCGCTACTACGCCTTTGAAAAGTCTCTAGAAGACGACGCTGCTGAGGGTAATCTCAACGCCGTCGCCAAAAAAGCATCCTCGAAGAAAGCATCATTCGCCGACGCGAAAAGCTCGCCCAAAGAAGACGTCCTCGCTCGCGCCGCCAAAGCGAACCCGAACCGAGGTCGATACTGGGCGCCCGCGCGTAAAGATTTCCAAAATTGGCGCGACTCTGTCGAAGAAACCACATTCAAAGTGTTGGCGAAGATGGAAAGCGAGGGTGAGTTTTCGAGTTAGAGAGTTGTTGTAAAGAGAACAACCCGAAAACATCTCTCGACATCTCTCGTCGATACGACAGACAAAAGAGTCAACACCACTCTCAACAAGTCACTCAAGTCCTTGAATTCGTCATTTTTTACACGCACAAAACTCCTTTTCCTACACTACAATAATAAATGCCGGTCAAACCGGGCCCACCGCCTCCGATCCCACCTCTCCGCTCGCCCGAAACCGTCCACGTCCCGTCTCGTTCAAAGACATCGAAAATAACCTTCACGCAATACACGGACGAGGACAAACAACTTCCCGAAATTTCCCTGCTGATTAAACAGCAACTCAGCGAACCGTATTCGATATTCACGTACCGATACTTCTTAAACCAGTGGCCACAGCTGACGTTTCTCGCGTACGATTCTGAAGATAATAAGTGCATCGGGACGGTGGTGTGTAAGTTGGATGACCACCGAGGGTCGTTTCGAGGGTACGTGGCGATGTTGGTGGTTGCACCAGAGATGAGAAAAGTTGGACTCGGGTCTATGCTCGTGGAGAGAGCGCTGGAAGTGATGCACGAGATGGGCGCGGACGAGTGCGTTTTAGAGGCGGAGAGCACGAACGCAGGGGCGCTGAGGTTGTACGAGAACTTGGGGTTTATTCGGGATAAACGGTTGCGACGGTATTATTTGAGCGGAACGGATGCGTTTCGGTTAAAGTTGTGCTTCCCGATGCCGCCGGAGGGAGAAGAGGAGGAGTTTATATGAGAGACCGGACGCGTTCGGTAACAGTATAATAGTATACGAGTAGAGAATAGAGCTTTCGCGCGAAGCAGATAGAATAATAGAAAAACATCAGATTGTTGTTGTAAATTGTGTAATAATGCTAAATAGTTGTGTAGGAATCTACTACAAATAAGTCTAAGTCGAGAAGCGCGCTTCTCTCGCTCGCATCTTCTCTCTGTATTTCTCTCTCTAAGTCTTGACTACGAAAAAAAGTTCACCTTTTACTTGCCCAACTTCCCTCTTCTCCCGGTCGTCTTCGTGTGTTGGCCTCTCACCTTGATCCCCCAGTAGTGTCTCAAACCTCTGTGGTTTCTCATCTTCTTCAACCTCTCGATGTCGTCTCTCAACTTGGTATCCAACTGGTTCGACGTCAATTGCGAATATTTACCGTCCTTCACGTCCTTCTTTCTGTTCAAAAACCAATCCGGCACGCGAAACTGTCTCGGGTTGGAGACGATAACCATCAACGATTCGAGTTCAGCCGCGGAGAGTTCCCCGGCTCTTTTCCCCATGTCGATTTCCGCCTTCTTGCAGATGATGTTGGCAAATCGACGCCCGATGCCTTTGATTTTCGTGAGAGAGTACATGACCTGTTTTATGTTATGTGTTTACCGAAAAACGTGTGAAGAATAAGAGAGATAAAGAAAGGCAAAAGTGTGAGTACTAATACTAAACGGCAAGAACGAGGGAGAGAGAGAATAAAGAGAGGGAAAAAGAGAACTCGATCGAAAACCACGCGGTGAAACGGCGAGGAAAATTGGTCTCTCTGGACCCTTTTTTGTGCGTGTTTGGTGGTCCTCGAAATGTCGAGGAAATTTCGTTACCATCTCGGCGCCGCAACACACCACGCGAACGCGCCACTCGCTCGAAAAGCACGCATTCGCGCGCGGAAATACTTTCCGAACGACGCGAACGATTTTACTCGCGAGGTTTCTCCAAACAGCGTCGTCCATTCAAACACAAATGCGCGTTTTGGATCTCTCACAAGGGAGGAAACGAGGGCTAAAAAATGTAAAAGCGGGGCTTGAAAATTTCAATCTCATCCCTTTGCGCGCGCAAACACACGCGACGCGAACGATAAAAACAAATTCCCTTTTACGTACCTTCTCGCGTCCATCGACGTTCGTGTTTAAAACGCGCAAAATGTGCTGGAAATCGTCGCCGACAATCAAAGCCATGATGCGATAGATGTTTTGCTTCTTTTGACGCTTCTTCCTTCCCTCTCGTCCTTCCCTGCAAATTGGCGGACCTGCTCAAATTAGGGTTTAAAGCCCTAAATTTAGTGCAACACAAAAGAGTTCGAAAAGTGTTGCGTTTTATCCACAAAAACCAACCATGACCGCCGGTGTTTACTTCTGTTCGTCGTCGGTCCTCCGGACTGCGTCCTCCTCGCAATGCACGAGCAGCAGCACAAGCAGTGGCAGCAGTCGAGGATGTCTTTTTTTTCGCTGTTCTTCTTCTTTATCTTCTTGTGTTGAGCGTGATGGCAGCAGAAGGATTGGAAGAGGAAAAAAGTTCGTCGCGTTTGCGTCGTCGTCGTCAAACGACAACTCGAACAAAACCTCGGAGTCGCTCCAGTCCTCCTCGGTATTCCTCCTCGGTCTCATGGGGACCGGGAAAACCACGGTGGGTAAAAAACTCGCGGAAACTTTAGGGTACGGCTACTTCGATACCGATCAGTTGATTGAACAAATAACCAAGCAAAAAGTGCACGAGATATTCGAGGAAGACGGCGAGGAGGGGTTTCGAGAGACAGAGAGCGCGATATTAGCGGAAGTGGCGTCGTATAAAAGAGTGGTGGTATCCACTGGCGGGGGCATCGTGACGGTGAGGAATAACTGGATGCACTTGCACAACGGCGTGACGGTGTGTTTACAAGGCGACCACAGGACGTTGGCGAGGCGGGTGCATAAAGACGGCGTCGGCGCGAGGCCTTTGTTGAAGGAGTGTCTTTCCGAGGAGGACGAAGAGGCGCAGATTACGAAAATCGAAGAGAAGATACAGTCATTGTGGCGAGATAGGGGAAAGATGTACGCGGAGTGCGACATTGCGGTTTCGGTGAATGGGGAAGAGGACGAGGCGTACGGCGCGAGCGTGGAGACGATCGTGGAGAGGATTTGTAAATCTATAGACAAGCGTTTGCGCGAGGACGGCAAACAGGAAAAGTTGAGAAAGGGACCAGAAGTCGGCGACATAGAGGTGAAAGATTTGAAAACAGGAGAGAGAATAGATAAGGTTGATTGAGCTTATTTTTGGCATCGATTGATTGATTATATGTGTGAGTTGTTTTATTAGTATTCTTTAATTCACTCGTTCGAGCCTAACCGCGTTCATACACATCGTCATCGTAAAAAATCTATATATACCAACAACTCTCGCGCGCGCTTGCGTATTATACGTGCGTATTACTGCGCATATTATATTATCTTGATTATTTCGTTTTTTTCTATTCTCTCGTTCTCTCGTGTTAAACCATTTCTTTGTCGAGAACACCTTCCGAGTCGCGAACGGCGTCTTCGGTCAACTCCGGAGGGCCAATGAAAGATAATATCGCCGGGAGCGTCACGAGAGCGTTGAACAAGCCAACAAATAAAATCATCGCGTACATAGAAAAAAAATATTTCTGGAAGTACTCGTAATCTGCGCCGACGAGCGGGAGTACCGCCAAGAACGTCGTGAACGCAGACGCGAAAATAGCCGGTCCCATTTCCGAGAGCGCCTGAGCCGCGCGCTCGGGTCTCGTGCCTTTCGCTTCCGCGAAAGCCCGAGCTTCGTGAATGACAAACTCGATCGAAATACCAACCGTCATGATCAAATTCACCATAGTCACCGCGTTTAATTTTAAGTCAATCCAATGAATTAAACCATACAGCTCGATTTGAATCACCGCGATCACAAAGGTCAAAATAACATCCAGCCATAGGGAGGTCACAAACGGATACATGACGACAAAGGCAATCGCCACGGAAATGCCTAAACCGCGCAGAGTGTTTCTTTCTATGTTCAGATACTGTTCGTTCAAAGCGTACAAAGCGTAGTCGAATGGAAATACCGTCGCACCATCTTTAGTGGCGAGCTTAGAATTTTCGGCAATCTTTCGCGCCTCGCGCATGTGATGTAACTTGTCTTCCAACGAGAACACATCCTCCACGTAAAAGAGGGCGCGCACGTCGCTAATGGTCGTGTGCCCAACACTCGTTGGCGTAGAGTTGGTGATCATCAGCGATTGCGAAATTTGACCTCTCTCGCCTCCGTCGAGAAAAGTTTGCAAGTTTGTATTGTACAACGTTGGGTTATACACTTGACGCCACTGGCACACGCAGTGATTGTTCGTCGCGTTGTACAAACACCTGTACCTCTGCGAAGCACTCGTAACGGTTGGATTGTGGGTCGTCGGTGCGTACGCCATTTGCGGCTCTGCGTTCATGCACGTTCGAATGCACTTCTTCTTTTTATCGGAATCACTTAAAATCGCGTCTGCGTTGATAGACGCGCACCTCTCCAACGATTTTATGCTGAGGTTGATGTAATCGTCCAGCCAAACTGTGTTCTCGCTGCAGACTTCCCCTGCGTTAACTCTCCCCGTCGTTTCGTCCGCAAGATATCGCAGGTAGTTTACCGAGCCGTCTTTCTTTACGTTCGGCGCCGTGACAAAATCGTGCTCGAGCAACGCTTGATTTTCTGTCGTGGTCGCAAAGTCAATACCCGACGAGACGAGCGACACTTGGTAGGTCGCGAAATAGTTTCTCGTATTCAAAGCGTAATCGTAAATGTACGACGAGGAAGGCACGACATCTTCGAGATCTAAGCCTAAATTGACTTTGTCGATTCCAGAGGCACAAAATGCGAAAAATCCAGCCGAGAGTAAAACGCACGTCATCCGAAAGACGATGCTCGCTAGCGCGCCCATACATCTGATGCACGAAAACCCGTCTTTACCGCTCGATTCTTCACTCTTCGCTGTTAAACGTGCACGCTGACCGACGGCGTCGGGATTCGCGTTCACGTGCCTTTCAAGATCGAAGAGCAAAAGGCACGGAAAAATGACCACGGCGGCGATGTAGTTACACACGACAGTCATGGCGACTTGAATGGAAAACGCGCGAACGGCTGGAATCGGCGTGATCGCGCCGAGACAAAACGCTGCAAAATTTGTCACTGAACTCGCCGTGATGCTCGCACCCGCCTTTCTGTACGCCTTCCTGATTATGTATCGCGCGGACGACCCTTTTGGGCTTTCACCGTGGCATATCCCAACGTATTTCGCAAACACGAAATAATCATTCATGCCGAGACCGAGCGCGAGGAACGGCACGACTTGCAACGTGATGGCGTTGAACTTCAACCCAGCTTCGACGTAAAACGCGGCAAATCCAAGAGAAGCTGCCGTGCTCAGAATGCACACGATGGTGGCTAAAATCGCCGGCACAGGTCCCGGGGGTTTCCCGCTTTGCGCAGAGAGACCTCTGATGAAGAAGAAGAAGCAAAACACAACCACCAAAGCGTAGCCGATGGCGATGAATCCGTACGCCGACTTCGAGGCGTCGCTAATGACATCTTCGAGAGAACGAGAGGCGTACCACGACACCTTGATGTGTTCAAAATCTTTCGTCGCATCTTCGATGCCATCCAGCCACGTTTTTTCCCATCCTTCTAAGATGGATTCCGCTTCGGATTCGTCCACCGCGTGTCTCGTCGAGCTCGGTAGCGTATACTTCGGGTCGCCCGGTGGCGGCGACGGCGGCGGCGACGGCGGCGAGTTGCAGCTGTACGGATTCGCAGTAAAATTAGCACCGAGTGCGGCCACGCAACCGCTTACTGGTGTGTTAAGAATAAAGTCAAGTCGGATGTCAGTCGTCGAAGCGATAGACCTGTCGACGCCGTATCCGTCCTCCACATTGACGCACGGACATTTATTAAGCGCCATGACGTTCGCGGCGGTGCAGCAATCAGAGACTTCCGCCGGATCCGGATCAATGCCTGCGTCCTTTTTTCCAATCACAACGAGGCACTTGCCTCGGTAAACGTCGTAATTACTCGCGCACGTCTCGTGTTCAATTTTTTGATCGGGAGTATGCGCTCGAACGGCGATACCTCCCGTAGCACAATTAGCGGATACTCCAGCGTTAACGTCACTACTAATAGCAGCTCCATAACTTGGGTCTGAAACAACGGTTGCTATAACATTAGCGTCATCCATGCAATAATTCCCGTAATACCCTTGCGCTAAACCACACATCGCGATGGTATTTTCCAGATTCGTTACATCCGCCTGCGCCAATGCCAAAGCATTTAAAAACAATCCCATGTTGTCAAAACAACTGTACCCCACGCCCGGTGGCGGCGGCGACGGCGGTGGTGACACATTCGGACACGCCTCGTACGATTCGTTGTCCTTGAGACATTTTCCCGCGTACGTCTCAAAGTCTTCTCCAAACGTAGTGAAATAGGCCTGCACCGGCGCGGCCA